>OLPY01002159.1_pt1 | contig 12483 bp, 11 predicted proteins | sample 1672481 | NCBI WGS metagenome assembly OLPY01 (sample SAMEA3136691, study PRJEB25190) | human gut metagenome | biome: human gut; feature: human-associated habitat; material: faeces | place: Austria | collected 2013 | reverse complement strand
AAAAAAAGTGCAAGAAAAAGGGACTGCCGCATTATTTAATGCGACAGCCCCTTTTGCATCTAATTCGATGATGTAATCTTATTTGTAAGATTCAATCATTGCCTTGAATGCCGGCAGGGATCTCTTGATCATGTCGTTGGATACGCAGTAGGACAGTCTGAAGTATCCCGGGCACTCGAATCCGTCTCCAGGAACAACCAGCAGGTTGTGCTCCAGCTTTGCCTTCTCGGAGAATGCAACTGCATCGCCGTTCGGTGCTTTTACGAACATGTAGAATGCGCCGTCCGGTTTTGCCATTTCATATCCCATCTCGGAGAGGGAGTTGAACAGCAGCTGTCTGTTCTCGTCATATGCTTCCAGGTTCGGCATCTCGCCAACGCAGCGTCCAATAACCTTCTGAATCAGGGTTGGAGGGCAAACGGAACCGATCTCACGAGCGGCACCAACGATGGAGTTAAATACCTCGTCCCACATCTCGCACTTCTCACCAACGAAAACGTATCCGATACGCTCGCCCGGCAGGGACAGAGACTTGGACCAAGAGTAGCATACGATGGTGTTGTTATAAATTGTTGGGATGAACGGAACCTTTACATCTCCGTATACCAGTTCACGGTACGGTTCATCTGCGATGATGTAGATTGGGTGTCCGAATTCCTTACCCTTCTCGGTCAGCAGAGCTGCCATCTTTGTCAGGGTCTCTTCAGTATATACAACGCCGGATGGGTTATTCGGGGAGTTCACGATAACCGCCTTGGTGTTCTTTGTGATCATCTTCTCCAGCTCTGCAAAGTTAATCTGGAAATGCTCGGTGTCTGCCGGAACAACCTTCAGCTGTGCGCCGTCGCAAGTGAAGAATACGTGATATTCCGGGAAGAACGGAGCAATTGCGATGAACTCATCGTCTGTGGAAGTGGTCAGAGCCTTTGCTACGGAAACCAGTGCCGGAGCGCATCCACAAGTCATGAACAGCTCGGAAGCCTTTGCATTTACATCGAATCTCTCGTTCAGGTTGTCTGCGATAGCCTGTCTTACATCTTCGTGACCTGCAGCAACGGAGTATCCGTGCAGCTTGATGGAGTCATAGTTCTGTGCCAGGTCAGCGATGGTCTCGTTAACCTTTGCCGGTGCAGGAATGCTCGGGTTGCCCAGGGAGTAGTCGAATACATTCTCCGGTCCTACGATCTTTGCCTGCTCCAGACCATAAGCGAAGAGCGCTCTGATTCCGGAAGGTGCTGTTCCCAGTCCATAATACTTTTGATTAACCATTTTGATCTTCTCCTTTCAACAAGAAAAAACTTAGTCCCATGTTGTAATCCGATTATAACATATAGTTTCACTATTAACAAATGTTTCACATTCAAAAAACTTCAGTGTGTTATAATATAAATGCTCTGTTTTCTTGCAGAGTGAAAGGATATCTATCTATGACAGCAAAGAAAAAAAATACACAAAAGCACATGAAGCGGAAGTCCCCCCGGAAGAAAACCCGCCGCCGAACTTCCCGCAAAAATAACCGGAAATTTCAAAAGTGGCAGCTCGCCCTTGTCGCCATCGGGGTTCTTCTGATTGCCGGGGTGACCGGGCTGCACCTCTACTCTCACCCGACCCAAATCGATTCGGGGAAATACACTCACGCGGCAAAATTCGATAACGCTCTGATTGTCGACGGCATCGACGTGTCCTACGCTCAGGGCGACGGCGCGTCCCATAATTGGAATCAGGTAAAAAGAAGCGGCGTGGATTTCGTATTTATCCGTGCAGGCTACCGGGATTCCTCCAAAGGAAATCTCCATGCCGATTCGGAATTCAAAGAAAACATTCAGGGCGCCCGGAAAGCCGGACTCATGGTGGGCATTTATTTTTACTCGCAAGCCACCACGAAGAAGGAAGCCCGGGAGGAGGCCCGGAAACTGGTGAACGCGGCGGACGGGTATCAGATCGATTTGCCGCTGGTGATGGACTACGAGCTGTACCCGAAGGGGCGGCTGGAAAAATTTATGAACGGCAAGAAATATAAGGCGGCAAAGGGAACCGAGATTGCGGAAGCTTTCTGCCAGGTCGTTCGAGAGGCCGGATACGAGCCTTCCGTATACTCCAACTACAACCTGCTGATGCACAAGGTGAACCCGAAGAAAGTCGCCGGCTTCGCCCGGGTATGGCTGGCTCACTACAATTCCTCCACGGATTATCCCCACGATTATACATTCTGGCAGGCGTCTTTTGAGGAGAAGGTACACGGAATTTCCGGCACCGTGGACCGGAACTTCTGGTATTTTGGGCCGAATGGGGAAGCCACGCGGGGCCGACGAGCGGCCGGTGCGCGCTCCATCCGGGACTGCACGGTGCAGCTGGAAAAACACAGCTTCTATTACATCGGAAAGCCGCTTCAGCCAAAGCTGATTGTGAAGGACGGAAACACACCCCTTCGTGAGGGAAGGGATTATCAGGTGGGTTACGTGAAGAACGCGTCGGCGGGAACCGGCTATGCCATCGTGACGGGAATCGGCAAATACAAAGACCGCATTTCCACCGGTTTCCGAATTAAGACGCTTCTGTAAGACGGAAAGGAGAATGAATGAAACTGATTTCTTGGAATGTGAACGGCTTTCGGGCCTGCCTGAACAAGGGCTTCTCGGAGTTTTTCCGGGAGGCGGACGGGGATTTCGTCTGCCTGCAGGAAACCAAAATGCAGCCGGGACAGGCGGACTTCCACCCGGAAGACTATTACGAATACTACAACAGCGCGGAAAAGAAGGGCTACTCCGGCACCGCTATTTTTGCCCGTAAGGCCCTGGGGGAACCCCTCTCCGTGCACTACGGCATGCAGGGCAAACACGACGACGAAGGGCGCCTCATCACCCTGGAATACCCGGACTTCTACCTGGTGTGCTGCTACGTGCCCAACGCTCAGAGTGAGCTGAAGCGCATCGACTACCGCATGGAGTTTGAAGACGACCTTCGGAATTACCTTTTGGAACTGAATCGGACGCACCCGGTCATCTACTGCGGGGATCTGAACGTGGCTCACGAGGAGATTGACCTGAAGAATCCGAAATCCAACCGGGGCAACGCGGGCTTCTCGGATCAGGAACGGGGTAAAATGACGGAGCTTCTGAATGCCGGGTTCACCGACACCTTCCGGTATTTCTATCCCGACCGTACCGGAATTTACTCCTGGTGGTCCTACCGGTTCAACGCCCGGAAGAACAACGCCGGATGGCGGATTGATTATTTTATCGTCTCCGATTCCCTGCAGGACCGGATTCGGGACTCGAAGATTTTGACGGATATCACCGGCAGCGACCACTGCCCGGTGGAATTGGATATTGAATTCTAGAAAAGAAAGGAACACTGAAGATGAAAAAGAAATTATTGATCATGCTGCTCCTGGCAGCACTGACCCTGTCTGTGACCGCCTGTGGAAACTCCAAAGAAGAAGAGGATCCCGGTGCCCAGAAGCAAGCGGTGACCGATTTGGATAACGATATGCTGGAGTCCTATCTGAACCAGTACAATATGGATGCGGAGAACCCGATTCAATCCGACGACCTGACGCAGGAGGACGGTTCCGCCGGCTGCAAGGTGACGGACCTTACCGTCACTTTCACCACGAAAGACGATGACCTGCAGGTGGCGGTTCAGGCCAAAGATCTGGAGGATGAAAACCTGGATGTGGTGGTTCGGGATTTGATCATCGCCATGGATCCGGAGCTCACCTACGAAGAGGTGAAGGACATGTTCTCCTCATTCCGGGAGGACGGCCGCACCTCCTACGATATGGGCGAGGTGGAATGCAAGCTGAAGAAGAATTCCGACGGATATCGGTTCATTATCGAAAACGACTAGGTTAAAAAAGGCTTGCTCCGACGTCTTGGAGCAAGCCTTTTTGAATGGAAGCATTTAAGTTCTAGTTCTTTTTTCTGTACCGAACGATGCCGAACAGGCCGGCGATTGCCAGAAGGGCTACCCCGCCGTACAGCACCGGATTGAAATCGTCTCCGGTTGCAATGGTGGTTTTCTTTGCCGCCGTTGTTTTCTTCGATTCCTTGCTGCCGTTGTTTTCGGTGTCGGTCGGATTCGATGGTTTTTCCGGATTGTTTTGATCCGCGGAATCGCCCGGTTTCTCCGTGGTACCCGGGTCGCTCGAATCGCCCGGATTGCTCGAATCGCCCGGGTCGGTCGGACCGGCCGGATCCGTTGGAGGAACCTTTTCCTCTTCTTTTACCGAATAGGACAGGGTTGCCTGCAGCGATGCGGTTTCCACCATCGCACCAATCATTCGCTGGAACTTCTTTCCGTTCACCGTCACTTCCTGCGCCGGACGATACTGCTTCATCTCCTGCAGCCACTGAACCTTTGCGGATGCGGTAATCGAAGCACTTTCGGAAGGCTTCTCATCAGAAACCAGTCGGAATTCCTCGCCGTTCCGGATCGTCGTCTCCGTATCTTTATCACTCTTCTCCAGTGTCATTCCCGTTGGAATCTGAAGGAAGTACTCCCCGTCATAGTCTTCCGCTTCGGTGAGCTTTATCCGGCCGGTTTCCCACTTTCCGGAGGTTTCGTCTTTGCGGAATGTGGTGTCTCCTTCGAAGGATACGTTGGAGGACTTTGGTTCCGTCTTTAATACCTTATCGGTCTTCGCATATTCGTACAGCACATTTCCCAGTGCATTTGCGGCGGAAGCCGTTAGGTCATTGCCTTCAATGCCATATTCGTGCAGCGTCAGCCATACCGCATGCTGCGTTCCTTCCACTGCCTGCTCTTCCGTCACGAAATGCGCTTCGCCGTTCACTGCGGCGTAGTACTCCGGTGCCGTGCATCCGTAATCCGAACACATCACCACGGAATTGGCGTCCTTGAAGAATGGCTTTTGCTGGATGGCCTTTCCGGTTTCCTTTTCCGCCGCATTTGCGCCGCTGACCATTTTGGTTACTTCCTGGTTAAACTTCACCAGCGCCTTGTAATTCGCTCCGCTCTTATCTTTCAGCGAGGCCAGTGTGAAAGTGTGCCTCTTCAGTTCCGGGAATGCCTTTAGTACATCCGCAGAAGGCACCAGCATCGCATCGAACTGAGCGTCCGTCGGAATGTAGTCCTTAGAATCGGCCACGATTTCATACATGGATTCCCCGTTATACGGATATCCGGCGTAAAGGATGCTTTCCAGGCGGTCCATGCACTCCTCGTATTTCTCCTCACTGTCGAAATCCGATGCTTTCAAATAACCATTCAGATATTTCGGTACCGAAACACCCCCCAGGCTGCCGGTCTCGTGCGGCCAGAGCATCTGGTTGTTCATGCAGTATACTACCATCTTTCGATTGCCATCTGCCGGATCCGTCACGGAGTGAATCCCATTCTCGAAAGAAATGGTCACCGATTCCTCGGAATCCGATCCGCTTTCCGCACCAAAGACGGCCGTGCTATTTCCCAATGCAACGGCCGGTACTGTCAATCCAATCGTCAGGATGAACGACAGCAGACTTTTCAAATACTTCTTATTCATTTTTTCCCCTTTAAAGTTACATATCCCTTGTTCTTCAATATATCAATGCAAACTGTCAGTTTATTGTACAGTAAAAAAAAATCCGCCGCAAGTTTTGCAACGGATTTTTTTGAAAATGTGCGATTTTCCTATTTATCCTTCTTTTCCGAGGAGTCCTCGCCGGAAGCGTATGCACCGACGATCTTCCAGGAATCGTCATCTTGTTTTTTCAGCTTCAGCTGGATTTCCTGCTTCAGCTCGCCGGTTTCATCCACCTTCTTGGAGAACGCATCCAGCATTTCCGGAATTATATCGGCATACACCTTTTTCATCAATGCCTTCTGACCCTTGGATACATAGAGGTTCGTCAACTCATCCATGTGCTTCTCCATGTACTTGTTGGCAATCTTGTTCACCTCGCTGTCCACATTGATGTCGTCCAGCTTGTACGGATTGTAGCCGTGGGTGGTTTTCACCGAAACCGTCGCCTCGTCATCCTTTAGTTCTACCTCGCCGATTTCATACTTTGTAATGAAGTTATCCTGTATCTTCTCGGTGAAATCATCGATGCTCTTGGTAGCTTTATCTCCCAGATCCTTCTTGGACAGGCCGCTGGATGTGTAGAACACCTTGGACAGGTTCTCCAGATCCGAGAGACCCAATTCCTTCTCCACGTCTTCCGTGCAGTGCTTTCCCGCATCGGAGAATGCCCCGCTCTCCAGGCTCTGCATAAATCCGTCTGCCGCCTCTTTGACCTTCGCTTCTTCCTTATTTCCGCAGCCGGCAAATACCAGCACTGTCAGAAGCAGGGAAAGGACCAGTGCCAATTTCTTCCTCATACTCATATATATCCTCCTTCCATAACCACACGTATCGTCGTTTTCAAGAATTATATTATACTTCCCGGCATTCCGCAATACTCCAAAGAGCACCCTTTGAGGATTCTCTTACAGCAGAAAATCCACCGCTTGCGCAGCGATGGATTTTCTGTTGCCAGTATGTATTGTGCGATATCTGCGATTTAGAATTTCAGCTTGGAGAATTTGTTCTTCTTCGGATAGGCTTTCTCGGACAATTCGCCCGCCATCTTCTGAATGGCCTTCTTCTCCTTGGAGCTGAGTTTTGTCGGCACCTCCACGATGACCTTCACGAACAGATCTCCGTACCGTCCGGTGCGAGGGTTCTTCACGCCCTTGCCCTTCAGGCGGAAATTGGATCCGGTCTGGGTTCCCGCCGGAATGGTGTAGCTGTAGGTCTCGTTGAAGCCCGGCACGCTCACCTTTGCGCCCAGCGCTGCCTGATCGAAGGAAATCGGCAGGTCCAGATACAGGTCGTCGCCTCTTCTTTTATAGGTACTGTGGGGACGTACATTCAATACGATGTACAGGTCTCCGTTCGGTCCGCCGTTGGTTCCCGGCTCCCCCTGACCCCGAATCGGGATCACGCTGTCGTTGTCCACGCCCGCTGGAATATTGATCTTAATCTTGACCTTCTTCCGAACTGCGCCGGCACCGTGGCAATCCGGACACGGCGTATCGATAATCTGACCGGTTCCGCCGCACTTGGAGCAGGTGGTCACGTTCTGAATCCGGCCGAACGGCGTATTGGATACCTGGGTCACCTGACCGGTTCCGCCGCAGGCATCGCAGGTGTGCTTGGAGGTTCCCGGTGCGGTGCCTTCCCCGTTACAGGTCTTGCACTGTACCATCTTGGTCAGTTCCACTTCCTTCTCACAGCCGAAGATTGCCTCGGTAAAATCAATGGTAATCTCCTTCTGCAGATCCCGGCCCTTCATCGGACCGTTACGCCGTGCGGAACGCCGGCCGCCGCCGAAGCCGCCAAAACCGCCGCCACCGCCGAACATATCGAATATATCACTGAAATCGAAGCCGCCAAAACCGTCGAATCCACCGGCGCCGCCTCCGAAGCCGGCATTTGGATCCACTCCGGCATGGCCGAACCGATCGTATTTGCTCTTTTTATCCGGATCCGACAGAACCGCGTAGGCTTCGTTCACTTCTTTGAACTTCTCTTCCGCCTCTTTGTTGTCGGGATTCCGGTCCGGATGATACTTCATGGCCATCTTACGGAATGCCTTCTTGATTTCATCATCCGATGCGCCCTTTTGAAGTCCAAGCACTTCGTAATAATCTCTTTTTTCAGCCATCTTTCGTTCCTTTCCAAAATATATCTATTTCATTTGTCATTATCATGAAATGACAGCTGCCGGCAGTACGCCGGCAGCTTTTCTATAATACACAGATTATTTATCGTCGTCAACTACTTCGTAGTCTGCGTCTACTGTGTTTCCGTTATGTGCCGCACCGGAGTTCTGCTCTCCCGCTGCCTGCTGTGCACCCATGTCCGGTCCTGCCTGACCTGCGGCACCCTGTGCAGCCTGTGCTTCCTGATAGATTCTGGTGGAGATTGGATAGAATGCGTTGGTCAGCGCTTCCATCTTGCTCTTCAGGTCTTCGGTGGATGCGTTGTTGTTCAGCGCTTCCTGCAGATCCTTCTTCGCATTTTCCACTGCGGTCTTCTCAGAATCGTTTACCTTGTCGCCCAGCTCGTTCATCTGCTTTTCGACTTCGAAAATCATGCCCTCTGCCTGGTTCTTGGTCTCGATTTCTTCCTTGTGCTTCTTATCTTCCTCAGCGTATCTCTCCGCTTCCTTGATTTTCTCGTTGATCTCATCCTCGGACAGCTTGGTGGAGGAGGTGATGGTAATCTTCTGTTCCTTACCGGTGCCCAGATCCTTTGCACTTACGTTAACGATACCGTTGGCATCGATATCGAAGGTAACCTCAATCTGCGGAATTCCACGAGGAGCCGGTGCAATGCCGGACAGCTGGAATCTTCCCAGTGTGATGTTGTCGGAAGCCATCTCTCTTTCACCCTGCAGTACGTGAATGTCTACTGTGGTCTGGTTGTCTGCTGCGGTGGAGAAAATCTGACTCTTCTTTGTCGGAATCGTGGTGTTTCTCTCGATCAGCTTGGTAGCGATTCCGCCCAGTGTCTCGATGGACAGGCTCAGCGGAGTGACATCCAGCAGCAGTACGTCATTGACCTCACCGGTCAGTACGCCGGCCTGAATGGATGCACCGACTGCAACGCACTCATCCGGGTTGATGCCCTTGAACGGTTCCTTACCGGTTACTCTCTGTACCGCAGCCTGTACTGCCGGGATACGTGTGGAACCACCCACCAGTATAACCTTGTCCAGATCTGCGGAAGTAACGCCGGCATCTCTCATTGCCTTGTTCATCGGCTCGATGGATCTTTCTACCAGATCGGAAGTGAGCTGATCGAATCTCGCTCTGGTCAGATCCATATCCAAATGCAGCGGACCATCCGCGGTTACGGTGATGAACGGCAGGTTAATCTTTGTGGTCTGTGCGCTGGACAGTTCCTTCTTTGCCTTCTCTGCGGCTTCCTTCAGTCTCTGCAGTGCCATGTTGTCCTGTCTCAGGTCCACGCCGTGCTCCTTCTGGAAGGAGTCTGCCAGGAAGTCCATGATCTTGTTATCGAAGTCATCGCCGCCCAGGTGAGTATCACCGTTGGTTGCCAGTACTTCGAAAACGCCGTCGCCCAGCTCCAGTACGGATACATCGAATGTACCGCCGCCCAGGTCGTATACCAGGATCTTGTGGGATCCCTCTGCCTTGTCCAGACCGTATGCCAGGGAAGCTGCGGTCGGCTCGTTGATAATTCTCTTTACATCCAGTCCGGCAATTTTACCGGCATCCTTGGTTGCCTGCTTCTGTGCATCGGAGAAGTATGCCGGTACGGTGATTACCGCTTCGGTAACCTTCTCGCCCAGATAGCTTTCCGCATCCGCCTTCAGCTTTGCCAGAATCATCGCGGAAATATCCTGCGGTGTGTACTGCTTTCCGTCGATTTCTACGTGATAGTTCTCACCCATGTGTCTCTTAATGGATGCGATGGTTCTGTCCGGGTTGGTGATGGCCTGTCTCTTTGCGGTCTCACCTACCAGTCTCTCACCGTTCTTTGTGAATGCCACTACAGACGGGGTGGTTCTTGCGCCCTCTGCGTTAGCGATTACGGTCGGTTCTCCACCTTCCAGTACAGCGACACAGCTGTTTGTTGTTCCCAAATCAATTCCAATTACTTTGCTCATTTCTGTTACCTTTCCTTCCTTGAAATTACTTTGTTACTGCGACCATAGACGGTCTGATTACTTTATCGTTCAAAGCGTAGCCCTTCTGCAGGACCTTACTTACTTTGCCGCTTTCCAGCTCTTCGTTCTCTTCGGTCATTACCGCATTGTGTTTCGTCGGGTCAAAATCCTGACCTTCCGCTTCCACTTCCGTCAGACCGGATTTCTGAAGCTCCGTTACCATTTGGGTAAAAATAAGTTCCATTCCCTTGGCGTATCCGGCAGGGTCATCCTCTGCGCTGGCCGCCAGGGCTCTTTCAAAATTATCCAGAACCGGAAGCAGTTCCATCACCAGCTTCTCGGTGGCGTATTCCCGAATGTCGTTCTTTTCCTTCGCTACCCGTTTCTTGTAGTTCTGGAACTCGGCCATCAGGCGGACGTATTTCTCATTTCCGTCATCGGCTTTTTCTTCGGCCTTCTCTTCTGCCTTTTCCTCGGTCTTTTCCGCCTCCGGTGCGTCATCCTCTTCCTGAGTCTCGGACGTCTCCGCCGAACCGGCTTCTTTTTTTACTTCATCTTCCGGAGTCTGGGCTTCTTTTTTCTGCTCTTCACTCATCCTCTTTCTCATCCTTTCCATTGCTCAGCATAAACGATTTGCTGAGGTTGTTTGTCAAATATTCCATAATCGAGGTGACCTCGCTGTAGTTCATACGGGTCGGCCCGATAACGCCGATTTTGCCCACCAGCTTGCCATCCACGTGGTAGGTGGCGGTAATCACGGAGCTGTTCTTCATGGCCTGTTCCGGATTCTCGTTGCCGATGGTGACGATTACGCCGTTGTCCCGGTTCAGAATGTCCCGGGTGAATTCCTCCTTCCGGCTCACCAGCTCCAGGAAGGCTTTGGCCCGATCCATGTCGCTGTATTCCGGAATGTTGAATATGTTGGTGAGGCCTTCCATGTACAGGTTGACGTTCAGCATATCCTCCAAAGTCCGCATGAAGTTGGGCATCACATCTCCCGCCAGGGAACTCAACGCACCCAGGTCGGTGCCCACATCTTCGATGATGGAATTCTTCAGCACATCGTCGATGGTATGGCCTTTATAATGGTAGGTCATGGTTTTGCTGAGAATCTCCAGAGCGTCGTTGGTGTACGGCACGTTCAGGCGCAATGTGGTGTTGGTCACCTTTCCGCTGTCTGCCACAATCATCAGGACGATTTTGTCATCGTCGATGGGAAGCAGCCGGATGAACTTCAGGGTGTCCTGCCGAGTGGACGGAGTCATGGCAAAGGATGCCAGCTTCGTGATATCGGACAGAAGCTCTGCCGCGTGGCGAATGGTTCGGTCGAACTCGTTTCGGTTCACTTGAAGCCGCTCGTTGATGGTCTGCTTCTCTTGAAGGCTCAAATCCGTCTTCTGCATCATGTTGTTCACGTAGAGCCGATACGCCTTATCGGAAGGAACTCGTCCCGCCGATGTGTGGGGATGGGTCAGATAACCCATCTCTTCCAGGTCCGCCATCTCATTCCGAATGGTGGCCGGGCTCACGCCAAAATCATATTTCTTCGCGATGGAACGGGAGCCTACCGGTTCGGCGTTCTGCACGTAATCCGTAATAATTGCCTGAAGGATTCGCAGTTTTCGTTCTGTTAAATCCATTGTTCTGCCTCCTTCTTTCTTTTTCGTTGTTAGCACTCAATCTACCGGAGTGCTAATCACTGTCTATAGTGTACTCTCGCCCTCTCAAATAGTCAACGAGTAAATTGAAGTTTTTTGTGTTTTTTCTGTGATTAGTGTACAATACTGATGTTTAGACAATCAGGAGGAACAACCATGGATTACAAAAGAATTCTTACAATACAGGACATTTCCTGCGTGGGCCAGTGCTCCCTTACCGTGGCGCTGCCCATCCTCTCCGCCTGCGGTCTGGAGACGGCCATTCTCCCCTCGGCGGTGCTGTCCACCCACTCCGTGGGCTTCCGGGATTTCACCTTCCGGGATCTGACGGAGGACATCCCCGCCATCCAACACCACTGGCAGCAGGAGGGCATCCGTTTTCAGGCGGTGTACACCGGCTACCTGGGAAGCGCCCGCCAGATTGAAATGGTCAAAGACATCTGTCGAAATCTTCTGGTGCCCGGCGGCAAAAAAATCGTGGATCCCGCCATGGCCGACCGGGGAGAACTGTATCCGGTCTTCGATATGGATTTCGTTCAGGAGATGAAAAAATTAGTGGGAGAAGGAGACATCGTGCTGCCCAACATTACCGAGGCTTCGCTTCTGACCGACACAGAGTATCGGGAGGAATACGATGAAGAGTACATCTGCGGCCTGGTGGAGGGGATTCACCGGCTGGGCGCCGGCACCGTGGTGCTCACCGGCGTGAGCTACGACGCCCACAGCACGGGCGTCCTGGTTTCGGAGCAGGGAAAACAGACCTACTACCGCCACGAACTGCTGGACCGAGGCTGCCATGGCACCGGCGACGTGTACGCCTCTTCCTTTGTGGGGGCGTACATGCACGGCAAAACCGTCCCGGAGGCCGCCCGAATCGCTGCGGATTATACCCTGGCCTGCATCAAAAACACCCTGGACGACCCGGATCACTGGTACGGTGTAAAGTTCGAGCCGGTGCTGGGGGAACTGATTGAAGCACTAAAGTAAGCCGGCACCCGCCGGCTTTTTTGGTTGGCCGGGCCGGGCCGTGTTTTCTGCTCTGTCCGGCCCGAGGTTTGCGTATCAAAACCGATTTCATTGGGTTTCCGGGGAATCATACGCAAACCAGGGCGGCTGACGGGCCGCGTTTTTCAGAATTTCCGGCCCGAGGTTTGCGTACGGAAACCGATTTCATTGGGTTTCCGGGGATTCGTACGCAAACC
>OLPY01002152.1_pt1 | contig 12517 bp, 7 predicted proteins | sample 1672481 | NCBI WGS metagenome assembly OLPY01 (sample SAMEA3136691, study PRJEB25190) | human gut metagenome | biome: human gut; feature: human-associated habitat; material: faeces | place: Austria | collected 2013 | reverse complement strand
ACGCTTATCTCTCTAGTCCAACAGTCTTTAAATTTTCTTCTGGACACTCTTTTATCCAAAGCAAAAATACTTAAACCTATTATGAACAAATCTTCGTATATTGTAGAAATCTGCAGTTGATCCATTCGGTACCAGCTATCCGTTATGTTGGTAAAAATCGTACTATATTTTTTTCGGTTAATTGAAAAGACATATGCATCTTTCCATTCAGCATCTGGTTTTTTCTCTTGTTCTTTATCAATCCAAAACTGCATCCTTAATCCTCCCCATAATACTTTTCAAATACAGATAAGGCATCGCTTAATGCATCCTCCACAATTTGTGATGTTCCCATGTTAGAAAAATCAACCGATTTCAAATTATCCAAGTTCAAATCACCGTCAATACTGTTTTCTATATATTCATGCATGTCATTTAAAATTGCAGATGTTTGTGCAGGTGTTTTCCCTTTGGATATTTTTTCTTCATATCGAAAATCAAAGTTTTCTTTTATGTATTCTTTCAACATTTCCTTCAGTAATATATCAACTGAAACATTCCCTATATCCGCAATATCTTCTATTTCTAAATTATCCATAGCCTGTGACAATGCATCCGCTGCCATATTATCATCTACCGATGCACCATAATTTGTAAATTCATGAAGTAATTCTGTCCAAACAACTTCTGACGATTTTCCAATAAGATCTTCACGATGATACTCACGTAATGCATTATCTATGCCTCCAGAGGCAACCTTTTGTGCAAAACCTAAGACTCCTGCTGCCGCCGATTGAAAACTACCACCTGTCGACATATCTTTTTTCATTGCGGTTGCATATTTACTGGCCGCTTTTGCTTTAGAATCAAAGTCTCTATTATTTATAAAGGCCGTCACTGCTCTTTTTGCGGTTGACCAATGCGGTGTTGTTGGTGCTATATATCCTTTTGATGTACCCATATTAGCTTTTCCTCTGCTCTTTTATTTCTGTAATCTGCTCGTCTGTTAACGTTCCTCTTTTTACCATGGTTTCTAATACAGTATTCATATTTTCCATATCACTATTATACATTGTTCTTAATGCAGCCATATCACCTGCTTTAATAGGAACTGTTGATTTCCCAATTGCATCCACTATTTTTCCTTTATATACATCAAAATTCAAAAACAAATCTCTTACAACAAAAAATTTCATTTCACCTTTTTCGATTTTAGATGCAACAACCTTAAATGTATCCGCAATTTCTTCTGCACTCAATTTTTTCATATCTTTTATAATAGCCACCATTTGACCAGATTTAGCTCGTCCAATTCTTTCTAAAATTTCTTTCGTATTTTTACTGAATCCAGACTCGTCAATACTAGATCTTTTCAAATTTTCTCTTGTCAAATAAAAATATTTTTCCAATCGATATTTTTCTAATTCAACAGGTTTGCATTCTAGCCACTTTTTTATTTGTGCTGTGTTCCACAGATTCTGAGCATCAACCTTTCCTTCCTTCACTTTTGTTCGAATTTCCTTAAATTCTTTATTTTCAGTATCAAATTCTTTATTCCATTCATTCAATTGTATAAACAAGTCATTATCCAGCTTTTGCAGCACTAATAATTTAGCTAAAATGGAAATATCAATTTCATCACCATAATAAATTTTTGCCAACTGGCGTTTGGTAATAAATGTGTTCAAAAAACGTTTTGCCTGGCGTGGATTGCCTTTCAATGTAGAAGCAACAATTTCCCTTATTTCATCAATAATTTTCGCTGTTTCATTAAAAGCTGTTTTTCCCCCATCCTGCCAATTCAACTCTAACTCATCAATCAACTTATTAATTTCTTCTAATGTAATTACATCCCCAGAAATTGTTCTTTTTTCTTCAAATATCTTATCTATTAGATGCTTAAAACTCTCTTGTTCCAAATAGCTTTGTGTGACCAGTAATAATAGATAATTTTGTATATCCTTTGCCGATAACTCCGGGATATATATTGGCAATTGAATAATTTTTTCAATGTATTCTTTGTCCAGTTCTACATCAAATCCATTCATTGGTGGATACTTTTCACGGATAGAGTACTTTATAACATTTTCATCTGCGGCAATAATAAATGTTGTCCTGTCAACAGACAAGAATAGTTTAATTACTTCCAATATTTCAATTATTCGTTCTGGACGACATCTGTCTAAATCATCTATCATTACAACTACATTTTTAATATCGTCACTTTTCAATGCATCAGAAAATTCCTCTCTAAATTTTCTGATATTGTTTATCGTGCTTTCATCATTTGATACATCTTCCTCTTTCCAATATTCATCTTTTAATGATTGTATGGAATTTGCTGCATTTTTGACTGTATTTCCAATTTCTTCAGCACTTCCCGTTACATTTAACAACATAGGCAATGGATTTCCTGTGGCCACGCTTGCAACTACAGGTGCAAGCGTGGATATTGCTTTTGTTCCTAACTTAAACCAGTCAACTCTTTTTATTAATTTCCCCAATTTCTTTTTAGTTTCTTCTACAGGAACTTCTTCTTTAAGTTCCTGTAATAAAGCCTCCATAATTGCGGTTTTAGCATCGTCATATGATTCAAACATCCATGCATTAATAGTTACACAAATAATTCCGTCCTGACTCTTAAGTTTTTCACCTATTAACTTCAATAAGGTTGATTTTCCTGCTCCCCATAATCCAAACACACCGACTGTCAATGGATTATATTGTTCATTTTTTGCAATATCGGCAATTATTCTTGCATACGGCTCATAAAATAAAATATCAATATCTGACGCATTATCTAGCCACATAAAAACCCTCCCTTGCCTTTTCATACCATCATAGTTTCTTTTTCACTTCCCATATTTAACCGGTTCTTCCGCCACCATTTGAACCTGCTCATCTCGTTCAACTTTCCGGTAGTCCACGGTCTTTTTAGAACGCATTTCCCTATAAATCACTCCTGCTAACGCACTCATTACAGCATCATACTTACTTTTGTCCTCAAATAGAGAACCATAGCTATCCTGTGCTTCCATATAGCTTTCCATTGCTGCATTTCCAAAAACTGAAGGAAAAATGCTTTCCGTAAAAATTCTTGGATCAGAAGTACGGGCCGAGCTTGCCAGTTTATCATCTGCAATCAATTTATCATGTAAAGCACCCAGCATTACCCGATCACCTTCTGAAAATTGTCCTTTATACTTTTCATTGATCTTGTCCAATATTTCATCCAATGTACTTTTCTGTCTGTTTCCCTGTACTCCTTGCTTCTTGGACGGAACATACTGACCATCAATTTCCTCCAGTGTTATCGCACCTTCAAATGTTTTCTGCAGCTTATAATATTCCAGTTTCAATTTTCCATCCAAATCAACCGGCTCTTCTTTTTCTTCTGGAAGCAGTCCGATCAGGTAACTCAGGAACAAATATTCTTTATGCATATCTTCATCAAACATGCGAACTACCTGTGTAATATAGCTGTACCATCGGATCAACTTTCTTACCAGTCTTCTGAATTGATATCGTTCTTCCGGATTCTTCAAATTGTATCTGTCTGCTATCGGTTTCAAAACACTAGTCATTTTCCCCATGGCAGTTGCATCTTGTCTTCCCGGATGATTCCATACGTCTATAAAAGCATTAATATCATTCTCATTATAAATCGCATAATCCAAAAGTTCTTTTTCTGTCTGATAAATCAAATCCACATTTACTTCCTGCTCAAGACTTGTCTCCTGATAAAATGGTTGAAATGCTTCTAGAATATCCTCTTTCTTATTTGCGAAGTCCAACACAAATGTGTCTACTTTTCCAGGGCAGGTGCGATTCAAACGTGATAATGTCTGCACAGCCTTTACATTTTTCAGTTTTTTGTCCACAATCATAGTATGGAGCAAAGGCTCATCGAACCCTGTCTGATATTTTTCTGCAACAACCAGGATATTAAAGTTATCATGAAACTCTTCCTTTGTTTGACCTTCTGATATATGACTTCCATCTTTTCTTACATTTAATCCGGACTCTGTATATTCTTCGTCACCATCCTGCACACTACCGGAAAATGCCGCTAAAATATCCATATCTGCATAATGCTGTTCTTGAATATATCGTTTAATTTCATGGAAATATCGAACTGCCGCCAATCTGGAATCTGTAACTACCATCATTTTTCCTTTTCCACCAATTTTATTTTTGGTCGTTTCCCGAAAAGTTTCTACAATAATTTGCGATTTCTGGCTGATATTATATGGATGCAATTTTTCATATTTTTTGATAATCTTTGTTGCTCTGCTCTCCGGAAGCTCTGGATTTTCCGGTGTATCTTTTGCAATTTTGAAACAGGTACTGTAAGTCATATAATTCTGCAAAACATCCAAAATGAATCCTTCTTCAATCGCCTGTCTCATGCTATAAATATGAAATGGATGGAAACTTCCATCTGTCCATTGACTGCCAAACATCTCTAATGTCGCTGGTTTCGGAGTAGCTGTAAACGCAAAAAATGATAAATTCGGATGTTTTCCATGTGTCAGCATTTCCTGAACAAGTTTATCATTCCTGTCAATTTCATCTTCTGCTTTTCCTTCTATTTCTGCGTATTCCCGTAATGCTGCCTCTGTATCTGCTAGCGCAGCCTTCAATTTCATAGCAGAACTTCCCGTCTGTGAAGAATGTGCTTCGTCAACAATGATTGCGAAGTTTCTTCCGGCAACCTTATCCACTTCCTGATAAATCACCGGAAATTTCTGCAGCGTAGTTACAATAATTCTTGCACCATTATTAATCGCATCTCTCAAATCTTTTGAATTCTTTTTATCATCAATCGTCTCTACTGCACCTATCGTATGGTCAAAACCTGAAATCGTATCCTGTAGCTGCGCATCCAGCACAGTTCGATCTGTCACTACAATAACACTGCTGAAAACAGACATATCATCGGAATCATGCAAAGATGCCAATCTATATGCTGTCCAGGCAATCGAATTTGATTTTCCAGATCCGGCACTGTGCTGGATCAGATAATTATGCCCAGTTCCTTCTTCCCGTACATCTGCAATTAACTTACGCACCACATCCAACTGATGATACCTTGGGAATATTAGTGTTTTCTTTTTCGTAACCTGCTCTGTTCCATCCGACAATTGTTTCTTTTCTTCTTTGATTTGCAAATGAATAAACTTTTGTATAATATCCATCATACTGTCTTTCTGAAATACATACTCCCAGAAGTATGCCGTCGGATAGCCATTCGGATTTGACGGATTTCCTTTTCCGCCATCATTTCCTGCACCATTGGAACCTTGATTGAATGGAAGAAAATATGTATTTTTCCCTTCCAGTTTTGTTGTCATCCAGACTTCCAACTGATCAATGCAGAAATACCCTAAAATTCTTTTATTGAACTGAAAACAAATTTCTCTTGGATCACGATCATACATCCACTGCCGTTTTGCATGATCTACGTTCTGTCCGGTATACTGATTCTTTAATTCCAGTGCAAATACCGGAATTCCATTCACAGCCAGAACCATGTCTACAGAATTGTGTGTATCATTGGAATAAAACCATTGCCTGTTACAGGTAATTTCATTCTTTTCGTATAAAGACATCGCCGTCTGATTCAGACCTGATTCCGGCTTAAAATAGCAGACTTTAAATGGAATTCCTCTGTGCTTAAAACCATGACGTAATACAGAAATGAGTCCATCCATATCACAGGCATTATTAAACGCAAGGCAGAATTTCCGCTCCGGATCTACTTTGTTTTGTAATAAAAAACGTTTCCATTCCTTCGGCTGTGTTTTCTGAATAAACCGTAGTAAAGTATCTTGATATACGCCAAGTTGCGGATCATATACATCTTGGTTGTGTGTATATCCACCTTCTGGCGATAAAAAGAATTCTTCAATGTCCGATTCAAAACGTTTCTCTGTAGTAACATCTATGCTCAAGCTTCTGGCACCTCCTTCTTTCCAGTGACATATTCGTAAATTAGGGATTTTTTATATGCTTCAAGTTCCTGACAAAAGATTTGTTTCTTCTCAACTATTTTTTCGATTTCATTAACTTTTCTATCAAGGAATTCAACTATAAGATTTTGTTCCTCGAGAGGCGGAACACACATCCGAAATATTCCCAATTTAGCAAAATTCCTATAATCACTTGAACGAATTCTCACTCCGTTGGATAGATCCATAAGTATATTTCCATATGCCATGCTTCTGAGAAAATACATAAAATATCGATTATTTCCAGTAGTTTCACAAACATGCACAACCGGTGTGATTTTTCCTCTGCTATCGGAACATCCTATCGCTCCTGCAAAAGCATCCATTCCGTGGATTACCAAATCACCTTTGTCAACTCCATGATATCCTTTCTCAGTAAAAGAAATCGTAAAACCATCTTCTCTTCTATTCTTTCTTAATGTTACTGCCCCGTCTCTAAAACAAGTTACAATTTCATCTGTATCATTCACCTCTTTTCTAACTGGGAAAATAACATTTTTTATACGACACTCTTTCCACTCAAAAGGTATCTTTTCGAGCCATTCTATCTTCGTATTTTTCATTTTTCTCTTTTTTTCAACACCTTTTGTAACAGTTTGAACTACTATTGTTTCTTTTAGCTTTTTATACTTTTCAATTGACATTTTTGTCTTTTCAATAACTGTATCTATATTTTCGCATTTATCATCCAAAAAATTCGCAATTTTACGCTGTTCACATTCTAGTGGTACTGGAATTTTATAGTTAAACAGTTCTTCAATCCCCAATGTCCATCTATTCTCAAAGGAAACACCTTTTCCATGCACAAACATAACCATTGCCCAATACAGTGTTTTAAAATAGTAATCATAAAATTTCGAATTATAACCTTTTTGTGCACGAAGATTAATATATGCTTGACTGATAACCCCTTTAACATTTGAGACACTGCAATTTGCACCACTATACAAATCCATCGGATTCAGTAATAAATCACCTGGGTCTACAAGATTATAATTATAATAGCTTTCTGCAATTTGTCCTTCATTTTTTGATAAATCACGTACCTTTACTCCTGCCCTTGCAAGTGATAAAACAACAGGATTTTCTTGATGTGCTTCTGTTTTTTTTCGAACAAATGCATTTTTTACACGTTGCACATTCCAATCTTCCGGCATCTCCCCAATCCATTCAACCCCAGAATCTTTCATCTTCCTACTCATATCATTCACCCCCAAACAAAGCATCCAAACTGTTCTGAATATCCAATTCCAGTTCATGCAGACGCACTGCGATTTCTTCCACTGGTTCCGGGGCCTGATATTCATAGAAGTATCTTGTCATTGGAATCTCATATCCTTTTTTCGTTTTTTTCTCATCAATCCATGCTTCCGGTGCGTATGGTAATACTTCTCTCTTGAAATACTCCTTGATATCTTCTGTCAATGGTACATTTTCTGTATCACGCAGAGATGTATCTGCTACAGGTTTGCCCTTCTTTAATATAATTTCTCCACTTTCATCTCTCTGTGGCTGTTCTACGACAATCTTCTGGTATCCAAATTCCTCTGTATCGAATATTTTGCTCTGGCAGTAAATACCACTTTTATCTCCATATACAGCACCATTTTCAAATGCACCATATGCCTTTACAATCAACTCACGACACTGGTCTGTAATATCATTTCTTTTTGTTCCAATACTTTTTCTTCTTGCTTCATAACAATGTGATGCATCTATCAACTGCACTTTTCCAGTTCTATGCAACGGTTTATCCTTGGAACAAATCCAGATGTAGGTACTGATACCTGTATTCATAAACATATCTGTTCCTAATTGCACAATTGCATCCAGCCAGTCATTTTCAAGAATATATCTTCTGATTTCTGACGGTCCGCTTCCCGCATCTCCGGAAAACAATGGCGAACCGTTCTGAATAATTGCCATTTTTCCATTTGGTGCAAGCTTGGAAAGACCATTTAATACAAACAACTGCTGACCATCTGATATTTTCGGAAGTCCCGGTGCAAATCTTCCCAGGTCCCCTTTCTTTGCTTCCGCTTCAACTGCTACCTTTTCTCTTTTCCAGTCGATTCCAAAAGGCGGATTGGAAATGATATACTGGAATTGATATCCGCTAAACTGATCTTCTGACAAAGTATCACCGAACCTCATATTATTCGGATCACCGCCCCGAATCATCATATCTGCTTTCGCAATTGCAAAAGTGGACGGATTGAACTCCTGACCAAAACAGGTAACTCCAATCTCCGTATTTAATTCCTGGATTCTTTCTTCCATACAACTAAGCATCTGAGAGGTTCCCATTGCCATATCATACACAGTTACATTTCCACCTTTACTCAGATCCGCATCGGATAAAAGCAAGTCCGTCATTAAATAAATAATATCTCTACTGGTAAAATGTGCTCCTGCCTCTTCACCAAAAGATTCTGAAAACCGCTTTACCAGATCCTCAAAAATATAACCACAATCTACAGCACTGATTTTATCCGGTCCTAAATATCCTTTCTGAGAATTGAATTCTTTAATAACCAGATATAACGTATTACTTTCTACCATTCTGCGGATGATATTGTCAAAATCAAACTTCGATAACACATCCTGGACATTTGCAGAAAATCCATTTAAATAATCTCTGAAATTTGCTTCAATATTTTCCGGATCAGCAAGCAATGACTCAAATGTATATTTACTGATATTATAAAACTGATATCCAGAAGCTTTCGTCAGAAATCCATCAATCACTGCAAAGTTTTTTACTTTTTCATACTGTTCCAGCACCGCTTTATGCGTCGGCACTAAACAGTCATGAAATCTTTTTACTACTGTCATCGGCAGAATTACCAAACCATATTCATGCGGTTTGAATGGTCCTCTAAGCATATCTGCTACATTCCAGATCATAGTCGCTTTTTCTGCTATATTGGTTCCAACTACATCAAATTTATTATTCTCGTCCATTTATTTTTCCTCCGTATAAATATGTTCCAGTTCTTCTGTTGCCTTTTCCAGTTTGTATTTTAATTCTTTAATCTCACTTAGCTTCGCATAATATTGATCTGCTATTTTTTTCTGACTTTCTAAATCCGGCAACGGAATTATCACCTTTTTTAATCCTTCCACCGGTAGATTTAACAAAGTAGCCCCTACTGCAACTCTGGATAAAGCTGCCTTTCCATTTTCGCTTTCCAGATACGCTTTTAAAAAATAAGGATTTATCTTATCTGTATCTAGTTCAATAACATAGAGATTTCCATTTGCCAAAATCTTCTTGCCCTCTTGTACGGACACAATCGCCATTTTCACCGGTGATGCATTTTTGGAAATTACCAGACTTCCATTTTTTATACAATATTTTTCATATTTAGAGTCTATTTCCTTCAAATAAGGAAGTTCATCACTAATGATTCCATCCTGTAAATTTGCCAACATCAAGTACTGTATGTTCGTCGGTTCATCTGATACAATTTCATCTAAAACAGACGCTTTAATTTGTGCTCCTCTTGTTATATTCTTTATTACAATTTCAAAAAGCACACCATTTTTTACAACTGTTTCTTGTTGAAGATATCTTGACGGATTAAGAACATATTCATTTTCCGCCACATCTTCAATAGAAACCCGTTTTGAATTTTTGTCATCGGTATTCAGCAATTCAACGATCTCAGAAACATTTTCATCACTAAGAATGTTCTGTCTCCGTCCGACCGATACCATTTCTGTTGCATCTATCATTCTTATGTTTTTATTATTTCTGCTTAACACCAGTAATGAACATGCAATTCCTGTATTTAAATATAAATTTTGCGGAAGAGCAATCACTGCTTCCACAAATCCTTGTTTTATAAATTTTTCACGAATGATTGTATTATTTCCACCATTCCAAGTAACTCCATTACTTACCGAAATAACAGCCTTACCATTTTTATTAAGGTGATTCATGACATTTATAATAAATATCCAGTCTCCTGCTGCCACCTTCTGTACTTCTGGTATCTCATCATATATTGCTTGTAATGCTTCGTTACTTCCAATGCTGTCTTTTACTTTTATTCCCCATGGATAATCACAGAATATTTTATCAAACATCAAATTATCCTTTATATTTAAAACTGATTTTTGCTCAATTTTTACCCGATCAGATATCAATTCTGTACGGATTGCTGACACTTCTTTTACATCTCGCACAATCTCTGTACCATAAAATTGTGATTCTGGACTCTTTTCTATGGCACTCACAAGAAACGAACCAATTCCGCTGCAAAAATCTGCCACCTTATCATTTGAAATCTGAAGAATCTCATTTGCCAGCTTTATGACACTCTGCGGTGTTTCACATTCTCCCATGAAACGATTCCCCTGTAATTGCCACCATAAAACAGTCGCTAAAAGTGCATCTTCTGAATATTCTTCTGAAATTTCTATTGCAACATTCCATAAATTTCCAATATTTTCTTTTATAAAACTGACTCTTTCTGGTGAAAAAGTCAGCTCCACATATTCTTTTAACTGGTTTATATCTGTTATCTTATTTTTTAAGGATACATAGGCCACATATGCTAAACAAACCCCACCGTACATAGAAGCATTTCCAAATTCTCTTATCCTGTTTGAAATATTCCAGCTAATCTCTTCAACTTTTGAGATTTCTTTTGCTTTTAGCTCTTTAACCGAAGTCTTCAATGCTACTTCCTCCTTTGGTTATTCACAATCAATTTCCATGTTTTTACTATAACACCCGCATTATTGATTGTCAATAATCAAATTTGGTTTTTAATAACCATTGTTGATTTTTAATATATTTCATTAGCTCTACGATAATAAATCCTTATTTCCATGACAGCGATATTTATTATTCCAAATAATACCACAAGATTTATTGGCATAAATCTTCTCATCACATCGCCTGATACAATAATCATCTCTAAACTGACCACCATAAGCCGCATGGAATATTTATCCCACACTCTTCGATACTGTTCTATTTTCTTCAGAACAAACATTTCACCGGCAATTACTACTCCGACAACGATAATAATTGCCATAACTCGCAAACACCACGACCATTCTGTTGAAAAATATTCTTTCTCACCCCAAATATTTAATTCTGATGGACAGATTAGCCATTCTACATACCTACACCAAACTCTTACTGGAACTTTTATACAAGCAATTAAATCATTCTGAATTACTGTGCTTTTTATCATCTCAAATACTAAAAAAATCATATATAACATCTGCCAGAAACTTGTTTTTTCTTTCATTTCTTGTTTCAGACTTTTTATTTTCTGATCCGCCTTTTCTTTCAGCGTTTCTGAATTCTCTTGTAATTTGTTAAATTGGCATTGTATTGTCCTTACCTTCTTTTCTGCTTCTTCCTGTTTCTTCTGTGCCTGCTCAACCGCTTCCACCGATGACTGGTTCACCTGTATCTGTAATTTAGAGTTCTGGCCCCGAACGTCTTTTATTTCTTCTTCGAGCTGCTCTTGCTCGCTCCTGCTCATCAATCCGTTTCTGTTCCTCAAGTCGTCGTTGCTCTGCTGTAAAGACTGATTGAGTTTCCGCATTTCGGACAGTTCTATTGTCATCTGCTGAATTTCGGCGTTCGATTTCTGCATTTCTTCTTGCAACCTGTGATTCTCGAAGAATAGCTTCTGTTTTTCCATTTTCAGACTGTGGGTTCTCTTCTGAAATTCCAGGATAAACTCGTTCATCTTCTGATTTCTCGTCTGTAACTCGTCCCTCTCCACCGTCACTTTCTCCAGTGTTTCTGCCTGCTCCTTCGCAAGCAGCTTCCACTTGTCGGTAGTATCCGGAAAGTTCTTCATCTGCTCTGTTTGTTCGTTCTGCTTCGGCTTGTAGTCTTTCGTAATTTCTATCAAATTCATTCTCTAAGTCCTCCTTACTGATATTCAGATGGAATGTTTTCGACAAATTGCTGTCTCGCACCTTCTTCCCATCCTGGTTCTGAAAAGTAATGTGCTTCCGTTTCTCTGACCAGTTTACATTCCATCCAAACTGTTTCATTTTTTCTATAAACTTTTCTTTGCTGATACAATTTTCCATTGCCTTTAATACTGCCATTGCACAGTCCGCCACAAAACTGTCCTTTACCTGCTGACAGAACAGATTATATTTGTCTTTGCTCCATGCAATGACTTCCCCTTTTTCAATCTGGCTCCCATCAAAGTGCTTTCCTTTCTCGGTAACTGTCAGTCCACGTTCTCGGCACATCTGATTGGTAAGCTGTTTCATACGTTCTAGATCCTTTTTGGTGTTATGCAGTTTCTTTCCATCCTCATAACTGACAGAATTCGTCACCAGATGACAGTGAATATGGTCTTTATCCTTATGGACTGCCACTAAGGTCTGAAATTCCTGGAACCATTTTTCTGCGAATTCTTTTCCAAATTCAAATGCCTGCTCCGGTGTGATCTGCTCGTCCTTATGCCAGGAAATAATATTGTGCGCGTACATTCTCCCAGAATCTTTATCCCACATCTTCTTTTCTTCTAAAAAGGTTC
>OLPY01002141.1_pt1 | contig 12571 bp, 8 predicted proteins | sample 1672481 | NCBI WGS metagenome assembly OLPY01 (sample SAMEA3136691, study PRJEB25190) | human gut metagenome | biome: human gut; feature: human-associated habitat; material: faeces | place: Austria | collected 2013 | reverse complement strand
TGCGACCTCCGGGTTATGAGCCCGACGAGCTACCATCTGCTCTACCCCGCGATATGTGCTCCGTGTTTCGGAGTGCTATAGTATAATAGCACAACCGTGGACATATGTCAACAGGTTTGCAGAATTTTTTTCAAAAATCCGGGTCCCGTGGCCGCGGCGTGTTCCAAAAGCTGGGAAAGCTGGAGAAACCACTGCCGCGTCCGTTTACGACAGTTCAAACATGCCGTGGTACAGCTGATAATACTCGCCTTTTTGGGCCAGCAGTTCATCGTGGGTGCCGCGTTCTACGATGCGGCCGTGTTCCAGCACGATAATTGCATCGGCGTTGCGCACGGTGGAAAGCCGGTGTGCGATGACAAACACCGTGCGGCCCTCCATCAGGCCGTCCATGCCTTTTTCAATCAGCGCCTCGGTGCGGGTATCGATGCTGGATGTGGCTTCATCCAAAATCAGCACTGGCGGATCGGCTACGGCGGCGCGGGCAATGGCCAGCAGCTGGCGCTGGCCCTGGCTCAGGTTGGCACCGTCGGAGGTGACCATCGTGTCGTATCCCTGGGGCAGGCGGCGGATGAAGGAGTCGGCGCTGGCAATCTTTGCGGCCTTCTCGATTTCCTTCTGCGTGGCATCCAGCTTGCCAAAGCGGATGTTGTCCGCCACGGTGCCGGTAAACAGGTGGGTGTCCTGCAGCACGATGCCCAGGGACGAGCGCAGCGCGTTTTTGCGGATGAGTCGCACATCGATTCCGTCGTAGGTGATGGACCCGGCGGTGACATCGTAAAAGCGGTTGATCAGGTTAGTGATTGTCGTCTTGCCCGCGCCGGTGGAGCCGACAAAGGCAATCTTTTGCCCCGGCTTGGCGTACAGCGAAAGGTCCTGCAAAATCAGTCGTTCCGGCGTGTAGCCGAAGCTGACGTTATGGAACCGCACATCGCCGCGCAATGGCTCCAGCGCTACGTCCGGGTGGGCGGAATCACGCCAGGCCCAGCGGCCGGTGACCTCGGGGCAGGCGGTCAGGGTGCCGTTGGCGTTCTCCCGCACGTTCACCAACTCTACCGTGCCCTCGTCAACTTCGGGCGACTGCTCCATGGCGGTAAAAATACGCTCGGCACCGGCCAGCGCCGCCAGCAGGAAGTTGCCCTGCTGGGTAAACTGGTTGATGGGCAGGGTGGTCTGGCGCACAAACACCAGATAGCTGGCCAGGCTGCCCAGGTCGGTCCAGCCCTTCATGACCATCAGGCCGCCCAGCACCGCAATGACCGCGTAGTTGATGTAGCCGATGCTGACGACGGCGGGCACCATCGTGGCAGCATAGCTTTGCGCGCCGGTGCCGGCCAGGCGCAGCTTTTCGTTGCGGGCGGCAAACTCGGCCAGGTCGGCCTTTTGGTGGTTGAACACCTTCACGACCTTCTGCCCGGCGATCATTTCCTCAATGTAAGCGTCCAGCTCGCCCAGGCTGCTTTGCTGCTTGGCATAGTAGGCACGGCTGTGCTGGGTGGAAAAGTTGATGTACCAGAACATGCCCACATAACCCACCGCCACCAGCAGAGAGAGCCGCCAGTTGAGGATAAACAGCATCAGCAGGGTGCCCACGACCTGGATAAAGGTCTGGATAACGACAGCAAAGCTGTTGTTCAGTGCATCGGAGATGGTGTCCACATCGTTGGTGAAAAGGCTCATCAAATCGCCGTTGCGGTGGGTATCAAAGTACTGCAGCGGCTGGGTCTGCAGGTGGGCAAACAGATCCTGGCGGATCTCCTGCAGTACTTTTTGCGCGGCGCGCACCATCAGCTGGGTATAGCCCAGGGTGGACAGAGCACCAATGATATAAATACAGGCGGTAAGGCCCACGGCCCCGGCCAGGTAGGCTTTGCTGCCGTTTTCCAGCAGTCCGTTGACTACCGGGCGGATCATGTAGGTGCCAAACAGTGCGGCCAGGGCGCTGATGGCCGCCAGCAGCGCCACCAGGCCGATCATGATGCGGTGGCGGCCCAGATAGGCGCTGAACTGTCCCAGCGTGCGGCGCAGGTTCTGCGGGCGCTTGCCGCCGGTGACTTTCTTTTTACTCGCCATCGGGGTCGCCTCCCTTCATCTGGGAATAGTAGATTTCCTGATAGATCGTGTCTTTTTCCAGAAGTTCGGCGTGGGTGCCCACGGCGTGCAGGCGGCCATCCTCCAAGATTACGATGAGGTCGGCACTCTGTACCGAGGAAATGCGCTGGGCGATAATCAGCTTGGTCACGTCGGTCAGTTCGGCCAGGGCGCGGCGGATGCCGGACTCGGTGGCAGTATCCACGGCGCTGGTGGAGTCGTCGAAAATCAGCACCTTCGGGTGCTTCAGCAGGGTACGGGCAATGCAAAGGCGCTGCTTCTGCCCACCGGAGACGTTGACGCCGCCCTGCCCTAAGTCGGTATCCAGGCCGTCGGGCATGCGGTCCAAAAATTCATCGGCGTGAGCGGCGCGGCAGGCGGCCCACAGCTGTTCCTCGGCGGCGTCGGGGTTGCCCCACTTCAGGTTATCCCGGATGGTGCCGGAGAACAGCAGGTTCTTTTGCAGCACAATGCCTACGGCGTCCCGCAGGGCGGTCAGGTCGTAGTCCCGCACGTCGCGGCCACCGACCTTCACGGTGCCCTCGGTGGCGTCGTACAGGCGGGGGATCAGCTGGACCAGCGTGGTCTTGGCCGAGCCGGTGCCGCCGATGATGCCCACGGTCGCCCCGGCGGGGATGTGCAGCGTAATGTCGGACAGGGCACTTTTTTGTGCCGCAGCGTTATACTTGAAGCTGACGCCCTCGAAGTCGATCTGACCGTTCGGCACAGTCTCCAACGGATCGGCGGCATTGGCCAGGTCGGGCTGCTCGGTCAGCACCTCGCGGATGCGGCGGGCGCTGGCCAGCGAGCGGGTCATCTGCAAAAACGCGCCGGAGAACATCATGACCGAGTTGAGCACCTGCAAAACGTAACTCAAAAAGGCGGTCAGCTGGCCGACGCTCATGTCGCCCTGCAGGATGAACCCGCCGCCGAACCACATGATGCAGACGATGGCTGTGTACATGATGGTCTGGAACGCAGGCAGGTTGAGCACGGCGTAACGGAAGGTCTCGGTGCTGGCGTCGCTCAGCTCAGTGTTGACGGCGTTGAACTGCTCGTTTTCATAATCGCCGCGCACGAACGCTTTAATGGCGCGGATGGCGGTGAGGGATTCCTGGATGCGGCTGTTCAGGTGGTCGACAGCGCTTTGCTGGCGGCCGTACAGCGGGCCGACCTTGCACACGATGATCGTCAGCAAAATGGTCAGAATAGGCGTTGTGATGAGGAAAACAATCGTCAGCTTGGGGCTGAGCAGAAATGCCATGCCCAGACCCATGGCCAGCATGACCGGGCTGCGCACAAAGGGGCGCAGCCCTGCGTTGATGGCGTTGAGCAGCACGGTGGCGTCGGTGGTCATGCGGGTGACGAGAGACGCAGAGGAAAAATGGTCCAGGTTGGCAAAGTCGAATTTCTGCACGGCGGCGTACTCGGCCAGGCGCAGCTCGGCCGCAAAGCCGTTGGCGAACCGGGCGGCATAGCGGGCATACAGCAGGCCGGTGATCAGTGCCAGCACCGCGCAGAGTGCCATCAACCCGCCCTGCCGCAGGATGATCGCCATGTTATGGCTGGGCACACCCTCGTCCACCAGGGTGGACATCAGCACGGGGATGACCATCTCAAAGATACATTCAATAAAGATCAGCCCGGCAGCCGCCCAAAGGTCCCGGCGGTAGGGCTTGCCATAGCGGAAAATTAAGCGCAAGTCATTCATAGATACTCCTATTAAAGGCCCCCTCTGGGAGGAAACTGCCGCCGGAGGCGACTGAGGGAGAGCGCCTTGGGAAAGTCTCTACCCCACCCGCTTCGCGGGAGCCCTCTCGCAGAAGGGGCCTTTACTTAAACTTTCTTTTTGTCCGGCAGCTGGCTGGCTACGATGGCGGCAAACATCAGGCCGCAGCCGCACAGCTCGGTGGTGGAAAGCGTCTCGCCCAAAATCAGCCAACCGGCCAAGGCGCTGAACACACTCTCCAGGCACATAGCCAAACTGGCAATGGTGGGGTCCAGCGCTTTCTGGCCCACAATTTGCAGTGTGTAGGCCACGCCGCTGGACATGATGCCGCAGTAGGCGATGGCCACCGCCGCCAGGCGGAACTGCTCGATGGTGGGCTGTTCAAAAATCAGCATAAACACGGTGGAAATGACCGCCACCGTCAAAAACTGCACAAAGCTCAGCTGGATGCCGTCCAGCTTGGGGCTGAAGTGGTCCACCAGCAAAATCTGGGTAGCAAACAAAAAGGCACAGCCCAGCAGCTGCCATTCGCCGCCGGTCAGGGTCAGGCTGTCGTGCCCGGCCAGGCACAGCAGATACAGGCCCACCACGCTGGCGGCCACGCAGCACCACAGCTTTACACCGGGGCGGCGGCCAAAAAACACGCCGAACACCGGCACCAGCACTACATACAAAGCGGTCATGAACCCGGCCTTGGCCGTGCTGGTGGTGCCAATGCCCATCTGCTGCGCAGCCGATGCCGCAAACAGCGCGATGCCGCAGCAGATGCCGCCCTTTACCAGCACCTTGCGGTTCTGCCAAAAGCCCGGCTCGGCGGCGGAGTTTGTCTTGCCGGCTTTGCGCAGCACGGCCATCAGCCCCAGCAGAAACACACAGGCCAGCCAGCTGCGGCCCGCCAGAAAGCTGTAAGGGCCCATGTGGTCAGCGCCCACGCTTTGCGCCACAAAAGCGGTGCCCCAAATGAAGGAAGCCCCCATCAGCAGCAGGGTATTGCGTAATTGTACGTTTGGCATAAACTTCCCCTTTTGCGTTACTTTTTCCTCTAAAAATTCCTCTACAACAAAACCGCCCACACCGTCTTGGCGCGGCGCGGGCGGTGCTGTTTTGTGGTTACTGGACGGTGTTCTCGTTCTCGATGGTGGTCAGCTCCTCGCTGCCCAGGCCCTGGACCTTCAGCCCGCCGGTGATATAGTAACGGGTGGAGTCATAGCTGATGTAGACCTTGTACTGCCTGCCGGGGGTCAGGCCGGAAACATTGTACTGGTAGCAGGTGCCGTCGGTGGTGTAGTAAACGGTGGAGCCGATGACATAGCTGGTGGAAGTCCTGTCGTCGGACAGCTCCCACAAGGCGATCTTGAAAGTCTGGAAGTTCTCGTTGGTGGACTCAGTGGTGGCATAGCCGGTGATGGACAGGCTGTCGGAACCCGCCACAAAGTAGTCGGTACTGCGGTTCTGGATGCCGTTAAAGGCTACATACAGGGTGTCGCCGTCCACCTCGGACACCAGCTTGGAGGCAGTGGTGTCCATCGTTTCGGGGAAGGTCACGTCGCCGCCGCTGGTGGCGTAAGACAGATCGTCGACCTCGTCCTCATCGCTGGTTTCCTGGCGCAGACCCAGGGCAGTGGTGGTTTTCAGGATGGCGCTTTTCAGCACTTCTTTGGGGGAACAGGCCGTCAGCGACACACACAGGCAGACCAGCGCGGTCAGCAGGGCAAGGGTACGGGTACGTTTCATATTTTAATAAACCTCCGTGGGGATACTCAAAACTCAAAGTAAACATAAGTATTATATCGCATTTTGGGCCGGGGTACAAGAGGACAGAAAAGGAAATCCGGTAAAAACCGTTGCGGCTGGCCCCGCACCATGGTATACTTACAATAAATATCACTGTTAAGGGAGCGCCTGTTTATGAAAATCGCCGTTGCCGGTACCGGTTATGTGGGCCTTAGCATCAGTGTGCTGCTGGCCCAGCACAACGAGGTATGGGCTGTAGACATTCTGCCCGAGAAAGTGGCCCTGCTGGCGGCCCGCAAAAGTCCCATTGCCGATAAGGAGATCGAGCGGTATTTAGCCGAAAAAGAGCTGGACCTGCACCCGACCACCGATGCTGCCGCTGCCTACACCGGCGCGGACATCATCGTGGTTTCCACCCCCACCAACTACGACCCCAAGAAGAATTATTTTGATACCTCCAGCGTGGAGGCTGTGCTGACGCTAGCCGGGCAGTATGCGCCGGAGGCGACCATCGTCATCAAATCCACGGTGCCCGTCGGGTATACCGCGTCGGTACGGAAAAAATTTCACGACCTGCATATCCTTTTCAGCCCGGAGTTTTTGCGGGAGGGCCATGCGCTGTACGATAACCTCTACCCCAGCCGCATCGTGGTAGGCTGCCCGGCGGGGGACGGGGAACTGGCCGCCCGTGCCCGTACCTTTGCGGGGCTTTTGCAGCAGGGGGCCATCAAGCAGAATGTGGATACCCTCTTCCCGGGCCTGACCGAGGCCGAGGCCATCAAGCTGTTTGCCAACACCTACCTGGCCCTGCGTGTGGCCTATTTTAACGAGCTGGACACCTACGCCCAGGTGCGCGGCCTGAACACCCGTGACATCATTGACGGCGTCTGCCTGGACCCGCGCATCGGCAACCACTATAACAATCCGTCCTTTGGTTACGGCGGCTACTGCCTGCCTAAGGATACCAAGCAGCTGCTGGCAAACTATAACGATGTACCGCAGAATCTGATGCAGGCCATCGTGGACTCCAACGCCACCCGTATGGACTTTATCGCCGAGCAGGTGCTCTCCCGCGAGCCGAAGGCCGTCGGCATCTACCGCCTGACGATGAAGGCGGGCAGTGATAACTTCCGCCAGTCCAGCATCCAGGGCGTTATGCGCCGCCTGCGGGCCGAGGGCATGCCGCTGGTTATCTATGAGCCGACGTTGAAAGAGGATACTTTCTACGGCGACCGCGTGGAGAAAGATCTGGACAAATTCAAGGCCGAGTGTGATGTGATCCTCGCCAACCGCGCCGCCCCCGAGCTGGCCGACGTGGCCGGGAAGGTGTATACGAGAGATTTGTATAGCCGGGACTAAATAATGATAATACGCAAAAAAGCCGCACATCTGTGCGGCTTTTTTGCGTTAAAGGCTCCCTCTGTGAGGGGGCCTTCCTGCTTATTTACTCCGATATTTCGCCAATGTCCTCAGCACTACCTCCGGCTCCAGCGGTTTGGTCAGGTGCTCGTTCATGCCGGCTTCGTAGGCACGGCGGCGGTCTTCCACAAAGGCGTTGGCAGTCATGGCCAGGATGGGGATACTGCCCGCGTCGGGGCGGTCCAGCTGGCGGATGGCCCGGGTGGCCTGGTAGCCGTCCATCACCGGCATCATCACGTCCATGATGATGGCATCAAAGGTGCCGGGGGCGCTGGCGGCAAACTGGTCCAGCGCGTCCTGCCCGTTGACGGCCTTTGTCACCGTGACACCGGCGTTCTCCAGCACAAACACGGCGATCTCTATGTTCAGCTCGTTGTCCTCGGCCAGCAGTACGTGCATGCCCTCCGGCGTGGCGGCAGGCAGGGCGGCGGTTTCCTCTACCCGCGGGGCAGCGCTGGAGTCGATGGCAAAGGGAATCGTGATGCAGTAGGTCGTGCCCTCCCCTAGCTTACTGCGGCATTCTATCGTTCCGCCCATCTTCTCCACCAGACTTTTTGTGATGGCCATGCCCAGCCCCGTGCCGTTGTAGGAGGTGCGGGCGTCGCTGTGCTCCTGGGTGAACGGCTCGTAGAGGTGCTTCTGGAATTCCTCGCTCATGCCAATACCGGTGTCGGCGCAGATAAACTCGATCCATGCGGTCTTGCCGTCGTTGCGCACCTCGCGGCAGGTCAGGTCGATGGAACCGTTGTCCTTGTTGTACTTGATGGCGTTGCTCAAAATGTTCATCAGCAGCCGCTTCAGGTGCAGCGGGCTGCCAATGAGTGCGGTGTGTTTGACCTCGGTGCGGTCGGTCATCGTGATGCCGCGCTCGGCGGCGGCGCGCTCCATCGTCTGGCGGATGCCGTCTTTCAGCTCTATCACGTTGAACGGGCAGCTTTCCAGCAAGATCTCGCCGGATTCCAGTTTGCCCATGTCCAGCACTTCGTTCACCAGCTCCAGCAGCAGAGTCGAAGCATCCCAGATCTTGCGGCGGCACTCAGCCTGTTTGGCCAGGTCCTCGCTGTAATGGTCGCCGATCTCCACCATGCCGCGGATGCCGTTGATAGGTGTGCGGATGTCGTGGCTCATGCGCTGCAAAAACTCGGTCTTGGCGCGGTTGGCGCTCTCGGCTTTGCGGGCGGCGTCTTTCAACTGCTGCTGGTAGCTCTGCTCCCGGCGGAGCTGCTCCTCCTGGTAGACATGCTTGAGCCGCCAGCGGATCATGATGACGATGAACAGCACCATGGCGTAGGCCACCAGCGTGAACAGCAGGTTCTTGGGCGTGGTGTCCAGCGCGCGGGTCAGCGGCATGTAGGCGTAGACGTAGTAGTCCCGCCCGCGCTCCAGCATGCAGTAGACCCACTCGCCGTCGCCGGAACCGGCCCGTACGCGGGTCATCTCGCCGCCGTGGGCGTTCTCCCGGATGCTGCGCAGCACCGGCACGTCGTCGACGTTCTGCCCGGCCAGGCCTTCGCGGTTGGCGGCAATGATGCTGTCGCCGCTGGTGACCACCAGCGTTTCCTCGGTGCCGGGGTCGTAGCCTTCCAGCAAGTTCTGGATGATCAGGTTGTAGTCGGTGGCATATTCGGCGCTGGTATGATAATAAACGACGATCACGCCCGGCTCGTCGGTGCGGCCGTGGGCAGCCAGGTCCACGTAGGAGCCATCGTCCAGCCGGATGCGGGCGGTGTAGGTCTTAATGGGGAATTGGGCGGTTCCCAGCACGGTGTCCATGGTGACGTACCCGCGCAGGGCGGCGTAGTCCAGCCCGTCAGTGCTGTACTCCCGCTGGACGACGCCATGCTCGTTCATCAGGATGATGCCGGTCAGCCGCTGCTCGTAGGTATAGCGGCGCAGATCGTCGGTGTTCAGCGTGGCCTCGCCGGTCAGGGCAATCTTGTACTGAATCTCGCGGTCGATCTGCTGGGCGTTCTCGATGACGCGCAGCAGGCTTTTGGTCATCGAGGTATCGTTGAACCGGTCGTAGGCTGTACGCTGCTGTTTGACGTACTGGGTGGCATCGGTGAGGTTCTGGCTGGCCAGGTGCAGGTCACTGCGGTAGGACATCAGCCCCACCAGCGCCATCAGCCCCAGCCCCAGGCAGAGCATCAGGGGCCAGAAAAAGCGGACGGTGAAGGAAGATACTTTTCTATTCGACAAGGCCGTCCACCTCCAAAAATTTCTCGGGGTTTGCCAGATACTTGCCGATGATGGCGGCTAAAGTCCCGTCCGCCCGCATCTCATCGAGGGTGGCGGTCAGCTGCGTTTCCAGCCCGCGCACGTCGTTTTTGCCAAAGGCGACGCCCAGCCTCACCACTTGTAAAGGCTCGTCCAAAATGCGGTACTCAGTGTTGTAGTCCTGCATGTACTGCAGGATCGAGACTTCGTGGGCGGCGATGGCGTCCACGTAGCCCTTGCCCAGGGCGGTGTAGATCAGCTCCCGGTCCTCAAAGCAGTAGAGGTCCCGCAGGGCGGGCAGGGAGGCGTCGGTCAGAAACAGTTCCTCCGGCTTGGTGGTGCTCTGCACAGCCAGGGTGCGGCCCTCCAGGTCGGCAATGGTTTCAATATCGCTGCCGGGCATTACGGCCACCACCTGGCGGCTGGCCATGTAGGGGCCGGCCCAGCGGTAGTCATCCTCCCGTCCGTTGATGGTAAAGCTGCCCCACACGCAGTCAATGTCGCCGGTTTCCAGCAGCTGGGTCTTTCGCTCCCAGTCGATGATGGTAAACTCGGCGCGGTAGCCCATACGCCGGAATGCCTCTTTGGCAAGCTCCACATCGATGCCGGTGGGGGCGCCGTCCTCGCCAATATAGTTGAAGGGCGGGTAGACATCGCTGCCCACCAAAATCGTGGGCAGGCTGCTTTCCTCACTGCTGCTGGCGGGCATATCGGCGCAGCCCACCAGCCCGGCGGCCAGGCAAAGGGCTGCCAGGAGGCAGACGATACGTTTTAGAGTGAAATTTTTCTGCATAAGGCCCTCCTAAAAATGGCACTGGTGCAGCATATAATATATAGACATATTCTACCATATAACAGTTACTGTGGTCAATTTTGAATTGCTTGTGTGGGCATAAATTGGCGTTTTGCAAAACATGAAAACCGTGCGTTTTCAAAATTTGCGGCAACTTGCTAAAAAGTGGCATTGTTAAATTCCAACACATGTGCACAACTGGCGAAGTATAAGACAAAGTAGCGAAAAATGCAGATTTTCTGTTGCGGGATCACGGACCGGATGTTATACGTAAGCGTAATATGCTTACCGTCACCACCGAGCAGGAAAAGGCACTCTACCTGCGCCCTGCTGGAGCGTTGCGTCTACGGCGGCCAGGCTCCCGATGCCCGCGAGGAGCGCGCGTTGAGCAGCTTTTTGTGGAAATTGATCCGCAGCCGGCCCAAGCATACGCTGCTGCAGAATTTGAAGCGGAGATACCGCAGGATTTAACGACGCATAAAGACCCCCTTGTGTAAAGGGGGCTCCGCGAAGCGGTGGGGGATTGTCCTGTCTGCGTTGCAAATCGGTCTACCACGTAAGGTTACAATCCCTCCGTCACGGCTTCGCCGTGCCACCTCCCTTTGCACAAGGGAGGCTTTTTTGTATCTATTTATATCTTTGCCTTTTTTTCGCTTCTATGTTATAATGCCTACAAAACGCACAAAGGAGAAATACGCTCATGAAATTTTCTGAGATGCCCTATCAGCGCCCGAACCTGGACGAGATCAAGGCGCAGTTTGCTGCTGTGACCCAGCGCTTTGCCGCCGCGCCTGACTACGCCGCCGCCAAGGCCGCCTTTCTGGACGAACAGACCCTGAACAAGCACGTTGACACGCTGGCCAACCTGGCCAGCATCCGCAACACCATCGATACCCGGGATGAATTCTACGATGATGAGATGAATTTCTGGAACGCTGCCACCCCGCAGATCCAGGAGTGCCAGAATACCTGGAGCACCGCCCTGCTGGCGTCCCCCTACCGCAAACAGTTGGGCGAGGAATACGGCGAGCTGATGTTCCTCAACGCCGAGATCGCCCAGAAAGCCTTCTCGCCGGAGATCCTGGACGAGATGGCCCAGGAAAACGACCTCTCCACCCAGTACGGCAAGCTGATCGCCTCGGCTCAGATCCCCTTTGAGGGTGGCGTCTACACCCTAAGCCAGCTCTCTCCCTTCAAAAACGACCCCGACGATGCCCGCCGCCTGGCCGCCTGGAAAGCCGAGGGTGCTTGGTATAAGGAGCATCAGGAGGAGTTCGACTCCATTTACGACAAGATGGTCCACCTGCGGGACACCATGGGCAAAAAACTGGGGTACGAAGGCTACACTACCCTGGGCTACTACCGCATGGGCCGCAACTGCTACACCAAGGCTGATGTGGAAAAATTCCGCGCTGCTGTGGTGAAATACCTCGTCCCCGTGGCCGACAGCATCTACCGCGAGCAGGCCAGGCGCCTGGGCAAGCAGTACCCGATGAACGCCGCCGACAACGCCCTGATGTTCCGCAGCGGCAACCCCAAACCCTGCGGTGATGCCGATGCCATCGTGGCTCAGGGCAAAAAGTTCTACGAGGAGCTGTCCCCCGAAACCGCCGAGTTCTTCCACAAGATGCTGGACGACCAGCTGATGGACCTGCTCTCCACCCCCGGCAAGGCGGGCGGCGGCTACTGCACCAGCCTGGATGATTACGAAGTGCCGTTTATTTTTGCCAACTTCAACGGCACCCAGCACGATGTCGAGGTCGTCACCCACGAGGCCGGCCACGCCTTTGCCGCCTATATGAACCGCAAGCGCATCCCCTACTCCACCGTATGGCCCAGCATGGAGGGCTGTGAGGTCCATTCGATGTCGATGGAGTTCCTGGCCTGGCCTTGGGCCGAGGGCTTCTTTGGCAAGGATGCCCGCAAGTTCCGCTACAGCCATCTGGCCGGGGCGCTGACCTTCATCCCCTACGGCACGATGGTGGACCACTTCCAGCATATCGTCTACGAAAAGCCGGATATGACCCCGGCCCAGCGCCACGAGACCTGGAAGGAGCTGGCCGCCATCTACCAGCCCTGGATGCGCCTGGACGGCGAGATCCCCTTCTATGGTGCAGGCGAGTACTGGCAGCGCCAGATGCACATCTACCAGAGCCCGTTCTACTACATTGACTACTGCCTGGCGCAGACCGTCAGCCTGCAGATCTGGGCGCTGATGCAAAAGAACCGCGCCAACGCATGGGACCACTACATGGCCTACACCCGCCAGGGCGGCAGCCGTGTGTTTACCGAGCTGCTGAAAAACGCCGACCTGGTCAGCCCCTTTGAGGAAAGCTGCCTGCGCGGCGTCTGCGAGACCGCCAAGGATTGGCTGGACCACTACGACCTGACGGGGCTGGAATAATGGCGGACCGCAAAAAGAAGCGCGCCTATCTGGACGACTTTGAAAAAGACCTGAAGGGTAACTACCAGTATCGCGGTGCGCACTACCATTATAAAGGTACAAAATCCCGCGGCCGGGCACTGGCCGGGCTTTGGGTCTTGTGCGGCGGTGGGGCCGCGCTGGTAGTGGCGGCGGGCCTGGTGCCCGG
>OLPY01002131.1_pt1 | contig 12627 bp, 10 predicted proteins | sample 1672481 | NCBI WGS metagenome assembly OLPY01 (sample SAMEA3136691, study PRJEB25190) | human gut metagenome | biome: human gut; feature: human-associated habitat; material: faeces | place: Austria | collected 2013 | reverse complement strand
CATGAGCCTCGACGAGCTCACCGTTGCCGCCGGCGAGACCCCCGGCGAGCATGTGGTGCGTGAGCTGCCCGCCAGGACCGACTTCTTCTCCAAGCACGAGTCCCAGTACTAGTTCCTGCACAGCAAGGCAAGACGACAGAGGCCCCCGCGACGCGCATTGTGTCGCGGGGGCCTCTTGCTTGCAGGCGCTTCTGACAAGGCAGGCGCTACTCCTTTGCCGGCGTCTCGGGGAACATCGACTCAGAAAGCGTCTCGCCCTCGGAGTTCATCACGATGACATCGCAGCTCACCGGCAGGCCCGCAATCTGCTGGTAGAGGTTCGCGGCGTGCCCCAGGTTGGTGGCAAGACCGGCGTCGCTGTCGGGAATCGTCTTTGAGTCAAGCACCACCACGACGGTGGCGAACGTCTCGTCGTAGTCAACCGAGGTCACGCCGGTGTAGGTGCCGTCGGTCGTGCTCGACTTGATCTTGTCTTGAATTGCCTGGTAGGCATGGGAGGCGAACGCCGCAAAATCCTCGCTCGAAAGGCTCACGACATATGAGCCGTCATCCTGGGCCGCAATGTCGGTGGCTCCCAGGCGCTCGAGGAACTTCTCACGGCCGCGCTCAGAGATGCCGAGGATGTCAAAAAAGTCGACGGGGACGGTGACGGCACTCGTGGTGGCTTGCAGCGTGGGGGCGCTCTCCTGCGCGGGAGCAGCGTCGCCGGCAGAAGCCGCAGATGCCGTGACGACTTTTTCCTGCGAGGCGCTTGAGGAGGAACTTGGTGTGGCGTTTGAAGCGTCTTGGCAGCCAAGCAGCGGGATTGCCACCAGGCACCCCGCCAATGCAAGCGAAGCGACCACCGTAAACGCCTTACGACCCATCATTTGCCACATCCCCTTTCGCGTTCTGCCCTGGCATCCCTTTATACCCCCGAGTCGCTCGGCGCACAATGACAAAAAAGGCGCTGCACCCGCTGACTATGACCATGAACGGCTTTCAGCGGCATGCAACGCCTTTGACACAAAGATGAGAGCGCCTTGAAACATCAGCGGTTAGCTTCAACCGCAGGTACGTACTTAACCCTCGGCAACCTCCACGTCCTGGGCCTCGACGACCTCGGCGGTGTCGAGCCGGTACGTGCGGGCACTCTGGGCTGCGAACAGAATGGTCGAGCCATTGTGCAAAAGTCCCGAGGTCGCAGGGGCAATGATGCCGGCGATACCAAGCGCCAAAAGCCCCGTGTTGAACGTCATGACCTCGCGGAACTGCAGGTCCATGCGATCCATGAGGTCGCGCGACAACTGACGCAGGCGCACAATGCTCGCCAGGTCCGCCTCGGTGAGCGTGATGTCGGCGACCTCCTTGGCAATGGCGGTACCCATAGCCATGGCGATGCCCACGTCGGCCAAGGAGAGCGCCGGCGAGTCGTTCACGCCGTCGCCCACCATCACCACACGCCTGCCCTCGTTTTTAAGCTTCTCTATATATGAGTGCTTCTGTTCGGGAAGCATGTTTGCGCAGAACTCGGTGATGCCCGCCTGAGCGGCCACAGGCGCAGCTGCGCGCTCGTTGTCGCCGGTGAGCATGACGATGTGCCTGAAGCCCAGACGGCGCAGCTGCGCCACAGCCTCGGGAACGCCCGACTTGATGGGGTCGTGGATGCCGATGACGCCCACGAGCTTGCCGTCAACCGCCAGGTAAAGCGAGGATATTGCGCCGAACGCCTCGATGATGCGGGCATGGGCCGCCTCATCGATGACGACCCCCTCGTCCTCGACGACAAAGTGCTCGCTGCCAATGACGCAGCGCTTGCCGTCGAGTGAGCTGGCGATACCGTGGGCCACGATGTACTCGACCTCGGCATGGCGCTCGCGATGCTGCAGGTTGCGTGCGGCGGCGGCGTTCACCACGGCGCGAGCAACGGGATGCGGGAAATGCTCCTCCAGGCAGGCCGAGAAGCGCAGCACCTCCGTCTCATCCCAGCCGTCGAAGGCAAGCACGCCGGCGACCTGGGGTTCGGCGTTGGTGAGGGTGCCCGTCTTGTCGAAGACGATGGTGTCGGCATTGGCCATGGCCTCGAAGTACTTGGAGCCCTTGACCATGAAGCCCTCGCGCACACTTTGGTTCATGGCCGAAAGCACGGCGATGGAACCCGTGAGCTTGAGGGCGCACGAGTAGTCCACCATCATGGATGCAGCCGTCTTCACCAGGCTCTTTGTGGTGATGGCGACAATGCCGGCAAGCAGGAAGTTCCACGGGACGATCTTGTTGGCAAGCGTCTCGCGGCGTGTCTGCACGCCCGCCTTGAGGGCCTCGGACTGCTCGACGAGGCTCACGATGGAACGCAGGCGCGTCTCGCCGGTGCCGGAGTGCACCCGCACAAAGATCTCGCCCGACTCAACTGCGGTGCCAGCAAACACATCGTCGCCCACCGTGCGCTCCACGGCGAGGGGTTCGCCGGTGAGCGCCGCCTGGTTGACCATCGCGCAGCCCGCCTCGACCGTGCCGTCGACACTGACGGGCATGCCCGTGCGAATGACGACGAGGTCGCCCTCGACAAGTGACGTGGTGGGAACGCCGACCTCGCGCTCGCCGTCGATGAGCTGGGCCGTCTCAGGCGCGTCGAGAAGCGAGCGGATGAGCTCGCCCTGCGAGCGGGCACGGGTGTATTCCTCAAGCGTCTCGCCAAGGTTGAGCAAGAACATCGTGGACGAGGCGGTTTTGGGATCCTTGCAGATGAAGGCCATGCCGATGGCGGCGGCGTCGAGCACGGGTACGTCGAGCCTGCCGTGCGCAAGCGAGTCAAGCGCGGCGGCGAGGAAGTGACGATAGCTCCAAACGGTCCAGGCGGTGCGCAAAGGAGCAGGCAGGAACCACCTGCGGGCATAGTGGGAACCCCCCAGCCACAGGATGTCCTGCACGAGGGCACGCGTCTGTGCCGAAGGGTCGTATGCCGCAAGCTCCCGGGCCGCCTCGACATCGGCGGCCTTGATGCCCACGAGGTGGCAGAACACACGCTCCTTGGCCCCCTCGCTGGCGGCGTAGCTGATCGCAATCTCGCCGTTGCGCGGGTAGACCGTCGCCTTCGTGACGTCCGGACAAGCCCGAACCACCTGCTCGAGGGCGGAAACGTCACCCTCGGGAACCGGGCCGCGCAGCTTGACGCGCACGCGTCCCGGAAGTTCTTTGACAGGTGCGAAGTCCATGAGTCTTCCTTTGTGCGCTAGGCGTTGGCCTTGGCGGCGTCTTCCGTGGTGATGTAGCTGGCCTCAGCCACAATGTCGTCCACCTCGGCCTTTGCCTGCTCGCAGATGTCGAGATAGGCGTTCTTGGCACGCATGCCGGAGGCAACGACCTTGACGTAGCCCTTCTTGGCGGTCTGGGAGGTGACGGCCTTCACGCCGGCGGTACCCAGGACGAAACCGCCTGCAACGAGCAGGCCGTTGTGATGCTTCGAGCCCCACTTCTTGATCTTCTCGAACGCCATGATACAAACCTTCCTCTCTTGATATGCAACGCCCCCCATGGGCGCTGTACGACTGGTTTGAGGCCCTGGGGCGCGCGACGCCCTAAGCCGTGAGCTCGAGGGTGCGACCAGCGGGCACAGAGCAGCGAAGCGCCCGTCCCGGACACACCTCGATCGTGTCGAAATCGGCCGAGTCGTGAAAATCGATGCCACCCACAATTTGGTCCCAGTGGGCAACCACGAACAGCGCGATGTCGGGGTCGTAGGCAGCGCCTGCCCCCTGCTCGATCTGCTCGCGGCATTCTTCCTGCGTCTTTCGCTTGGAAGAGAGACGCTTGCCCAGCATGGAATCGATGGAGTCGCACACGGCGATGATGCGTGAACCCAGGGGAATGTCGGTGCCGGACAGGCCGTCGGGATAGCCCTGGCCATCCCAGCGCTCGTGGTGATGACGCACGATGAGAGCGATGGGTTCCAAGCTTGCGCAGCGTCCCAGAATCTCGGCACCCATGCGCGCGTGGTCACGCATCACGGCATGCTCCTCGGGGGTTCTGCGCCCCTTCTTGAGCAAGATGGAATCGGGGATGGCAATCTTGCCGATGTCGTGAACGTGAGCCGCCATGTGGATGGTCATCACCTGCTCGGCAGGCAGACCCATGGCCAGGCAGGTTTGCTCCACCATGTCGCCCACACGCAGCGAATGCTCGGCAGTATGCGGGTCGCGCGCCTCGAGCGCCGAGACGATGCCCTGCACGAGGTCGTGCAGCAGCTCGGCAGATGCGCACAGGTTCAGACAGGCGTCCATCTCGCCTTCCTCCCAACTTGCCTGAGATAACAAAGCGTCGCTCATTTTAGTAATCTGATTCTAACTTAGAGACTTAACTGAAAAGTTTTCTGAGTCATACTCGTAAGAACCACAGATGTCTGTGCCATACTCTGCAGTCTTGATAGATGGCGAAGTTTGACGACGATTTTTAAAAGGATGGTTAACGCGCATGGATGTTAAAGAACGTTCACAAGTGCCCGAGCGCTACACATGGGACCTGTCGAGCATGTATGCAAGCGACGAGGACTTTCTTGCCGCCTTGCAGGCTGCCCAAGACATGCCGCAGCGCCTGGCGCGGTTCCGCGGCCATGCATGCGAGAACGCCTCAGGCCTACTTGCCTTCCTGGAAGAGCAGGACGCATGCAACACCGAGCTCGCACGTCTTGCCAACTATGCCGAGCGTAAGTGCGACGAAGACACGCGCATCGCTCTCTACCAGGACTTCTGCGCACGCGTCACAACACTTTGCGTACAGGTGTCCTCGGCGGTGGCGTGGTTTGACGCAGAGCTGCTCGCCTGCGATGCGGCCCGCGTGGAGGGCTTTTATGAGGAAGAGCCCGCGCTTGAGGGCTGGAGGCGCGCCATAGAGCGCGTGCTCGCCCGCCGCTCCCACACGCTCTCGAGCGCCGAGGAAGCCCTGCTTGCCAGCGCCGGAGAAATCGCACGCCAGCCGGAAAATGTCTTCAGCATGTTCAGCGACGCCGACCTGACGTTCCCCGAGGCGCTCGACAGCACGGGCGCGCGCCATCAGGTGACGCACGGCACGTTCGTGCCGCTCGAGCGAAGCGGCGACCGCACCCTTCGCCAGGGCGCCTATGAGAGCCTCTACGGGGTGTACGACCAGTTCAAGAACACCGCCGCCGCCATGCTCGCCTCCCAGGTCAAGCAGCTCAAGTTCTTCAGCGACGCACGGCACTACGACTCGAGCATGCAGGCGGCACTCGACGCCAACGAGGTGCCCGAGGAGGTCTACACCAACCTCATCAACGCGGTACGGCGCAACCTGGGCGCCATGCACAAGTACGTTGGCCTGCGCAAACGCCTGCTCGGCGTGGACGAGCTGCGCTTCTGGGACGTCTATGTGCCCATGGTGAGCAACTTCGAGATGAAGTTCACCTACGAGGAGGCCTGCGACCTCATCCTGCGCGCGCTTGAGCCCATGGGCGAGGACTACCTCGCCATCGTGCGCCACGGTCTGGAAAGCCGCTGGGTCGACGTGTACGAAAACCCCGGTAAGCGCAGCGGCGCCTACTCGGCCGGCGGATACGGCATGCAGCCCGTCATCCTTCTGAACTTCCAGGGCACGCTCGACGACGTGTTCACGCTCGTACATGAGATGGGCCACTCGGTGCATACCTACCTGAGCTGCTCCAAGCAGCCCGCACGCTACTCGGACTACCCCATCTTCGTGGCCGAGGTGGCTTCCACCTGCAACGAGGCGCTCCTCATGCACTACATGCTCGAGCACGCGCAAAGCGACGCCGAGCGCGCTTACCTGCTCGACCATCACCTTGAGCAGTTCAAGGGCACCATCTACCGCCAGTGCATGTTCGCCGAGTTCGAGCTGGAGGCAGGCCGCATGAACGCACGCGGCGAGGGCCTCACCGCCGAGGCACTGAGCGCGCTGTACCGCAAGCTCAACGAGGACTACTTTGGGCCCGAGATGGTCGTGGACAACCAAATTGCCCTGGAGTGGGCGCGCATCGTGTTTGCGCTGGTGGGCTTGGCTGCCCTTGGCTGCATTCCGGAACTGTTCAGCGAAGAACCGGAGGAAGAATAACAAAACGGCTGCTGCACTTTGCGTGCAGCAGCCGTTTTCAGGTTATAGTTTTTCCAGCGAAAATATAAAATATTTTCTGCGTGGTTTACTGGTCGTTATCCACATCGTCCCAGCCGATGAGGTCGGGCAGGGTCAGTGTCTCGTCCGAGCAGTGGTGGCTTGCGCGGCGCTGGTCGGCAGCCTTGGTGTGCACTACCTCGCGGGCAAGCTCCCGGATGGCAATGCAGTCCTCCGGCAGGTCGGTCTGGCTGCGGCCGGAGTGGGTGAACAGGATCTTGCCCTCGTGGCCCACGATCAAGGTCATGGGCAGGATCTGCGGAGCATTGCGGTCGTAGTGATAACCGGCATCCCGGGCACTTTTGTAGATGCGTTGGGCAGAAAAGCTCCAGCTCAAAAGCCCGCGTGCCTGCTCCACCCCCAGATAGCTGTACAGCACCCCCGGCGCATCGCAGATGATGGGAAAGGGAAACTCCTTCCCCTGCGTAGCCTCGGCCACCGCGCGGGGGGCTGAGCGCACCACACACGCCAGCCGCACACCCCGCAGCCGCGGCAGGGTCTTTAAGTAGCGGGTCAGGTATTCCCGGGTGACCGGGTGGTCGAACCCGGGCAGAAAGATCATGCACAGGGGCTCGGTGCCCGCACACAGGGCGTAAAAATCGTTGCCCGGGGTGGTGGGGGTGTCGAAGGTGAACCGGGGAATGGAAGTACCAACCAGATGCTCAGAACTCATGCCGCAATTGCACATCCTTTCAAATGGTGATAAAAAAATCCACAGCCGTGCCCTGTGTTTGCAGGGGCACAAGCGGTGGATTGGATTACTATAAAGATCCCGCCCGGTCGTCTGCGGTCAATCAAACCTACCCTTACGGACAGGTGGGTGCCCTGTCTCCGGAATCACGCTTCCTCATCGAACCTCCATGGTCGACCCATGGCGGGGAGGTCTGCAATCCACCGGAGAACTCCGGGCTCCCGTTGAATGATTAGTAGGATCATACAAACCGCAACAAATCGAGCCGGGCAGGAAGTCTTGCACGGTCAATCCGTCAAAGGACTTACTCGATATCGTAGTCCTCGCTCAGACGCTGCTCGAACAGCTTGCTGACTTCCATCAGCACCTCGTCATCCTCTACAACGTCCAGATATTCGCCTTCATCGTCCTCCCCGACACTCAGGATTACCAGCTGGGCGTCCTCGTTCAGGTCCTCTTCGTTCTCGGCGTATTCCACAACAGCCAGATAATGCACGCCTTTGTGGTCCAGCGCATCGATCACCTCAAAGGTGACCTCGTTGCCGTCCTCGTCCTCAAGGGTCATCAGGTCGGGCTGATATTCTTCCTCAGTATTGGGGTTCTTGATCTCGTCAGACATAATACGCTCCTGTATTGCTTTATCACAAAAAGCAGTTGATGCAGCGGGCTGCGTCCCGCTTGGTCTGCTTATAGTGTAGCGTGTTTTGCGCAGTTCGTCAAGATGCTTTTTCGCACAGAAATCATTGGATAAATTTTCACGCAATTTCCTCTCGCACTGCCGCGCAGAATATGGTATACTACTGGTTAAAGCTTTTGCGCTGCGCTGTGCAGCGTTGTAGTACAGTATATGGAACAGGGAGCGGGAATATGTTGAAAAAATTCGGGGCAGTCTGTCTTGCGGCGGTGCTGCTGCTTACCGGCTGCACGCTGCGGCCGCAGGAAAACGGCAGCAAGGTCCAGAGCATCAGCCGCCCGGCAGTGGAATCGGCCGAGCTGCAGTTCACCCACCCGGCAGCAGGGGACACCGTTGCGGTGTTCGATACCTCTGCGGGTGTTTTCCGTGCGGTGCTCTTCCCGGAAAAGGCCCCGCAGGCCTGCGATAACTTCATCGGCCTTGTGCAGCAGGGCTACTATAACGGCCTTACCGTGAGCCGGGTGGAGAATCAGTTCGTGGTGGAAGCCGGGCAGGGCGCAGACGGCAAGGGCTCTACCATCTGGAAGGGCAGCCGCTACCCGGTGGAAGCATCGGACAGCCTGCACCACTACGCCGGGGCGCTGTGCATGGGCGTGGACGCCTCCGGCGCGTGCGCCAGCGTGTTCTATGTGGTGGAATCGCTGCCGGGAGACCAGTCGGTAACGCAGGAGCTGGTGGACCAGATGAACGCCGCCGGTTACCGCGCCGAGGTGGTGGCAGCCTACCAGACCGCGGGTGGCGCACCCTATCTGGACTACACCGACACTGTGTTCGGGCAGGTGTACGAGGGTATGGACATCGTGGACACCATCGCCCAGACCGCTGTGGACGAAAACCAGAAGCCCACCACCGATATCACCATCAACAGCGTGAGCATCGAGACCTATCAGGGGTAAATAGTATAGCAAAAAAAGATGCCTGTGCGTGAGCACAGGCATCTTTTTTTACATCTCCCCGGGGTGCTCCTTGCGCCATGCAAGATAGTCCTCTAAAATCACCGTGGCACTGACCGAATCCAGAATCTCCTTGCGGCGGCTGCCGTAGGTGCCGCTTTCGTCCAGAAGGTCGGCGGCGGCGCAGGTGGTCTGACGCTCGTCCCACATCCGCACCGGCAGGCCGCTCCAAAGTTCCACGGTCTTTGCCAGCTTGCGGCTCTTGGCGGCGCGCTCGCCCTCGGTGCCGTCCATATTCAGCGGCAGACCGATCAGGATCATTTCGGCTTCGATCTCCTTGGCTACCTCGCAGACCCGGGCGGCAACCTTGTTGCGCGCCTTTAAGGTGATCTGTGGGGTGATGGCGGTAGTAAGAAATTCGGTGCGGTCGCAGGTGGCAAGGCCGGTGCGGCTGTCCCCGTAGTCAACGGCTAAAATCTTCATACAAAGTCCCTTTCCGGTGTGCAGAGTGTTTTTTTCAGTGTACCACAGCGGCGGCGGGATTGCAAAGAAAAGCGGTGGTTTTATCTCCGCTTTCGTGTTACAATAAAGGCAAAAATCAATGAGCGGGAGGAGAACGAAATGCTGAAACTGGTTCTGGGCACTTCTGGCAGCGGCAAGACCACCCTGCTGTATGCCCGCATCCGCGCCCGCGCCGAGGCGGGAAAGCGCAGCATTCTGCTGGTGCCGGAGCAGTTTACTTCCAGCACCGAAGCGCGCATCTACCGGGAGCTGGGCGATGCCCTTTCCGGCATGGTAGAAAGCTATTCCTTTACCAGTCTGGCCGAGCATATCCTTGCGATAGAGGGCGGCGCGGCGGTGCAGACCCTGACCGATGCCGGGCGGGCGGTGCTGGTGCGCCGTGCGCTGGAGGAATTGCAGGATAACGTGCACTACTACTACCGCCACCGGCGCAGCGCAGCCTTTTGCCAGATGGCTGCAGAGACCATCGACGAGCTGAAAAGCGCCGGGCTTTCCGGGCAGCAATTGCAGGAGCTTGCCCGGGACTGCGGCACCGAGAGCGCAAAGCTGGGCGAACTGGCGCTCATCTTTCAGGGCTATGAAAGCCTGCTGGCGGGCACCGGTATGGACCCCGCCGACCGTCTGGAGCTGGCTGCCGACCGGCTGGAAGCTGCGCTTGCCCGGGACGAGCTGCCGGACTTTCTGCGCGAGCGCGAGGTGTTCATTGATGAGTTCGACACCTTCAACGCGCCCAAAAAGCGGCTGATGGGTGCCATGCTGGCCGCCCTGCCCGCTGTAACGGTGGCGCTGTGCGAGGACGGCGCACCCATGCAGCCCGGGGACCTGGAACTGTTCTCCGGTGCAAAGCAGGTGGCGGCGCAGCTGCGCCAGCTGGCGCGCAAAAACGGCGCACAGGTGGCCGCCCCGGAGCTGCTGCGGCGGGACCTGCGCCATAAGGATGCCCCGGGGCTTGCTGCCTTGACCGAGCTGCTGGAGACCGGCAGCTGTACCCCGCCGGAAAGCGCCACGGAGCTGCGGCTGTTTGCCGCCGCCAGCCGGGAGGAGGAAGCACGCTGTGCCGCAGCCGCCATCCGCCGCCTGATGCGGCAGGGGGTGCGCTGCGGGAAAATTGCGGTGGTCTGCCGCGATATCAGCCTGTACCGGGCTGCGGTGCGGTACGAGTTCCGCATGGCAGAGATCCCTCTGTACTGCGACGAGCCCACCACTCCGGAGTTCAGCGCCCCCGCCACGGCGGTGCGGGCACTGCTGGCATTGCTGCGGGGTGCGGACATGACCGAGCAGCTGACCGTGCTGGCCAAGACCGGCCTGTGCGACCTGACCGAGCCGGAGGTCTGCGCGCTGGAAAACTACGCCTACACATGGTCGCCCAATGCAGCGGCGTGGCGGGCGGAATTTACCAAAAGTCCCCGTGGCTTCGGCGATGCTGAGCTGACCGAGGAAGATACGCTGAACCTGACCCGCGCCGAGAACGCCCGCAAAAAGCTGGTGACGGCGGTGGATACCCTGCGCAGCAAGGTGCGCAGCGCCAACGCCGAGCAGATCAGCCGGGCGCTGTATTTCTGCCTGAAGGAGCTGGGCGCAGAGGGACAGCAGGCCGCACAGGTGGAGGATATCCGCACCGCTCGGGGCATCCCGGCGGCAGAGGAAGCCGCCCGCGAGTGGAACGTGGTGATGCAGCTGCTGGACGAGATGGCGCGGCTGCTGGGCAGTCAGGGCATCACTGTGCCGGAGTACGAGGATCTTTTCAGCCTGCTGCTGCGCTCCTCTGACCTTGGGCACATCCCGCAGACCTTGGACGCGGTGGTGCTGGCAAGTGCCGGTAAAATGCGTCTGGATGCGCCGGACTATGTGTTCGTGCTGGGGCTTGCGGAGGGGGAATTTCCCTCTACTCCCGCAGAGAACGGCCTGCTGACCCATGCCGACCGCGATCTGCTGATGGCAAAACAGATCGATCTGCCGGACTGTTTTGAGAACCGTGTGGTGCGGGAACAGGTCTGTTTTTATAAAGCCCTTACCGCCCCGGCAAAGGGGCTGTGGATGAGCTGGCCGAAGGGGCAGGGGCAGACCCTGTGCGCTGCGCTGGAGCCCATCGTGGAGGCGTTGCAGCCCGCCGCACCGCAACTGGAACTGATCGACCTTGCCGCCACCCCCGCAGACGGCTTAGACGTGCTGGGCGGCGGCTGGCCGCTGACCGAACTGGAACGTGCCAGCCTGACCGAGGCGCTGCGCGCCCCCGGCGAGGGGGTACAGGCACCCCGGGGGCTTGCGCTGTTGCAGCGTATGGAGCAGGACCCGCCCCGGCAGGTGCAGGATCTGCCCACGCTGGAAATGCTGCTGGGCAGGCGGCTGCACATCTCGCCCAGCCAGCTGGAAAAATACTATACCTGCCGCTACGGTTACTTTTTGCAGTATGTGCTGGGGCTCAAGCCCCGCCGCCGTGCGGAGCTTTCGGCAGACCAGAGCGGTACCCTGATGCACTGGGTGCTGCAGATGGCGCTGGACCCCCACCCCGGGGCAGACAACCCATGCGCCGGGCTGCGCCCCTTTTTAGAGCTGGATGATGCCGCCATGGCCGACCTTGCCGCTGCACTGGTGGACGAGTACGCGCGGCGCTATCTGCCGGAGGATACCGCACGCTTTGCCTACCTGCTCTCCCGGCTGAAAAAGAGCATGACCAGCCTGCTGTGCTATCTGCGGGACGAGCAGAACCAGTCCCAATTCAAGCCCGTGGCCTGTGAGCTGAAAATAGGCCGGGGCGAGGACGCCGTGCCCGGGCAGGTGTACCGCCTGTCGGACGGGCGCACGGTGCAGCTGGTGGGCACGGTGGACCGCGCGGACGAGTGGATCGAGGACGACGGCACCCGCTGGGTGCGGGTGGTGGACTACAAGACCGGCAGCAAAAAGCTGGACTTGAAAGAAGTCTACTGCGGGCTGGACTGTCAGATGCTGCTGTATCTGTTCAGCCTGACCCGGGATGCGGGCGGGCGCTTTACCGGCGCACAGCCGGCGGGCGTTTTGTATCTGCTGGCGGACCCAGCCCCCCAGACCCTGCCCCGCGAGCAAGCTGCCCGGGCGGTGGAGTACCAGCTGGACGGCCTTGTGCGGGACGAGCAGAAGATCTTTGATGCCATGGATGCAGACGAAACGGGCAAGTACCTACCCTTTGGCTACCGCAATGGCGTACCCAGCCCCTACCAGAAGGACAAGCGGGCCGACAGCGCCAAGCTCAGCCGCATCCAGCTGCATCTGGACGATCTTGTTACCCAGATGGGCGAGCAGCTCTACGGCGGGCAGATCGATGCCGAGCCGCTGGTGGTGAGCAGCAGCAAAAGCCCCTGCACATGGTGCGATTACAGCTTTATCTGCTGCCACGAGACCGGGGTGCACGAGCGTGCGCTGGAAGCCCCTGCAAAGCCCTTTGAACCCGAGGAAGAACCCGAAGAAGAGGAGGAACAGCCGTGAGCGGACCAAAATGGACCCCGGCGCAGCAGGCCGCCATTGCCGACCGGGGCGGTGCGCTGCTGGTAAGCGCAGCCGCAGGCAGCGGCAAGACCGCCGTGCTGACCGAGCGGGCGGTGCAGCTGATCACCGACCCGGAGCACCCGGTCAACGCCGACCGGCTGCTCATCGTCACCTTTACCAATGCGGCGGCGGCAGAGCTGCGTGCCCGCATCGGGCAGGCGCTGCTGCACCGCAGCCAGCTGCAGCCCGGC
>OLPY01002107.1_pt1 | contig 12735 bp, 15 predicted proteins | sample 1672481 | NCBI WGS metagenome assembly OLPY01 (sample SAMEA3136691, study PRJEB25190) | human gut metagenome | biome: human gut; feature: human-associated habitat; material: faeces | place: Austria | collected 2013 | reverse complement strand
GCTTCACCGGTATTGGCGTCATAGCCGGTGCTGGCGGTAACAGAGATGATCTCCACATACTGCAGCTCGGCGGGGATGGTGGTTTCGCCGTCCTCCGGGTAGTCCGCCACGATGACCGATACGATGTCGCCGCTCTGGAGCTTGCCGGAGAGTCCGGTGGCGAAGCTCTTGATGGTGACGGAGATGGCCTGCTTCGTGCCATCCAGATTATAGAGATACGCATTCTCGGCGGCAGGCGCGTCCGAGAGCTTGGCAGCGAGAATATAATCGCCAACGGCAAGGTCCGCCTTGGCGTATTTGCCCACTACATTGTCCTTCTCGCGCAGGATACCGGAGGGGAGATTATAGGAGCCGACCTCGGTCGTGGTGACCATATCCTTAGTGATGAGTTCGCCGGCGTGAATGTCTTTTGTGACGCGGACGATCTCCGCCTTCTGGCTGATGCTCTGATTGAACAGCGGCGTGATGCCGAAGCAGATCACCAGCGCCAGCAGAATGCAGATGACGCCGATGACCGTGCGGTTTTTGAAAATGCTCATGGAGCGAGCCTCCTTTGTATTAGATGATATATGCGGTAAAAAAGCCTGCCGCAAGGAAGGGTGCAAATGGGTAGCTCTCCGGTGGACGCTCTTGCCTGCGGATCTTGTGCAGGGCGGCTATTGCAAGGTAGAAAAGGCAGTACAGCACCAGTGCCAGCACCAGTCCGGCGACTCCGCGCAGAAAGCCCAGCAGGAAGCCGGAAGCGGCGATAAGCAGCGCATCTCCCATGCCGCCGCGTCCTCTCCGGCTTGCCTGCCAAAATGGGACAGCCAGCGCCAGGCCGAGAAGCCGGGCGGGGCTGAAAGAGATCAGCCCCGCCGCTGCTACGACGATACTGGAAAGGTCATAGATCTGCCTGTGCCGGAGATCTGTCCATGCCGCGCTCATAAGTCCGATGAGGAACAGCGTCCCCTGCAGGACGGATGCCACGGATCAGCCGCCCAGCGCGCCGGCGTAGTTGAACATATTCGTGATGCGCTCGTTCAGGGTGGGCATGACCACATCACCGAACAGGGCATACAGACCGGCCAGCAGCAGAGCGCCCAGCACCACGGCGATTAGGATCTTGACGGCGGTGTCGATGTAGCCCTCACCGGAGCGGCGGGTGGCAGCGAGGCGGATGGCGTTGGTGCGGATGGAATTGGCGGTGTTCTTGATAAACTTCTTCATGTGATAATTTCCTCCAAGTTATATGTTTTATGTTGTGGGTGACTTACATGACCTGCTCCGCGGCGGGAGCATTGTCCGGATGCTGGGCCTGCCCGAGCGACTGCTCGTAGGCGTTCAGCACCGCATCGTTGAACTGCTGGCGGGCCTCCTTCGTGCAGGGGAAGCAGATGTCGCGGTAGTCCCCATGGCTGTCCTTGTACTGCGGCATGGCGACAAAGGGGCCTTTCTCTCCGCGAATGACCTTCACGCCGCGAATGGCGAATACGCCGTTGATGTCCACATTGGCGTTGGCGAGGGTATACTTGCTGTCCTTCACGGGATAAACTCGGACATCGAAGGTCACGGGGGACCGGCTTTCCAGCGCGGGGACGGGGGTGCTTGCTTTGGTCTGGTTCTTGGGCATTTTTCTTTCCTCCTATTTCTGATGTTGATATGAAAAAGCACCCGGCCGGGTGCTCAATTCACGGACACAGCTCCATCTCCTGCCGCGGCGCAAACTCGATCTGCCGGAAGCCGACACGGTCGCAGTAGTAGAACTCGCTGCCGTCGGCGTCGTACAGCTCCAGCACATCCGAGATGCCGATGGGTCTGCCGTCGTAGCCGGGAACCGGGTCGCGGAAGAGCGTGTAGATCTCCTCCGGGTCATTGGTCCCGACCAGACCGTCATAGACGGTTTCGTAGTGCCTGCGGTCAGGCTGTCCGAAACGCTCCAGCAGGGCTTCATACGGGATGAAGCGCATATTGATGGGGCTGTCCCGCGTGAGCTGCCACACACGGCAGCTTTTCAGGGGCGGAGCCTCCGGGTCGAAGCGGCCGCCCCTCTGCCCCAGCAGGAGGCGGTCATAGACACCGTCCTCCCAGCGGATGGTGAGTGCCTGCTTTTGCAGAAAACTCTCCAGCTCCTGCGTTTGGAACATGGTGTCCACCACCGCTTCTTTTTCTGTGATGTAACCGGCAGGGTTGCCGTAGCAGAGGATGCGGTCATGGTTGTCGATAAAGATGCGCTGCACTTGTCTCACCTCCGATCATTCCAATTTCATCTCACCCATGGCACTTTCCTCCTGCTGAGGCGCAGTCAGCTCCGCCAGCTTCTCCTGCGCCCATTCGGGCAGGAACTTCTCGTCCAGCACGCCGATGAACTCGTGTCGATTCCAGCGAGTCGTCTCGCCGTCACCCAGACAGGTACAGCGCACCGAGCGGCCGATGGCGGTGGGGCTGCATCCGAAGCCGTCATGGGCGTACCACAGCTGGTTTTCCTGACTCCAATAGGATTCCTTCAGTGTATCCGGCGACAGGACCAGCACCTTGGCGGTGTAGTCCTGCTCGGCGCGGTCACCGACGCAGTGCTCTGCACCGAAGAGATTTAACGCCTGCACCGCCTTGCGGTAGAGACTGACGAAGCCATCCAGCACGGCGGGGTGGCTTCGGACAACAAAATCGCTGTTGTGGATGAGATCTGTGGGAATATATATCTTCTCTGCCCAATGCTTGTTGGCGTAGCTGAAACGCCCGTCCCACTTGAGTTCATGCAAAGTATTGGCAAGCACCCACGCAGTGCGTTTATAACCGTATTCGTCCAGCACGGGTGTGATACAGTCTTTGTCCAGATGCATTCCGTCGAAGCTCCGGCGGATGGTATCCTCGATGGCTTCCCGGCAGGTGATGTTGGCGCGATGGCTTTCCCTCCAGAGCGAAAGCTCATTTCGTTCTCTGGCCTCCTTCGCCGAGTAGGGATAGAGATAGGTTTCATTCATTTGGATCTCTCGCCTCGTTTCTTCTTTGAATGCCCACGGTATCACTTATCGTAGATGACATCGTCGTCCATCAGCATATCCTCCAGTACGGACAGGCAGCAGCCGGACTTGCGCAGGGCCTCCAGCAGCTCGGCGGGAATATCGGAGAGGTCGTGGTCGTAAAATGTCTCGCACACGGTGATCACACCGGAGCCCTCGTCCACATGGCAGTCCAGCTTGGCGTCGGGCGCGATGTCCGCTTCCTCTCTGGCCCAATCGGGAACGGTGACGGCGGGGCGGATCAGCTCCTCGATGTCCGCGTCGCGGAAGGTGCAGTGCCCCTCGGTGCAGCCCTCGCAGCTGCCGCAGAGGTCCGTCAGCTCCCGCATCAGCTGACCGGCGCGGTCCGTCAGGGCGAGGATCGTGCGAACCATCTCCATGGCAGTCATCTCGCTCTTTGACAAAATGACCGCGCCCTTGGCGCCGGCCATTTCCAGCTTCCCCTCATCGTCCAGCCCGCAGACGGTCAGAACGGCGGGCGGGATGGTGACGCTCTTGTTGTCATTGTATTTTACAAATTTCATGCTGCTTCTCCTTTTGTTGTTCAGATTTTTAAGGGATGCTCCGGCTCATGGATCAGCTCGTAGCGGGTGTCGCCATCGCCGCCCAGCAGACTATCCATAGAGAGCTGCCAGCAGGCTTTGCGGGGGTCATAATTGGTGATGACGATCTCCTCATATTCGCTGCCTGCCGTCTGGGACATGCTGTTGGGACGGGAGGTGCGGAAGATATAGCAATCCTGATAGAGCTCGCAGATGTAGTCCTGGTAGTTGTAGGAGACGATGAAGTACCCTTCACAGGTGACCAGTACATCATGGAGCCGCTGATGATCCTCCGGGGGAAACTCCACCTCGTAGCAGCCCTCCGCCTTGTAGTAGGGCGGGTCACAGTAGATCACGGCGCCTGCCCGGTCGTACTGACGGATGACCTCCTCGAAGTCCTTATTCTCCACAATGACATTCGCCAGCCTGCGGGAGCATTCCCAGATCAGGTGAAAGAAACGGCGAATGTCGCAGGGCTTGCCGCCGAAGGACTTGGCGCCGCCGCTGAAGCTGTAGCGGATAAGCTTGAAGAAGTCCGCCGCGCGGCGGATGCTCCCGCGGGGCGTGCGCTCCAGCATAAGGGCGCGGATGGCCTCGGCGTCGGGGGGCTTCAAGTAAACCTCCGTCAGATCCATCTCCTCCTGCAGGTAGTCGTCCGTGAACTCGCCTTTGGAGAAGAACTTGTAAAGGACGTTGAAGTCATCCCGCGTGTTCAGCGGCAGGAAGCCAAGCTCCGCCAGCAGTGCCATGGGGCGGTTCTTCACGCAGCAGAACAGGTTGGTGAGATTGCTGTTGAAATCGTTGTAGACTTCTATGCAGCCGCGCTGGATGGGACGGCACATGGTCACTGTGCCGCTGCCGCCAAACACATCGATGAAGCGGGTGTAGCGGTCCGGCATCAGCTTATTGATGATCCACAGCAGCTTGCCCTTGCCGCCTACCCAGGGAATAAAGCTGTTCAAGAAGTGTCACCTCCCTCCAGCGGGAGGGAGAGCTGACCGGTGTCCTCATAGTCAGGCAAGGTGCGGGACAGGCCGCGCTCCGCAAATGCGATTTTCTTGATCCGGCTGCGGAGCTGCCGGATGGTGCGCCGCAGCTCCTCCTCGGTGGCGGCATAGTAGTAGCCGCCGTCAAAGCTGCAGATGGGGATGCCGTCGCCCCGCAGGGCATTGATCTCCCGGCGCAGCTCGGAGCCGCGCATTCGGAAGGCACACTCCAGCTCCCGGCTGGTGACGGCGTTCGCCTCGCCCTTGTGGTAGAGGTCAAGATACTCTGCAAGGGCTTCGTTGATCGGCACAGTTCCTCCTTTCCGGGCACGTTATCCCGGAGCAGGAGGTCAAATCAGCGCAAAAAAGAAGGGGCCGCTTTTCCCCGTCCGGGAATACGGCCCCTTGGTGTAGTTCTTATCCGCGCAGCTGGCGTGGTTAAGATATGGTCAGCTACTGCATTTCCATGGTAAGATCCTGTTCCTCCGCAGGGTAGCACACATAATCACTGCCGATGAACACGCCGGGGTGCTCGTCCTCATAGCGGCAGCCCAGCGCGCCCAGATCCATGTACTCGTACAGCTCCTCCGGGACGGTAGTCTCATTGGCGAGGTAGTATCTGCCCAGCGCGGCGTAGCTGTTGACGCCCTTGAGGATCGTGTAATCACGCAGATGCTCCGGTGACTCCCTGAAAATCTCCGCAGCCTCCGCCTCGCCCTTTTGCAGGACCATGGCGGAGAGGATCGTCTTTTCGTCATCGCTCAGAGCATCCGGTCTGCATCGGAATGCCTCCCGTGCTGCACATGGCAGCGGCCGGTCGCCTTCTTGTTGGATCTGTTCCCTGGTCATTGCATCGTCATCTCCTTTTCCTGCTTTTGCTGTATGGGTGAGAGCATTGGTTCATAGTCCGCGCGGTGCAGCAGGCCATAGGATGTGAGGACGGCGTTGTCCGCATGGATGACTGTCTCGCCGTAGTTGAAGAGGTTCACATACGGGATCAGCCGAACGGCTTCTTCACGATCCATGATGAAACAGAGCCGATCCAGCGCCGCCTCCTGCGGTGAGCTGATCCCCGGCGTGAGGATGTAATCGGCCAGATGCTCCGTTAGGAGCATCGCCGTTTCGATGTCCTGCACCTCGAACTGCTCCAGCAGAGCCTTCAGCTTTGGCACCTCGGATCTCGGAATGTCCCGCGCGGCCTTGGTGAAGGCATTCAATTCCTCCAGCTCCATGGGCAGGTCGGTGAATTCCGCCGCATAGGGGATGATCCCGTCATAGTCAATGACTGTGACGCCCTCCCAGCCCTCCACGCCGAGCTGTTCCTGTGCGTCCAGCAGCTCCGCCTCTGCCGCGGGAAGATCCAGCGTCACCGTGCGCGCATCGCCAATGTCGGGATGCAGTCCGAGCGTGAGCCGGAAGAGGTATCCCGGCTTTTCCGGCAGCGTCTTTTGGACAGGCGGCGCAGTGGTCAGTTCGCCATCCTGCAGTACATACAGGCTGCCCACAAATACACCGTTTTCCCCATGACGCATCATTCTTCCGATACCGGCAAAGTCCAGCATCTTAAAGACAGCATCCGACACGCCATCCAGTTCGGGGATAAAATCGTTTTCTGCGTAAAACAGGCTAAGCTGGGCGTCATCCGCGGCATCCACCACATGGTAACAGTCGATTTTTGCGCTGACCGCCAGATCCCGCAGATCCTGCAGCGTGATGACGCCGCCGTTGGCGTTTACTTTTCTCTGCACCGCTATGGAGAACATCCCCTCAAAGGCGATCCCTTGTACCTCGTCCAATGCCGCAAGCTGTGCGGCAAGGTCGTTGAGCTCGTTGAGGCTGATGTCTAATCCATCCAAGTGGGGCGAGAGATACTCAAAGGCATAGTAGTCTTCGACCTCCATGTACAGAATGTCATCTGTCTGAAGGCGTACCTTTTCCATGGCGTCCCAAACCTCCCACGGGGAGGCGGGCAGCTCCAGCTTGGCATAGGCTGCGCTATACGGCGTATCGTTTTTAGCGAGATACACACGCAGTATTTTCTTACCCAAGGGTCATCCCTCCCATTTTCATCCCGTTCTGCTCATAGGTTTTCGGGTCAGCACCAGGGACGCCCCAGCCGTGCATACTGCCGCACTCCATTGCCAACCGCTGCTCCTGCGTCACGCCAAGCCGCTCGTTGTTATAGTCCGCCAGCTCTTGGTTCTGCGTGGGATCGTCCGTGGACCAGTCGCTTGGATAATAACCGCTCTCGCCGCGCTTGATGCAGATGAGCTCGCCGGTGCCGGGGAGCGTGGAGAAGCACAGCTCCGGCAGTCCATCCGCCAGCTTGGGGGAGAAAAGCTCCTGCTCCGTCTGGATGCTCCACTCGTCCGAGTTCCAAAAGTGGACATACAATTCACCGCCGTCATCCACGGAAATCTCTCGTTGCTCAAAGCCCTCGCCCCAGCCGTCCGAAGCCTGCCCAGTGAGATATTCCTTTAAGGTTTCCAGCTCTGTGTCGGATAATTCCCCGGCGACACGGCATTCCGCCACGCCCCAGAGCTGCCGGTCACGTTCCTCTACGGTGAAGACGGCGGAGCGCACCTTGCGGTCAACGCTGTCGGCTTCGTCATACCAATGCATGAGACCGCGCTCCGTCTCCTCCGGCATCCGGTTTTTGACCAGTGCCGCCGTGATCTGATCCTGATAGCCGCGCAGCTCACGACCCTCCAGAAGTGTGCTGCTATCGTCAAATTCGCCGTACTCGTTTCGCTCGTAGAGATCGGCGGTCAGGGGCATATACAGCTTGAGGGTGGACAGCTTGGGCGGCAGCACGGTGAAGCTGTCCTTACCGGGGGCGAGCGGCAGCGTGCGGCCATTGTTCCACTTCATGAAAATTTGCCCCCCATCGTCCACGAAATCTACTTCGCCCTCCGTGCCGGGAAGAATGGGATGATAGGGGTCTTCCATAGCGTTCAGCCGGATGCGGGTGCCGGGGGGATACTGCTCCTTGATAAAATTCACCATTTTTCTGTCCATCATCGTTTCCTCCATGTTTTGCTCTCTGTCGTAAAACTCCAGCTCGTAGATCACGCCGCGATCTTGCTTTCGAGTATCCTTCACCTTGACCGTCGTACCATCAAAGATGTAATTGCCGGCTTTCCCAAAATCGGTGTAGAAGCCCATGCCGTGGTCGCAGGTGGAGAAGGGATGCTCCGGCTGATCCTTGATCTTGGAATAAAAGCCCACCGTCTGCACCGTGGTCACCACACGGGTCAGCCCCACCATATCCGCGTGATTGGCGTGGCTGACGGTCTTGAGCTCCACACCGGGGCGGATGAACCGCTTCAGTTCGGCAAGACTTTTGAATGCGACCGGCTCTCGCTGCTTTTTTGAGGCGTCCATTACATTCCACCGAAGGTCATGCCCTGCTCGGACCGAGGATCGTGCTCCTCCTGCCGGCAAGGGGCTTCCTCGCCGTAGAAGTCGAAGATCATGTCATCCACCTGCTTGCGGACGCTGGGATCGTCGGTCAGCACCTCGTAACGGAAGCCTGTGGTGGGGCGATACGGAAGCTCCTCCCGCACGCACTCGAGGAAGGCTTCGGCATCGGCAAACTCCTGCGCGTCGCCATTGGCATAGGTGACGCGGCCCACCAGGGGCTTGTCCCGCGCCATGTTCTGCCGCTGGACATCCAGATCATAGGCCGTCAGATAATATGTGACGAGTTTGTCACGAGGGCGGTGGTAGGCGGAATGACTTGAAATAAGGGATTTTTTCATAAAAACACCTCACATAATATTTATTTTTTCTTTCTCAAATAATCCGGGATCGCATCGTGGGAGATTTCATTCAAATCCACATTCAACACCTTGGGTATACTTCTGTTGCGGAGGACACTATTCAGCATGGATTGACTTACTGTGGCGTATATTTCTGTCGTTTGGACAGAGACATGTCCTAAAAAGTCGCGAATGTAAACTAATTCTGTGCCAGCCTCCAGCAAATGAACTGCTTTGCTATGTCTAAAACTGTGCGGTGAATACGAAGATTCATTGAATAAATCCGGGCGTATGTTCTTTGCTCTGGAAATGTATTTGCAAATAACGTTTCGGATACAGGCTGGGGTAATTGGTTCGCCGCGCTGATTTAAAAATAAAGGAGCATCTTTTTCTGCAGTTCCGAATTTGCGCTCAGCAATGAACTGCTGAAGAATCCTTGTGGGCCGGTTCATAAGAGGTACAACACGGCTTTTGCCGCCTTTACCGTGCAAAAGCACACTTGCGGGATTGCTAAATCGAATGTCTCCAACTCGTATGCCGCATAACTCCTGTGCCCTGGCTCCACTGTCGTATAAAAGACTCAGCAGTACGATGTCCCGTCGTTCCAGAGGTTTTCTGGGGTCTGGCATTTGCAGCAGGACTCTCAATTCCTCCACGGAAAAGTATGAAAAAATATGGCGAGGAGTCTTTTTCGGAGGAATACTTGCTATATTGGAGCAAATCTTTAATGCGGAGATACTGCGCTGAGAAGCATATTTGAAAAAAGCGGAAATAGCCGAAAGCCTTTGGTTTCGGGTTGAGGGACTGCAGTTACGGTGGGTTTCCAACCAATTCAAGAAGGATAAGATCACCTTGTCGGAAAAGTGTTTGTAGTCCAGCAAGTATGGTTTTATGTGCTGCTGTTCCGCCATATACTCCAGCAGAAGGCGGAAAGTATCTTGGTACGAGGCAATCGTGTTAGGGCTATAGTTGCGAACATTAGGAAGATACTCATCAAAATACGTCCCAAGGTGTTGAGAAAATGACGTTGTTTTCATGGTAGTACCTCCGGGAATATGTCACCCGTATCTTTTTCCGCACAATCCACTATGTGTTCGTAACATTCGGGCGTGAGGCGAAGATACAATTCCGTTCCATAAATATCTGTATGCCCCATATAAGTTGAAAGAATTGGTACGGAATAGAAACGATCTATTCCTCGTTTGCTCTGTAACTGTAATGTGTGTACCGCAAATGTATGCCGAAGACAGTGGACACAGACACCCCTCAACTGTTTAGGGTACGGATGACGGTCAATACCGGCAATTTCAAGAGCCCTCCTTAACCAAATATAGGGGGTAAGAGTTGAAAGAGGTTGTTTTTTGTGATTATAAAAAAAGAAATCCTCGGAATTAGGAAATGGATGCGCAATACTATGATATGTACGGCAAACATCAATCAGCGAGTTACTCATGGGAACCAACCGGTCTTTGTTTCCTTTGGCAGCCCTGATTAAAAGAGTTCCCTCTGTCCAGTCAATATCTTTATTTTGGAGAGAAACTGCTTCGCCAACCCTCAAACCGCAACCATAAAGCATCCTAACCATAACCGGGAGCCAAACTTCTGCTTTTGTCAAACTGCGTCTCGCGGGAATATTGTCGCATGCCTCAAATAATCGTTTCATTTCCTCGGATGTGAAAACATACGGAGTATAGTTGCGTTTTATTTGTAAAGGTGGTGGGATATACGCTTTATAACCCAATCCGGTGAGGTAGTGTGCAAATTGCCGGTAAACACTGACATAATGCGCTTTTGTGTTTCCACCAACATTCAAAGAATTAATCCATGCATCTACGATAATTCCATCCAGTTTCTTTTTCACCATTCCACTTTGTATCAAATAGTCATCCAGACTTTTTAATACGCGTCGTTCCTCAAGACCGTTGCTGCCGCCAGAAATTCTATATTGCAGAAAACCATTAAACTCTGCTGCAAAGTAGCTGGTATATTCAAAAGTTTTTTTCTTACGCATGTCCAGACTCCTTTATAAGCCGTTCAAAGTTTCCAGAAGGTGGAGGCACTTCCAATGCGCAATCTCTCAAACGGGAGATATCGATTTTGGTATAGTACTTAGTTGCGTTAGGGCTGCTATGCCCCAGTGCTTTCTGAATAACAGGATAGTGAATGCCTTCTTTTAAAAGTGAACTGGCAAGGCTGGAGCGCAAGGTATGTGCGCCTTTCTTTTTCCCATCTGTATTGATCCCATTCTCCTCTAAGAGTTTCCGCAACTCGTAATCCAGCGTCGAGTTGCGCAGAGGATAATACGGAGCTTTATGACGCAAAAAGATAAAAGAAAGGTCACTTTGAGGGCGGGCTGCAATGTACCGATTTATTGCGTCTTCAATTTCTGGTAAGAGCGGCAGTACGAGTGGGATGCCAGTCTTCATCTGGACAATGGAGATTGTCTTCTTGACCCAATCTATATCAGAGAACTTCAATTCGCAGGCATCAGTGTTCCTCAGTCCCAGCCTGGCGCAAATAAGTAATACTGCATATGTACGTTTGCCACTCTGCGTAGTACGGTCGATAGATGCCAAACAGGTTTCAATATCATCTGTACTGTAAACGGTAGGTACGCCTCTATGACGTCGAATTTTTGGAACAAAACAACTCAGATTAGTGGGCATCCACCCATTTTCCGCAGCAAAGCTAAGGAACTCGCGGATTGTACTGCGAAAGTGGTTCTGGTCTGTGGACGCTTCAAACGCAGCAGCTATATGATTAATACTGATATCCTCCAACTTTTTCGCGTTTTGTGTCTCAATAAATGAGAGAAACAGTGACAATATACGCAGCCGAGTCCTAACATCATATGTGTTCTTTAGCCGCCGTTTAAGCCGTTCCTCAAAGAACGGAATTACCCAGTCAAAGCAAGACGATTTCAAGTGATAGCCGTTTTCCAAATGCCTCAAACGGATATCTTGACCTTTGGCAATATCGTCCAGTTTATTCAGCGCAATCCTATACTGCTCCATGAAACGAGGTCCTCGGTAGGCTGATAGTTTTTCCTTTTCCTCTAAAAAAGATCTCGCCAGAACTTTTGAATAGCTGTTTTCGCCTTGTGTTAGGGCATACTCGTAAAATTGTGAGTATGCCCTTTCATGCCGTTCGATGGTATTTTTTGCATTGCCCCGTCTTTTCATTTCAGACAGTACGGCATCAACCATTGATTCTAATGAGCAAGCTTGCTTCATACTGCATGACTCCTTTGAAAATTTTACTGTATCAGCGACTATTTTCATTATCCCAAGGTGTGCGCAGACAGACAAGCGCAAAATATTATGTGAGGTGTTTTTATGAAAAAATCCCTTATTTCAAGTCATTTCGCCCACCACCGCCCTCGTGACAAACTCGTCACATATTATCTCTTATGTGCTCAAGCACATAAACAGTACCCATTATAATCGCCCGGAGAGGGGTTGCACCGCAGGCAGTAGCGGTAATGCTCCGTTTCCACGATGTAGCCGTAGTTTTGTGTCCAGCCGCCGCTGATTTTGCCACCGCGGGCATAACAGAAACGCTCCATGGCAAAGCGGTTTTTCAGCACACTCTCCCGCAGTGTGTCCACGACCTCCTGCAGCTCCGCTTTGAACACAGGGCTGTTCAGTTCCTCCGGGCCGCGGGGCCACCATGTATGCCAGAACTCGTTGCCGCTGCGTCCGAAGTCCATCCGGACATGTCCAACGGTACCCAGCCGCTTATCTTCTTCGGGGTGCGGGGTATAAAATAAGCCCGCCTCCTCCGGGCGGGCAGGTCGGATATGAAATTTCATGTTCTCCGCGGGATAGGGGAGCTGATGCGCCTCGCAGAACTCACGGAGCGTCATGTCGCCTTCATCGAGAAAACCGAGCTCATCCCGCACATCCAGCCGCCCGGACTTAGGCATCGCCAGCTTTTCCGGCATCAGCACCGAGCCTGCGTGGTTGACCACAACATTTTCTTCCATGTAACACAGCTCTCCGGGATCATCGTCAGAGCCGCGAATGTCATAGCAGTACCAGTCCTTCGGCACGGTATCACGAGCAATACGCCCGTTGGTGAACAGCGCGGGCTTATCAAATACTTCAATGTGTTGGAATTCCTCTGTTCTTGCGTTTACAGCCATTTGGGTTTCCTTCCTTTCCTATTTTAGTAACGGCAAACATACTACACATCTGCCGCAAAGTCTACCGAAACATTTGCTGCCCCTGCGTCTGCTCCGGAAAGGGCGGGTCCAAGCGGCGCAGCAGGCCGAACTCTGTTTTTGTCACACAGTCATTTTCCATGCAATCCTGACCGTATTTCTCAAAATCCATGTAGCCCTCCAGCTCATAGATGGCTTCATCATCCAGCCCCAGCGTTTCCTGCAATCGCTGCTGACCGTAACCGTAGGCATCCTCCGTGATGCGCTGATAGTTGTCCAGAT
>OLPY01002097.1_pt1 | contig 12778 bp, 10 predicted proteins | sample 1672481 | NCBI WGS metagenome assembly OLPY01 (sample SAMEA3136691, study PRJEB25190) | human gut metagenome | biome: human gut; feature: human-associated habitat; material: faeces | place: Austria | collected 2013 | reverse complement strand
GATAAAAACTAAACAGATATGTTTAATGATATCTTCGGACTTGCCGAGTTTGAGTGATGTGAAAACAGCGGGAAGCCAGTATTTATGCGGCTTCCCGTTTTCTGTGCTTGCAAAATGCTTGCAGTTTCTTGATATAATTAAATAGTAGAATAAGGAATATATCTATAGAAATAAGGTCTTGAAGGTGAATGAAAAATCATTTTCGAGACTTTTTTATTATTAGAAATAAATGAACGTAAAAAATATTTCAAATCAATACTTGACATAATATGTATGACGTGATATTTTATAAGCATAAAGGCGGAACGTCATATATATTTCGACATTAATGATGAAATGAACTGTACAAGATGATGCAAAGGAGGTATAATGATAAAAGATTAATTTGTGTGATTTGAAACTATTAAAGGATAGATATTTAGTATGACTTGGAGGAAAAAGGTATGACATTAGAAAATATAGCAAGTGTAACAGCAGGACAGATTATGACAAGGGTGACAGCTGATAAAGATGCTGGCAATCAGGTTGTAGAAAATGTGAAAGTATTAGTTCCTAAAGCGATTGTATCGGGTGTAATTGTAAAAGAGGATTTAGGCAAAGCAGAACTTGGTAAGCAGATTGATGAAGAAAAATACACGCATGAAGGGGATGTGGTAATAAAGCTTTCAACTCCATACGACGCAGCATATGTTAATGAAGAAAATGCAGGGATTGCCATTCCATCATTTTGCGCAGCGATTAGAATTACAGATAATGATAAGATGGATGCTATGTATTTGACAGCATTTCTTAACTCGTCATATGTAAGAGACGAGCTTACTGCAAAGGTTGTAGGTTCAGCAAGACCAATGATTAAGATTACTGATATTAGGGCATTGGAAGTACCTGAACTTAATATGAAGGATATGCAGGATATAGGAAAAGCATTTGTACTTAGTGGATTAAAGAAAGCTACTCTTCAGGAAATGATAGATAATGAAACAAAATTGATGGAAAATGTTGTATTAGCAAGCATAAAGGAGGGTATTGGCAATGAAGATTAAAAAGATAGAAAATCTATGGGTTGCTGCAAATAAATTACGTGGAGCATTTGAGATAACAGAATTACATAAAGTGATGCTTTATGGATTATTATTTAAATATCTTGAGTTGAAGAAGGAAAAATTCAGTTCTTATGATGAAAAGTTTTCTCTTGGATATTTATCACTGACTTATGGAAAACTTATAGACTCTAAAGGCTTATTAGAATATGTAAGTGCGGTTGAAAAAGAGTTTAGAATAGAAGAAGGTGTGTTGAGAGAATCTTTTGATTCAGCTATTGAGAAGGCGGATGCTGAAAATGTGAGAATTATTTTTGAAGAAGTTAATAATTTGAATTTTGAAGATGAGACAGAAATCTATAATATTGCAAAAATAATATTGGATAGAATGATTGCAAGTGGTGGAGGACGAGGAAGCGGAGAGTATTGTAGAGCTGAATCATTACCCAAGATTGCAGAAACACTTATTGAAGTAGAAGATGATATGTCAGTATATGATGCGTGCTGCGGAACGGGTATTTTAGTAAATTCTGTAGCAAATGGTAAAGGAAGGGTTTTTGCTCAAGATATTAATGTTTCAATTATAGGAATTGCTGCTATTATGACAATTCTAAGTGGTAATAAAATTGGAGCCGTTAAATGTGCGGATTCCTTATATAATCCGATAGAGCAGAATGAAAAGTATGATAGAATTATACTTGAGCCCCCTTTTGGTGGAAGATATAGTAAAGAGTATATAATGAATATACCATCTGATAATTGCATGTATGAACATACTAGCGATTCACGATACCTTTTTATCAGACATGCATTAGCTTCATTAAAGGATGATGGAATTGCTGCTATACTTGTTCCAATGGGAGCATTATTTAGTTCAGGCAGTACAGGTAGTATCAGACAAAAACTGGTAGATGATAATTATATTGAAGCTATTATTGAATTTCCTAAAAATATGATGTTCCCATACGCATCTGTTGCAACAGCTTTGGTTATATTGAAGAAAAATAAAGTGAATGACGATATTATAATGATAAATTCCAAAGATTTTTTTATGAAGATAATAAAGGGTTTTACCATAACAGACGAAAATGTTCAACGCATTACTGAAATATATCGAAATCGTGAAGTTATTGAGGGAGTATCAAATACTATCACGAAAGAAATCGCAGCAGAAAATGGATATAACTTATGTACAACGCAGTATGTTACACTTAAAGCGAGTGAAGGAATTGTTGTAGAAGATAACAGAAAGTTTATTGAAAACTATGAGGAATTACTACAGAAACTGAGAAATATTGATAAGGAGCTTGATGAAGTACGTAGTCGGTTTGTAAAGGAGGCTTGATTATGAGTAATTTTCAATTCTTGGAATCACATTGGACAGACCTTGCCAAACTTGGAGATTTATCAGAAAAGTATGTATATTCTGACCCCAATACATCCATCATTAAGCAGGGTATGTTATCAGAAGTAATGGTAAAGTATATGCTTGCATATGACGGCATAGCAGAGCCGGTATATGATAATACGCATGCCAACAGAATCAGAATACTTAAGAATAATGATTTGTTACCAAGAGAGATTGATAACACTCTATACATTCTTAGGAAAGCCAGAAATGACGCCGCTCACAATGCTTCTGACGAAGGCGAAAAAGCTCTTAATAATTTACAGTTAATGTATGAATTATGTGTATGGTATATGCAGACGTATGGTGATTATAATTATGAACCGACAGGGTATGTACAGCCAGTTGATATGACTGTAAGCTTAGCAGACCTTGAAAAAGAAAACGCTGAATTAGAAGAACGCAATCAACAATTACTAATTGAAATTGAGCAGATACAGAAAAATGGTGGAGCGGATATCAAACGTAGAACTGTAGCGTACCAGAAGGCACTTAATGTGCATTTATCAGAAGCACAGACAAGAGAACTTATTGATGAGCAGCTCCGAAAGGTCGGCTGGGAAGCGGATACAAGAGACCTTCGGTATTCTAAGGGTACAAGACCAACTAAGGGAAAGAATCTTGCTATTGCAGAATGGCCTACAGATTCAAAAACCGGTAATAATGGTTATGCAGATTACGCCTTGTTTATAGGTGAAAAGCTTGTTGGTATCATAGAGGCGAAGAAGAAGCATACAAATATTTCATCAGTGTTAGATGGTCAGTGCAAGGATTATGCAAAGATGATTAAGTCAGAACATCAGAAGTATGTAATCAATAGATTTGGTGCATATATGGTTCCGTTTCTTTATGCCACCAATGGCAGACCATATATTAAGCAGTATGAACAGATGTCAGGAATATGGTGCTTGGATGTCAGAGAACCATTTAACGCACCAAAAGCGTTATCTGGATGGTCAACACCAGAAGGTATTGAGCAGGCACTGGAAAAAGATATTGTAGAGGCTGATAAGAAGTTAGCTGCTACAGGATATGAGGTATTGCAGGACCCTGATGGTTTAAATCTTCGTTATTATCAGATAGAAGCGATTCAGGCTGCCGAAAAAGCAATAGCAGAACATAAGCAGACAGCACTTCTTGCAATGGCTACGGGAACAGGTAAGACAAGGACTGTGCTTGGAATGATTTATAGATTCCTTGATGCTGGGAGATTTAAGAGAATCCTGTATCTTGTCGATAGAACATCACTCGGTGATCAGACTATGGATACATTCAAAGAGGTTAAGCTTAAAGAATTACTTACTTTGAATCAGATGTATGATGTGAAGTCTTTAGAAGATAAAGAATTTGAGAAGGACACCAGAGTGCATATTGCTACTGTTCAGAGCCTTGTGAAACGTATTATGTACAATGAGTCAGATAAGAGTCTTGGAGTATCAGATTATGACCTGGTCATCGTAGATGAAGCGCACAGGGGCTATATTCTGGACAAAGAAATGGGAGATGATGAGGTACTGTATCGTGACCAGAATGACTTCCGCAGTAAGTACAGGGCGGTAATTGATTATTTTGATGCAGTAAAGATTGCACTTACAGCAACGCCAGCTCTTCATACAACAGAGATATTTGGAAAGCCTGTATATTCATATGATTATCGTACAGCAGTCATTGATGGATTCCTGGTTGACCATGATGCACCACATATTATCAAAACAAAACTATCAGAGGAAGGTATCAGCTTTGAAAAAGGCTCAACAGTACCGATATATGACCCTGTTACAAATGAAATTACAAACAGTTCAGAATTGGAAGATGACCTGAAATTTGAGGTTGAAGATTTCAATAGGCGCGTGGTTGACAAAAGCTTTAATGAGACTGTCTTACAGGAAATTGCAAAGGATATTGATCCCAACGAAAAGGGGAAAACTCTTATCTTTGCAGTAGATGATGCTCATGCGGATATGATTACTCAGATATTAAAAGATTATTACACGAATCTTGGAATCTCTGAGGAAGCGGTTATGAAGATTACCGGATCAATTGAAAATGGTAATCCTGTAAAGATAAAGGAAGCAATCCGCAGATTTAAGAATGAAACGTACCCTAATATCGTTGTTACAGTAGATTTGCTGACAACAGGTATTGATGTAGAGGAAATTGTAAATCTCGTATTTATGAGAAGAATCCGTTCTAGAATATTATTTGAACAGATGCTTGGAAGAGCCACCAGATTATGCCCTGAAATCGGGAAGACACATTTTGAAATATATGACGCAGTAGGGGTATACAATGCGTTAGAGCCTGTTTCTACAATGAAACCAGTAGTAGCCAATCCAGCAACTACATTTGATGATTTGATTGATGGTATTGATTCATTAGATACCGACAGAGCAAGAGCGAATCAGATTGACCTTATCGTTGCAAAAATGCGTAGGAATAAATCACAGATGAGTAATGAATACAGAACACAATTTGAGCAGTTAAGCGGTGGAATGACACCTGAGGAATTTATAGAGAAAATTCATAGTATGCCGGTCGATGAGGCAATTGAGACTGTAAAGAATAACAGAGCGGCATTGGAATATGTACGCAGGATGCCAAAGGAGAGAGAAAAGTTCATAAGTGATGAGCCGGACGAACTTCGTAGCCATGCCAGAGGATATGGTGATGCTACAAGACCAGAGGACTATCTGAAAGAATTTAGGGATTTTATTGATAACAATATGAACGAGATAGCAGCTTTAAATATAGTTGCTACACGACCAAAGGAATTAACAAGACAGTCACTAAAAGAATTGAAGATTATTCTTGATGGCAAGCATTTCAACGAAACTATGCTGCAGACAGCATGGAAAGAAATGACAAATGAAGATATTGCGGCGGATATAATAAGCTTTATTCGTCAGCGAAGCATTGGAGATGTTTTGATTAGTAAAGATGACCGTATCCATAATGCCATTGTAAAAACAAAGGCTAATCATCCGGAGCTTAGCAAAATTCAGTTAGGATGGTTGGACAGGATTGAAGCCCAGCTTCTTAAGGAAGTAGTGCTCAACAGAGAGACTTTTGATTCGGATGCATTTAAGAACAAAGGTGGTTATAATGCGGTAAACAAGGCATTTGGGCAGAAATTAGATGAGTTCATTGATGAAATTAACGGATATATGTATTCAGCATAAATTACAAGGAGAGAATGATAGATGACAAATCAGGAAATAGTAGCAAAGTTGTGGAATCTCTGTAATGTCCTTAGAGATGATGGTATTACATATCACCAGTATGTTACAGAACTTACATATATTTTGTTTTTGAAGATGGCTAAGGAAACAGGAACAGAAGATAAGATTCCAGAGAAGTACCGTTGGGATAAATTGACTGAAAAAGATGGGCTTGATCTGAAAAAATTTTACGATGAACTTCTTCGTGAACTGGGTGAAAATTGTACCGGACGTATTCAGGAAATTTATTCAGGGGCAAGAAGTAATATTGAAGAGCCAGCAAACTTAAAGAAAATTATCACAAACATCAATGACCTCGACTGGTATTCTGCAAAAGAAGAAGGACTCGGAAATCTTTACGAGGGATTATTAGAGAAAAATGCAAATGAGAAGAAGTCAGGAGCAGGTCAGTATTTTACTCCGAGAGTACTGATTGATATAATGACAGAATTAATAGCACCTCAGCCGGGAGAAAGATGTAACGATCCTGCATGTGGTACATTTGGATTTATGATAGCGGCGGATGCGTATGTAAAGGCACATACAGATGACCTATTTTCTCTGACATCAGAACAGCAGGCATTTCAGAAGAATGAAGCATTTACAGGGGCAGAACTCGTACATGAAACCCATAGGCTGGCTCTTATGAATGCAATGCTTCACGATATTGATGGTAAGATATATCTGTGTGATACCTTATCAAATCAGGGGAAACAGATGAACGGATTTGATGTTGTTCTTACAAATCCTCCTTTTGGAACAAAGAAGGGTGGAGAGCGTGCAAACAGAGATGATTTTACATTCCAGACAAGCAATAAGCAGCTTAACTTCTTGCAGCATATTTATCGCTCTCTTAAAGCAAATGGTAAGGCAAGAGCTGCTGTCGTATTGCCGGATAATGTGTTATTTGCTGATGGAGAAGGTGAGAGAATTCGCGAGGATCTTATGAATAAGTGTAATCTCCATACTGTACTTAGACTTCCAACTGGAATATTTTATGCACAGGGTGTAAAGACAAACGTTCTTTTCTTTACCAGAGGAACAACTGATAAGGATAACACTAAGGAAGTGTGGTTCTATGATTTAAGAACCAATATGCCTTCATTTGGTAAGACAAATCCATTAAAGGCGGAGCATTTTGATGACTTTAAGGCTGCATATACAGCAGAGGACAGAAAGAGTGTGTCCGATGAGAGATGGAGTTGTTACACATATGATCAGATATCAGAGGAAGGGAAGAATCATAGCCTTGATCTCGGATTGATTAAGGATGATTCTGTACTTGATTATGATGATTTGCCAGACCCTATTGAATCGGGGGAAGAATGTATTGCTCAGCTTGAGGAAGCAGTTGATTTGCTTATGAGTGTAGTAAAAGAGCTTAAGGCTCTGGAAGGAGCTGAGTAATATGGCAAAAGCAAAGAGTAAGAAGATTACATTGGAAAAGGCGTTGGTGCCATTGGAGGAACAGCCATATGAGGTGCCGGAGAATTGGTGTTGGATTAAGCTGGGAGTTATTAGTAGTATTATTTCGAAAGGTACTACACCAAAAGGTGGTAAGTCTGCATATGTTGATGAAGGTATTGATTTTCTGCGAGTAGAGAATATAAACGATGACGGAACAATTTGTCATGATGATATGATGCATGTTACAGAAGAAACACATACTGGTTTTCTTAAACGCTCAATTTTAGAGGAAAATGATATATTAGTTTCTATTGCTGGTACACTTGGGAAAACTGCAATTGTTAAAAATGACGATTTGCCATTAAATACAAACCAAGCAGTTGCATTTGTTCGTCTGAAGGACAATGGTGAGGTCTCTAGAGAATATATTCGATATGCTATTGATACACCTGTTATTCAGAATATGCTGTTGTCCAAGACTAAGGTTACAGCTATACCAAATTTAACATTGGAAATAATAAGTGAATGTTTGATTCCATTTCCGCCACTAGCAGAGCAGCAACGAATTGTGGAGCAAATTGAGAGTTTGTTTTCAAAGTTGGATGAAGCGAAAGAGAAAGCACAGGAAGTTATAGATGGATATGAGGCTAGAAATGCTGCTGTCTACAATGATGCATTTTCTGGAAGGTTGACGGCACAATGGAGAGAAGACAATTACAAAGAGAATAAATGGGAAACAAAGAGATTTGATGAGGTAGCTGATATAAAAAGTAATTTAGTTGAACCATCAAATTATTTGGAATTTCCTCATATCGCACCAGATAATATAGAAAAGAGAACAGGAATTTTACTGGATTATCATACAATTGCAGAAGATGGTGTAAAGAGTGGAAAGCATAGATTTTATGCAGGACAAATTCTTTATTCAAAGATTCGACCGTATCTTTCAAAGGTTGTTATGGTTGATTTTGATGGTTTGTGTAGTGCAGACATGTATCCGATTGAGGCTAAAGAAAATACAAAATATTTATTATATTATATGTTATCGGATATGTTCTTAGAACAAGCATCTTCAGCGGGGTCTCGTTCTGTATTACCTAAGATTAATCAAAAGGAATTGTCAGCGATTAAGGTACGAATTACTTCAGATGAAGAGCAGAAAGAAGTTGTTCGCATTTTGGATTATCTTTTACCTATGATGCAGCAGGTACGAGATAAAGCAGTTCAAGTAGTTGATAACATTGACACAATAAAAAAATCCATCCTCGCCAAAGCCTTCCGAGGTAAACTTGGAACAAATATTCCAGAAGATGAATCTGCAATGGAATTGTTAAAAATAATATTGAATAAGGGGGAATGTTAATGGCTAAAGGTCCATTAGAAAAAGCATTAGAGAAACATCAAAAGGAAATTGAACGTCAAGTAAAAAAACAAATTGAGGCTGACAAAAAATTAGCTGATAAGCAAAGACGTAATTCAGAGAGACAAGCAAGGATTGATGCGAGAAGAGAATGTGCTTCATCCATTGTTGTAGGTCAACCGACAGTAGGTGGCATAAGGATTTTAGATAATTCTGCAGAAGAACTAGTTTTTTTGATATGTAAAGGGTATTGTAAAGATGACTATCGTGTTACTGACAATGATGTTGAAATTCCTAAATATCTAGAGCGTGATTTGGCTTTAGAATTTGAAAAACTAAAGCAATATGGACTTATCTCAAATTATTGTTACTATATTTCTGGATGTTGGGAAATCACAATACTGCCGAGTTTATTGACTTATTTTGAAAGAAAGGAGAAGGCTATTTTGCAAGAAAAACAGTCTTATAATACTAATAATTTTTATGGTGATGTTACAGGCGTTCAGATTCAACAAGGAACAGTTAATTCATCACAGACACAGACCATAACACAGGATTTTGATTATGGAGCAATCAGCGACATAATTGAAAATATAAAAAAGTATGATGGTATGTTTGATGCTGAATTTGGAGATAAGGCATCAGAGTTGAGGGGAAAAATAGCAGGATTAGAAGCACTTATTGAAAAACGTGAGAATCCAAGCAAAATTAAGATGCTATTAACGGAACTTAGAAACCTAGCAATTGGAGTGACAGGAAGTTTAATAGCTTCTGGTATTGCAGCACAGATTCCAATCTTTTAGGAGGGATATATTTGGAAGGTATAGTATATGAACTTGAGAGAGAAGCACTTGATGAAAATGTTAGTGTGGAATCATTGTTAAGAAAAGCATATTTGGTAGTAAGAAAACTTAAGCTATCAGATTTTGAAGAATGGATTAACAATGAACAAAACGGATACCATGGAGAGGTCCCTGATTATAGAATGATAAAGGGAGATTATAAAGCATGGAATCCTTATAGAGGATGGATGCCAGTCATACTTACACCTAAAATGGGTAGATTTATGTCTAGCATTCCACTACATCAATCTATATCATCGATTTGTGAGATTTATACATCACATGAAAATGGTATTCAATTTACACTGAGTGCTGAAATTAATGACTTATTGAATAAGTCAACGGATGGGTTCAAAACACAGTTTGTATTTAACACGTCAAGAAGCGAGATATATGGTATACTTAGTACTGTTAGGAACAAGATATTGGATTGGGCCTTACTTCTCGAAGAAAGTGGAATTGTTGGTGAAGGAATGACCTTTACTGAGGAAGAAAAAAAGAAGGCACAAGAGACTCAAGTAATAAATAATTATACAAATAATTTTTATTCTGATGTATCCGATGTTGAAATGAAACAAGGATAACATTTCGTTAGGTAATTGAATTTAACATCATGTTACAACAGTCTCCAGTATAGGAAAAATAAGTGTTTTTCGGACTAAATACATGCTAAAATTTAAAAGCAATTTTTAGCTCAGATTTCCCTCTGCATATGGGTGTTCAAGGCATCAGAAGAAAATCTTGGTGCCTTTTTTGGATTGGTGTAAGCGTAGGTAGAAAGGCTGCCTGAAAATCCATGTTGATGGAAGAAATGCTATGAATGAGACATAAGTTTTTAATATACGCATTCTAACGAATGAAATAGCAAACACATGAAAAGGGAAGGTATTTCCTATGCTGCAATTATTAACACTATTATCAATGCAATAAACAGCAGAAGAAAGATTTGAACTGCCTTGTTTGTTACAACATTAGCAGGACTTTTGATGTTTGGTACGGGACAGGCTATCAGAGAACGATTTGATAATGTTTTTATGGATTATCGTAATGAAAGTCAAGTGACAGCAGATATCCGCTGGAATGACAGGATTACTTATGATGGAACATGGGAAAATAACCTGTTTAATTTCTTTACAAAAGTAACACCTAAATTAACTGAGGATTTAAAAAAGCCATTTAAATTGGAAGGTGGCGTTCAGCGTATAGATGATACTCCGGTTCACAAAGCAGTTCGTGAAGGCTTTGTAAATATGATTATTCACGCGGATTACTTAATGGATGCAGGAGTATTGAAAGTAATTAAGAGATCTGATTCGTTCGAATTTACAAATCCGGGAATTTTGAAACTTCCGCTAGAGGATATTTATCGTGGAGGTAATTCAAAGTCAAGAAATCCTCATATGCAGACTATGCTTAGATTGGTTGGATTTGGCGATAATGCTGGCTCTGGATTTCCGACAATTCTTGATGTGTGGAAGTCAGAAGGATGGATAAAACCTGAATTGATTGAAGATACAAATCTTGATCAGGTGACACTTGTGATGAAGATGGAAAAGGAATCTGATGATAAATCAGCAGAAAAATCAGCAGAATCAGCAGAAAAATCAGCAGATTTAAAAAACAGGGAAGGAATGATATTATCAGAAAGACATCAGCAGATTTTAGCCATTATGGAGGCTGGTATTGAATATAGTACGGAACAGGTGGCAGAAAAGATAGGTTTAAAAGGTCCAAGGACAAGACAATTATTAAACGAATTAGTGAATAAGGAGTTATTGGCTTGTATGGGAACAACTAAAAGAAGAAGATATATTAAGCCTGTGGATTAAAAATTTCAGCCTTATTATTGCTAAATATGAAATGCTGATAGATAATCGCTTGCCGACAATAGATAGGTGGTGTATAAGTGACAAATTCAGAAAAGCTGTTGAGTTCTTTTTCGGAAGATTATTTTTATAAAGAACTTGTGTATGCAGATTTAAAATTTACTCCTATGGGCTGGAGCGAAGCCGGAGCGGATGCGATGTGTCAGCTGAGATGCTATGTGAAGGAGTACGGAGAAGAAAAGATCCTGGAATTGGTAAAGTACCGCCGGAGCCATAAGCAGGAAGAAGCAACGGGAACCGAGGGGGTATCAGTGCGTCCAAACAGGGGATACATGAGGAGTCTGTTACTCCACAGTCATGACAATGACAGAGTATACATCGAAAAGCTGCAGGCAACCATCCCGAGTATAGACATCCGGAAAAAGCTTGCGATCCGGGAGCGTCTGGGAGGTATTTGACAAAACACTGTGGGAGAAGTAGACTATGAGAAAACAATCTGGTCAAGTTCATAGCAGGGAATCTTCTGCGACTCTCCAACTGACAGTAAGTTTACTCTATCAGCAGAGAGAAAATCAGTTGTAGAAAATCCAAATAATGGATATAATATAGGAAAAGAGACGAATATGGATTTCTAACAGAAAGGACGTGATATTATGGTAACAACAGAATCTGTAACCATTAAAGTTCCGGTAGGAATGTCAAAATATCTGATAACTATGAATCCGGAAACAGAGCTTACCCGAAATGCACTGTTGCTGTATCCATATATACTGAATCAGACGATATCTCATGGTCGTGCGGCTGAAATTCTGGGAATCAGAAAATCCGAGTTGATTGATCTGTATGATAAGCTGGGATATTCCTATTTTGATATGACGATGGATGATCTGGATGATGAACTGAATACTTTCAGAGAACTCAAAAAGAAGGAGGCTGCGGTATGATTGTTGTATCAGATACAACACCGCTGATATCACTTCTTAAAATCAATCGTATCGATTTGCTGGAAAAACTGTTTGGAGATGTTCTGATTCCGCAGGCAGTATTTGATGAACTGACAGTTGATGAACGATTTCAGCTGGAAGCCGATCAGATCAGGCAGAAGAAATTTATCGTAGTGAAATCTGTCAATAATCCGGAATCAGCCAGTATATTAAAAAGAGCCACAGGTCTTGACCAGGGCGAGAGTGAAGCGATTGTTCTGACAGATGAATTAAAAGCAGATCTGTTATTGATGGATGAAGCAAAGGGAAGAAACGTATCAGCTCAGATGGGGCTTAGAATCATGGGGACGATAGGGATTCTTATGGCAGCCTATGAGGAACACGAACTGACTTCGGATGAGGTCATAGAATGTGTAGATGGTCTGCAACGTGCCGGACGGCATATCGGACAGCGGCATTATCAGATGCTGTTAAGCAGATTGAAAGACTAAAAATACTCTGGTTCTATAACAGTACCGTGGTTCTGGATTGGTTCTAAAAAGTTCTGAAACGAGATGCAGGATAGAAAAAATTAAAAATAGTAGTAAATCTGACGTCTGTACCACACCAATTTTACACCATGATACAGAGAAAGGAGTAGAGTTTGAATAACGGATTAAAATGCCGAAAGCCTGTATTTTGATATGCTCCCCATATGGTAGACAATGGAAATATCCAAAAATCTATCATATGA
>OLPY01002094.1_pt1 | contig 12803 bp, 10 predicted proteins | sample 1672481 | NCBI WGS metagenome assembly OLPY01 (sample SAMEA3136691, study PRJEB25190) | human gut metagenome | biome: human gut; feature: human-associated habitat; material: faeces | place: Austria | collected 2013 | reverse complement strand
GAGATGACGAAGCTCGGCCTGCCCGTTCCCCCCGGCTTCACGATCACCACCGAGGCGTGCCGCGCATACCTCAAGGAATCGACCGTCCCCGAGTCGCTTGCCACCGAGGTCACCCGCGCCCTGCGCGGCGTCGAAGACCAGATGGGCCGCCGCCTCGGCGATCCCTCCGACCCGCTCCTCGTCTCCGTGCGAAGCGGCGCCAAGTTCTCCATGCCCGGCATGATGGAAACCGTCCTGAACATCGGCCTCAACGATGAGTCCGTTCTCGGCCTCGCAGCCGTTAGCGGTAACGAGCGCTTCGCGTGGGACTCCTACCGCCGCCTCATCCAGATGTTCGGCAAGACCGTCCTCGATATCGACGGCGACCTCTTCTCCGACGCCCTCGACGACCTCAAGGCCGAGCGCGGCGTGAAGGGCGACACCGAGCTGACCGCCGAGGACCTCAAGGGCCTCGTCGACACCTTCAAGGGCATCGTCAAGGAACAGACCGGCAACGACTTCCCGCAGGACCCGCGCACCCAGATGGACATGGGCATCGAGGCCGTCTTCCGCTCCTGGAACACCGAGCGTGCCCGCATCTACCGCCGCCGTGAGCGCATCCCCCACGACCTGGGCACCGCTGTCAATATCTGCACCATGGTGTTCGGCAACATGGGTGAAAACTCCGGCACCGGCGTGTGCTTCACCCGCGACCCCTCCTCCGGCCACTCCGGCGTCTACGGCGACTACCTGGAGAACGCGCAGGGCGAGGACGTCGTCGCGGGCATCCGCAACACGAGCCCCATCGCCGACCTCAAGCATGTGGAAGGCCTCGAGGAAGCGGGCCGTGAGCTCGAGGAAATCTTCGTGCTTCTGGAGAACCACTTCCACGACATGATGGACATCGAGTTCACCATCGAGCAGGGCAAGCTCTTCATGCTGCAGACCCGCGTGGGCAAGCGCACCGCCGCCGCCGCCCTCAAGGTCGCCATCGACATGGTGGACGAGGGTCTCATCACGAAGGAAGAAGCGCTCAAGCGCGTTGACCCCGCTCAGCTCGACCAGCTCCTGCACCCCCAGTTCGACAAGACCGCCAAGTACGACCTGCTTGCCCAGGGTCTCAACGCCTCCCCGGGCGCTGCTGTGGGCGAGGTTGTGTTCTCCTCGGCCGACGCCGTCGCAGCTGCTGCCGAGGGTCGCGACTGCATCCTCGTTCGCTGGGAGACCAACCCCGACGACCTGGCCGGCATGGTTGCCGCCAAGGGCATCCTTACGAGCCACGGTGGCAAGACGAGCCACGCTGCTGTTATCGCCCGTGGCATGGGCGCCCCTTGCGTCTGCGGCGTTGAGAAGCTGAAGATCGACGCTGCCAAGAAGGAGGTTGTCGTCTCCGGCACCGACATCGTGCTGCACGAGGGCGACGTCATCTCCATCGACGGCAGCACAGGAGCCGTTGTCCTCGGTGCCGTCAAGCTCGTCGACTCCAAGATCACGGGCGACCTTGAGACTATCCTTACCTGGGCCGATGAGGTTCGCAAGCTTGGCGTTGAGGCAAATGCCGACAACCCCGCCGACGCTCAGCTCGCTCGCGATTTCGGCGCTCAGGGCATCGGCCTGTGCCGCACCGAGCACATGTTCCTCGGCGACCGCAAGCAGATCATCCAGAGCTACATCCTGAACGACGACAAGGCCGTTCGCAACAAGGCATGCGAGGACCTCTACGAGGCTCAGACCGGCGACTTCTACGCCATGTTCAAGGCCATGGACGGCCTGCCCGTCACCGTCCGTCTGCTCGACCCGCCCCTGCACGAGTTCCTCGACGACCCCCGCAAGCTCGAGGTTGAGATCACGCGTCTTGAGTGCGCTGGTGCCTCTGAGGCTGAGCTTGCTGGCAAGAAGAAGCTCCTGCGTCAGATTGACTCCATGATCGAGTCCAACCCGATGCTGGGCCTGCGCGGCTGCCGCCTGGGCTTTGTGTACCCCGAGCTCCCCATTCTTCAGGTGCGTGCCATCGCCATGGCCACGGCCGAGCTCATGAAGGAGAACCTCGACCCCAAGCCCCGCATCATGGTCCCGCTCGTGAGCCTCGCCGCCGAGCTCAAGGCCATGCGTGCCTCCATCGAGCAGACGCTGGCTGAGGTCGGCTCTGCCCAGGGCGTCGACCTCTCCTGGATTCCCGTCGGCACCATGATCGAGCTGCCGCGTGCCGCCGTCACCTCCGACCAGGTGGCCGAGTACGCCGACTTCTACAGCTTCGGCACCAACGACCTTACCCAGACGACGTTCGGCTTCTCGCGCGACGACGTCGAGGGCAGCTTCATCCCGCAGTACCTCAAGCAGAAGCTTGTGACCCGCAACCCCTTCGAGACGGTCGACGATGGCGTCTGCCGCCTCATCGACACCGCCGTCAAGCTTGGTCGCGGCACGAATCCCGAGCTCGACCTGGGCGTCTGCGGTGAGCATGGTGGCGACCCCGAGTCCATCCAGAAGTTCTACGACCTCGGTTTGGACTACGTGAGCTGCTCGCCCTACCGTGTGCCGGTGGCGCGTCTCGCCGCTGCCCAGGCTACGCTGCGCTCCACGGTGCGCTAAGCGCGTTTGAGATTCCGTGAGGCCTTTCGAGGCTTCTCGGACAGTGTTACAGTTCGTTGATGCGGGCGCATCCAATATGGGGGGGTGCGCCCGTTTTGGTATAAAGTGCACCCAGTGGGTTTAGATGCGCAGGAGGGTGATCGCATGGCGTTCAAAGTGATGAGTAGGATTGACCGCGAGGCCTTGGAGCACGCCGCCCTTTCACCTTGCGCCGCCTTCTCTGACGAGACCCTGGGTCGTTTGCATTCTATTGAGGAGGACCCGTTCCGTACGGCTTTCCAACGCGATCGCGACCGGATTTTGCACTCGAAGTCGTTCAGGCGCCTTTCGCACAAGACGCAGGTCTTTCTCTCGCCTGAAGGCGATCATTTCCGTACGCGACTCACCCATACGTTGGAGGTCGCGCAGATAGCCCGTTCAATTGGACGTGGCCTTGCTCTCAACGAAGACCTCATCGAGGCGATTGCCTTGGGCCATGACCTGGGTCACACGCCGTTCGGCCATACCGGTGAGGCTTCGCTGTGTCGCGTTATTGCACGTCACCGGGGGTTGCCGTCCGAGCAGGCGGAGGGTCTTTTTGAGCATAGCGAGCAGTCGGTGCGCGTCGTTGAATATTTGGAACATGACGGCGAAGGGTTGAACCTCACGCGTGAGGTGGTGGACGGAATCCTTTGTCATAACGGTCAGAAGCGCGCTGAGACCCTCGAGGGTCGCATCGTGGCAACGGCCGACCGCATCGCCTATGTCAACCATGACATCGACGATGCCATACGGGCTGGCATACTTCGCGAAAATCAGCTGCCCGAGAGCACGCATCGTCTTCTGGGACACACCTCTACTGAGCGCATCACGACGCTTGTGGAGGACATGATCACTAATTCCGCCTCACTGGGCGACGATATCGCGATGTCGGACAAAATATGGGGTGCCATGATGGAGCTGCGGTCGTTCCTGTTTGAAAACGTCTATGCCGCCTCTGACGCAAAGGCGGAGGAGCCCAAAGCCGACCGCCTTATCGAGTATCTGTTTGATTATTACTTCGACCACTTCGACCAGGTGCCGCCCGAATATCGCAGGAGGCCCCAAGATGGCGTCATTGTCGAGGTGAGCGACTTCATTGCAGGTATGACCGACCGATATGCCGTGCATATGTTTGAGGAGCTGGCGGTACCGCAGAATTGGGCGACGCGGTTGCGCTAGCTACTCGGTTGTAGTTTGCGGCAAAGTGATGTTGCGGCAAAAGCTGCGACGATGGATGGGGGAGAGTCCGATTCGCTCAATTGCCGCAATGTGCTCGGCTGAGCCATAGCCCTTGTTTTGTTCAAAGCCATAGTCAGGGTAAAGCTTGGCTGCCTCGCACATCATCGTGTCACGGGCGACCTTTGCGACAATGCTGGCCGCTGCGATGCAGGCAACCTTTGCGTCGCCTTTTACGATGCACGTTTCCTTGGGATGAATGTGCAGGGGTACGCCGTCTATCAAGACGCTGTCAGGCTCGAGCCCTGTGTTCTCAACCGCTTGGAGCATTGCCGCATGCAGGCATGCCGCCATGCCGCGCTCGTCGATTTGTGCAGGTGGAATATGGCAGATGCCCCAGGCCAAGGCGCGCTCCTTGATTTGGGCCGCTAGATGTTCGCGCGTCTCTGGGGTCAGCTGCTTGGAGTCGTTGATGCCCCAGATGGGGTCGTCGCTGCGCAGTGCAACCGCTGCCACGGTCAAGGGTCCAGCCAAGGGGCCGCGTCCGACTTCGTCGACACCGATGACGACCCCGTCGCCACCCAAGGAGCGCATCGTTTCATACATCCCCATAACCCGCTGCCGTTCGGCGAGTTCTTTGGCCTGCTGACGACGAGCGCGTGCCACAAGGGTTTGGATTTGCTTGCGAGAATCCGTCTCATGTGCCGCGATAAAAGCGGGAAGGTCATCAAACTGGCAAGCGTCAAAGAGGCTTTTAATCTGGGCGCAGGAGAGGGGTTTGGCCTCATGGCTTGATTGATGCGACATGGGGGAAGCAGACATTGGACGGCCTTTCAGACAATAAAAAAGGCGCCGCCCACAAGGACGACGCCTTTTGCTGTAAAGCAAAGCGAGTGACTAGCGAACCTCGCGCAGACGGGCAGCCTTGCCCACCTTGTCGCGCAGGTAGTAGAGCTTGGCGCGACGCACGTGACCGTGACGCAGAACCTCGAGCTTGGCAATCTTGGGAGAGTGAACCGGGAAGGTACGCTCGACGCCAACGCCGTAGGAGATCTTACGGACGGTGAAGGTCTCGCGGGCGCCAGGACCGCTCAGGCGAATGACAACGCCCTCGAAAGCCTGAATACGCTCACGGTTGCCCTCCTTAATGCGGTAGTGCACCTTGACGGTGTCACCGACACGCATCTTGGGAAGGTCATCGCGAAGCTGCTGAGCCTCAATTGCGCGGATGTAATCCATTCTTGTTTCCGTTCCTCGAAAGTCGCAAGGGCAGGGTTCGCCTACCCGTCTTTTACAAGCAGAAAAGTATAGGGGAATCATTCGATTGGAGCAAGGCTGGCTCGAAAGGTAATCAGCAAAAAGGGCGAAAACCCGCAACGACCACACATCTATACACCCTCGCATCGGATATGTGAGTCTTTTATTTTATGACGCGAAAGTCACAACTTGTCGAGATGTCGTGGAGAGGTGCGAGGTTTCGAGCGCTGAAGGTTTTCGCTGTGCGCAGACGAGCGATCTACCTGGCTATTTTAAATGAAAGGGCAGGTAGACGTGGCATGGTGCGCCCTGTGACATTCTGTGACGCGCGTGTGACATCGAATCTGACATGCTTGGGCTGCTGTTGGTTCGCAGACAAGGAGGTCGGTATGGAAGCCGAGAAGAAGTCCGTACAGCAAACCACTGGCACAAAGCGCACGACAAGGGGAAGGAAGACGGCACCAGGTGATGTCGCGCCACTGGCTGGGGAGGGTGGGGAGACGTCTGAGATTCCGCGGGCGAAGAGGCCGGGCTGTCGCAAGGCCGCTGCAGCGGTCGACGATACCCCTGCCGTGCAGGACGGCGTCGTCAAGACCGAGCCTGTGGACGCGCGGGTTGAGGGCGGTCCGGCTGGGGTCGGGCTAATCAATGAAGGTGCCTGCGCGATGGCCACTGCGCATGCCGTAGTCGCTGCAACGCCCGCTGAGGTTGCAGACGTCGAGGAAGAGGGTGTCCCGTCCGAGGACGAGAATGTTGGGGAAGGGGCTGATCTGTCCGAGGCGGAAAATGCGGCGGCGAAGGCCGACTCCTCCGAATCCGAGAACGCATGGGGTGAGGCTGATTCCACCAAAGTCGTGGACGTGGAGAATGAGGTTGGTTCCTTCAAGGCCGTGGGCGCAGAACAAGACGCTTGGGCTGAAGGCGAAGACAAGGATTCAGTCGCACGCAAAGCAAGAAAAACGTGCTCGATGGCCACAGGCAGCATCATAGACGACAACATCTTTGCTAACGACCCGCTCGCGCGCGCTTATCCCGATGGTTTCGAAGACGACCTGGATGACGAGGATTACGACGAGAACGAAGAAGATTACAGCGAAGACGATCTTGTGACGCAGGCGCAGAGTTGCCTGTCCGATCGATGGATTGAGACCGGTTCAAGCACGTTGGAATGTGACGATGGCGAGTTTGACGAAGAGGGCGACCTAGGCCGCTATAACATTCATGACCCCCATCAGCTTGGCAAGCTCGGCGAGCACATTGCCGCCCGGTACCTTCGTCGTTGGGGATACAGGATTCTCGAGCGCAACTACCGCACGGCAGCCGGCGAGGCGGACCTTGTCTGTGTCAAAGACGACACCGTCGTGCTCGTCGAGGTCAAGACGCGTCTCGGTGCCGATGCCTTGCCAGAAGACGCCATCACTGCCGAGAAGATTCGGAAGTACCGCAGGATTACGCTCGACTACCTCAGAACTCATGAGTGGTTCGAAAGCGTGAGGCTCGACGCCCTCGCAATCAACATCGTCAGGCCCCGCCGCGCCCAAGTCCATCATTTCATGGGCATCTGCGAGTGGGAGGGCTGATGCCGCACGTTGTGAGCGTCAAGACGGCGATGCTCTGGGGCGTCGAGGCGCGTCTTGTGCAGATGGAGGTCTCGGTCAGTTCTGGCCTACCCGGTGTGGCCGTGGTGGGTCGGGCTGACCTTGCGGTGGGGGAGGGGCGCACGCGTGTACGGTGCGCCCTTCCAGCCTCGGGTTTCGGGGCGCTCCGCAAGTCTGTCACTGTGAGCTTGTCGCCGGCCGACATGAAGAAGACCGGCTCGTCGTTCGACCTGCCCATGGCCGTGGGAATCCTTGTGGCGACCGAGCAGATGGAGCCGGAGGGTCTCGACAAGTGCCTCATAGTGGGGGAACTCTCACTTGAAGGCGAGGTCCTTCCCATTCGGGGGCTTGTCGCCTATGTCGAGCTTGCCCAGCGTGAGGGCTTGCGCCTTATTTGCCCGCAGGGCGATGCGTTCGGCCTGATGGGGCAGGCCGATGTACGTTATGTCACCAGCCTGGCGGAGTTTCACGAACCCCTTGCCCAAGTGGGTTATCCTGCGAGCTCGGCGTGCTCAGAAGTTACGTCGGCTAGCGGAGAGGCGGATTTTGCAGACGTCGCCGGGCAGGAGCTTGCCAAGCGTGCTCTTTGCATTGCCGCAGCCGGTGGCCTGGGCATCATTATGGTGGGTCCCCCCGGTGTGGGCAAAACGATGCTGGCCCGTTGCCTTCCTTCCATCTTGCCCGAGCTCGACGATCGAGAGTACTTTCAGACGGCGCTCATCTACTCGGTGTGCGGTGCGGAGGGGGAATGCGTTGCGGGCAGGCGCAGGCCGTTTCGTGCCCCGCATCATTCGACGTCGGTCGCAGGCCTTCTCGGCGGGGGCAGACCCGTTATGCCTGGAGAGGTCTCGCTTGCCCATAACGGAGTCCTGTTCCTGGATGAGCTGGCGGAGTTCAACCGCCTGACATTGCAAGCGTTGCGCCAGCCGCTTGAAGAGGGCGTGGTGCGTGTCACGCGTGTGGAAGGCACATATGCTTTTCCGGCCCGCTTCCAGCTTGTCGCTGCGAGCAACCCGTGTCCGTGCGGTCATTTTGGAGACCCGGCGGCGACGTGCACGTGCTCCGAGACTGCCATCCGGTCTTATCAGGCAAAGCTGGCAGGGCCCCTGATCGACAGGATAGACATGTCGGTGACTCTCGAGCGCCCGAGTGCCGACGAGCTCCTTGGCAGAGGCGCCTGCACGTCTTCGAGCCAGCTCCGCTCCGTCGTGGAAGAGACCAGGGAGTTTGCGGCATGGAGGGCCGCCCGGTTTGAAGAGGCTACCCCTGGGTTTGAGGGTGTGCATGGCAAACTCGCGCAGTCCCTTGTGAGGGCGGGGGTCGACGACGAGGCGGCCAGGCTTGTGGAGCACATGAGCGAGCGAAGGGGCGTCTCGGTCCGCGGTTTGAGCTCGCTAGTCAAAGTCGCGCGCGTCATTGCCGATATGGACGGCAGCGAGCGCCTTGGCGCCGCGCACCTGTTGGAGGCTTTTGGATTTAGATATGGGGCAGGGGAGGTCATATGAGCACGAGCATGCTTCTTGCCGGTCCGCGCCATGAGCTTCATCCCGGCGACGACCTGTACCCAGAGCTGCTGCTTGAGGTGCCTGACAGGCCTGAGACGCTCTATGTCGTGGGCGACCCCGAGGCATTGGGCCGCGAGAGCGTTTCGATCATCGGTGCGCGCAAGGCTACCTCATATGGCGTGGCATGTGCCCAGCTGGCCGCTGACGCCGCCAGCGAGATGGGCTTGCAGGTGGTGTCGGGTGCAGCGATTGGGTGTGATCAGGCAGCTCAGCGACGCGCCATTCAGAGGCAGACGCCGACGTTGGCGGTCTTGGGATCGGGGGCCGATGTCGTCTACCCAAGCGGCGCGCGCGATATGCTCGACACCATCGTGGCTTGCCGGGGTGCCGTTGTCTCCATCCATCCTTGGGGGACCCCGCCAGCCCGTTGGACGTTCCCCAAGAGAAACGCGGTCATAGCCGCTTTGTCGCGCTGCCTTGTCATCTGCGAGGCGGGCATGCCCTCGGGCACGTTTTCCACGGCGCGATATGCCGAGGACTACGGCCGGGAGCTCCTGGTGTTTCCCGGCAGCATCTTTTCGCCCAATTCGGTTGGCTCCAACTACATTATCGCGAGTCAGCCTGGGGCGCTTCCGGTGTGGGACAGGGAGTGCCTCGAGATAGCTTATTCGCGCATATACGGCGTGCTGCGCCACGAGAGCACGCCCAGACCCTCGCGTCCCAAGGGTCTGGGCGTGCTTGAGGAGAGGATTCTCGGGTCGCTGCAGGCAAGCCCCTGTCCTGCCGGCGAGCTTGCTGCCACGTTTGGTGCGCCGGTTGCTGCCGTGACGCGCACATTGTCCATGCTCGAGCTTGATGGAAGGGTGGTGAGGTTGCGAGACGGGCGATACAGCCTTTCAGAACGGGAGTTCTTGTCGCACAATAGCTACCGGACATAAACGGTACAAAGCCGCGACAGGAAGCGAGACACATGGACACGGTTACAGACGGCGTCGTCGTCATCGGTGCAGGCCTGGCAGGTTGCGAATGCGCCCTGGCGCTTGCAAAGCGGGGTGTGCCCGTGAAGCTCTATGAGATGCGTCCCCAGGCAACTTCGGCTGCGCATAAGACTGACCACTTGGCTGAGCTCGTATGTTCGAACTCCCTCAAGGCCCTGCGCGCCGACTCGGCTGCCGGCTTGCTGAAGGCTGAGCTTACGCGTCTGGGGTCGACCCTTATCGGGCTTGCCAAGCAGGCTGCGGTGCCGGCGGGAGGTGCCCTTGCGGTTGACAGGGACGTCTTCTCCTCTCTCGTCGAGCAGGCCGTGGCTGCCGAGCCTCTTATCGAACTCATCCGAGAGGAAGTGGTCGAGCTTCCCCAGGGCTGTCCTGTCGTCGTGGCGGCGGGACCTCTGTGTTCGGGTGCCCTTGCTCAGACGGTCGAGGGCCTTGTGGGAGGTAAGAAGCCGTCGTTCTTTCTTCGATGCCTCCACGCTTGACCGCGAGAAGGTTTTCGCCATGTCCCGTTATGACAAGGGGGATGGTGACGACTATCTCAACTGCCCTATGGACAAAGAGGAATACGATCGATTCGTCGACGAGCTTGTGGGCGCCGAGAAGGCCATCTTGCGTGATTTCGAGCGTCGCGAGCTTTTCCAGGCCTGCCAGCCGGCTGAGGAGGTTGCGCGCACCGGCCACGACGCCCTTCGTTTCGGCGCCCTCAAACCCGTCGGCATCATCGACCCCCGCACGGGGCGCAGGCCTTGGGCGGTGGTGCAGCTGCGCGCTGAGAACAGGCAAGGCACGGCCTACAACCTTGTGGGCTTCCAGACAAACCTCACCTGGCCTGAGCAGCGCCGTGTATTCCGCATGATCCCAGGTCTTGAGGAGTGCGAGTTCTTCCGGTATGGCGTCATGCATCGCAACACCTTCATCGATGCACCTGCCTGCCTCGATGAGACCTTCGCGCTCAAGGGTGACCGACGCATCCGTTTTGCGGGTCAAATCACCGGCACCGAGGGGTATACCGAGGCGATTGCCACCGGCTTGCTTGCTGCATACAACACCCTGGCCGACCTGCGTGGCCTTGCCCTTTCGCCGCTGCCGGTGACGGGAGCGCTCGGTTCCCTTATGGCCTATGCCACCGACCCTGCGACAAAAGACTATCAGCCTATGCACGTCAACTTCGGCATCGTGCCTCCGCTTGACCACAAAGGCAAACTCTCCAAACGCGACAAGTACAAGCTGTATGCCAAGCGCGCCGCGGCCGATCTTGACGCATGGTGTGCGGCAAACGCCTCTGTTGTCGATATCGACCCCGAGGCGCATACGGAACTCGTCTGGGGTGACGATGGCCGATAGCGCCGGCGACCAGGCACGCGGGCTTGCCGACAATTTTCTGTCGTATCTTGCGCGTGTCAGAAACTATTCGCCCAACACTGTGGCGGCCTATGCCCAGGACCTCGACTGCTTTTTGATTTGGGCGTCCAATTGCGGCATTGACGTGCTTCAGGCCACGCATAGGGACTTTCGGCGTTTCCTGTCGTCCCTTTCGGGGGCCGCGTATGCCAAGACGACGGTCAACAGACGCCTGTCCGCGGTGAGGTCGTTCTATTCGTGGCTCGTGCGCGAGGGGGTCATCGAGTCTAATCCTGCCGCCGTGGTCTCGAGCCCCAAACTGCCCAAACCCCTGCCGCATGTCTTGAGCCAGGAAGACGTCGAGAAGCTGCTCAAGTGCGCAGACGCCTCGACGCCGGCGGGCGCATTGGATGCCGCCTTGGTGGAGCTTCTGTATGCAAGTGGGGCGCGTATCGGTGAGGTTGCCTCCCTCGACGTCGATCGCATCGACTTTTCCGACAAGAGCGTGCGACTGTTTGGTAAGGGAAGCAAGGAGCGCATCGTTCCGTTATATCCGGCTGCGCTTCGCGCGCTCGACGCCTACCTTGCCCATGCAAGACCCGTGCTGCTTGCAAATCACAAAGGTGGCCTTGCGGCCGAGGAGGCTGCCGACGCACAGCGGGCGCTTTTCATCAACGCGCGCGGCGCACGCATGTCGGAGCGTTCGTTGCGAGCGCGCTTTGAGAAGCTGCTTGCCCGAGCTGGGCTTGCGGGAATGGCCACGCCGCACACCATGCGCCACACGTTTGCCACCGAGGTGCTCGACGGTGGAGCGGACTTGCGAAGCGTTCAGGAAATGTTGGGCCATGCGAGTCTGTCGACCACACAGATTTATACTCATTTGACGCCCGAGCGCCTTCGCGAGGTAAGCCTGCAGGCTCATCCCCGCGGATAGGCGCGTTCGGGCGCTATTTCGTTTGTATTTGATCTTTGGCAGGTATTCAGGAGGCCATATGCACGTAACGCTCTATTCCGACGGTTCGTCGCGCGGAAATCCCGGGCCCGGCGGCTATGGGTCGGTGCTTCTCTACACCGATCCGGCGGGCAAGCTCCATACGCTCGAGAAGTCCCAGGGGTATCGACGCACCACGAACAACCGCATGGAGCTCATGGGGGTCATCATTGGCCTCGAGGCGCTTAAGCGCCCCTGCACGGTAGAAGTGCACACCGATTCGCAGTATGTCGTCAACGCGTTCAACAAGAACTGGGTTGACGGGTGGCTCAAAAGGGGATGGAAAAACTCTCAGAAAGAGCCGGTGAAGAACATCGACCTATGGAAACGGCTCCTTGTTGCCAAGGAGCCGCATGAGGTGACGTTCCATTGGGTTCGTGGGCATGCGGGTCACGAATACAACGAGCGGTGCGACACGCTTGCCACGCAGGCTGCCGATTCGGGGGCCCTTATCGAAGACGAGGGCTTCGAGGGCTAGCAGGCCTCGCCGCAAGCCGCGTTGATAATGGCTTGCAGGTCCTCGATGCCCCTGCCGGTCTGGCTCGAGGTGAGGGCGCACGGCGTGTCCTGAGGCGCTCCAAGCTGCTTAAGTAGAAGATTCTTCTGTTGGATGGCCTTGCTGTTGGACAGCTTGTCAGCCTTGGTGAAGACGATGGCATAGGGAAGTTCCATATGCTGCAGGAAGTGCACCATGCTGATGTCGAGGTTGCTTGCATCGTGACGGATGTCGACGAGGCAGCATACAAGGGCGAAGCGCCTGTCCTGGTTGAAGTACTCGTCGATGAGGCGAGCCCAGCGGGTCTTTTCGCTCTTGGAGACCTGGGCGTAACCGTAGCCGGGGAGGTCGACGAAGTTGACCATGCCAGAGACGAAGAAGTTGATGGTCGCCGTCTTGCCGGGGGTAGAGGAGACCATGGCGAGCTTCTTGCGCCCGAAAAGCTTGTTGATGAGCGAGGACTTGCCCACATTGGAGCGCCCGGCGAAAGAGACTTCGGGCAGGGTGCTCTCGGGCAGCTGGGCGGCGGTGCCAAACGCCTTGTCAAAACGAACGTCGCAGTAATTGATCTTCATGTTCCATCCTTGGGTCGTGGCCGGGCCGCAGGCCCTTTCGGTTGTTTGTAGTCTAACGGCAAGCCTTGAATACCGCGTGTACCAAGCTTTGCTCACAGTTCCTTCATAGAATCAAAGTTTTCGAAAAAGGGTGTTGACAGGAGCTCTCACAGTCCGTAATATAACTCCTCGCAAACACGCACTGAATCACTTCGGAGCGCCGAGCAAATTGCCTTTGGGATATCGTCTAATGGCAGGACAGCGGATTCTGGTTCCGTCAATGGGGGTTCGACTCCCT
>OLPY01002086.1_pt1 | contig 12837 bp, 16 predicted proteins | sample 1672481 | NCBI WGS metagenome assembly OLPY01 (sample SAMEA3136691, study PRJEB25190) | human gut metagenome | biome: human gut; feature: human-associated habitat; material: faeces | place: Austria | collected 2013 | reverse complement strand
GCATGTCGGGCGCTTCGGAGCCGTAGAACGGGAAATGGTAGATATCGCCCATGAACGGGCCCATTTTCGACGCCATGCGCGTGGTAACGCACGAAAGCGCAATGGAGCCATACGTAGAGCCATGATACGCGTTGATGAACGTGATAATCTTCCGGCGGCCAGTATAGGCGCGAGCAAACTTCACCGCAGCGTCGTTGCAGTCGGAACCGCAGTTGCCAAATGCGATGCGCACGTCTTCGGCGGGGCGACCGGGAAACACCGAGCACAGGCGCTCGGCATACTCAATCGTCGCAGGGCTGTACGTGTATGCCGCGGTGTACTGCGTACACTTCGCCAGCTGCTCCTGAATGCCCGCGGTAATGTGCTCGTTGCAGCTACCCAAGTTCAGCGAGGAAGCGCTCGTGAGGAAGTCGATGAACTCGTTGCCGTCGGTGTCGACTACCGTGGAATCTTTCGCACGGTCAACCGCCAGTGGAAAATATGACAGGTGCTGGCATGGCGCAATCACCTTCTTGTCGCGCTCAACCCATTGTTTACACACGTCTTGTTTGATGGATTCGCCCATACTATCGCCTTCCGTCACAAACCGCCCCGCAGCAAAAAACCGCGCAGACGATGGCCATTTGCGGCCCTTACGCTAAACGATGCCGATTATAGAACCAAATCGGGTATCATGGCGAATAGTTTATAGCCCAGCCGTTGGGGCCGGGCGCGAATCGAAGGAGTTCAGCGGAATGGAAGATTACAAACGCGAATTCATCGAGTTCATGGTTGAAAGCGATGTGCTCAAATTCGGCGAGTTCACCCTGAAAAGCGGCCGCAAGTCGCCGTTCTTCATGAATGCGGGCGCCTACGTAACGGGCGAGGAGCTCAAACGCCTGGGCGAGTACTACGCCAAGGCCATTCATGACAACTTCGGCCTCGATTTCGACGTCGTGTTCGGCCCTGCCTACAAGGGCATTCCGCTGGCTGTCGTGACCGCCATCGCGCTGCAAGAGCTCTATGGCAAAGAGGTGCGCTACTGCTGCAACCGCAAAGAGGCCAAAGACCACGGCGCCGACGCAGGCAACCTGTTGGGCGCGACCCTCAACGACGGCGACCGCGTGATTATGGTCGAAGACGTAACCACGTCGGGCAAGTCGATCGACGAGACCTACCCTCTCATCACCGGCGCCGCAAATATCGAGGTCAAAGGCCTTATGGTCTCGCTCAATCGCATGGAGGTCGGCAAGGGCGGCGTGAAGTGCGCCTGCGACGAGGTGTCGGAGAAGTACGGCTTCCCCACGGCGAGCATCGTGAACATGGCCGAAGTGACCGAGTACCTCTACAACCGCGAGGTGCAGGGCGAGGTCCTCATCAACGACGACGTCAAAGCTGCGATCGACGCATATTACGAAGAATGGGGCGCGAAGGAATAGCGCGACCACTTGGTTAAGCGGGCGAGAAGGCTCCGGGACGTGTCGGGCCGCACCTCCTCGCCCGACCCAGCCAAGCGGCACCTCTCGCCCGGCGCCTCGTTAATGGATGATTTCCACGTTTCGCAGCATGTTCTCGGCAAGAGCGACTTCCTGCGCGCGGTCCTCTCCCTCAACCGGTCCGAGATATGTCACGCCCACGCCAATGAGCCGATCGTTCCAAAAATAGCTTGCGGCGCGTATCTCTCCGGCCTTGTCCTTGTACTTCTTCTCGTATGCGGCGTAAATGAGGATAGACTCACCGTTCCCTTTGTCGATATCGTCAACGAGGCGAAATCCCGGATCGGTCATCTCAGGACGCGGAAGCGTGAAGTTATCAATGGCGCTTTTCACATCTTGGCTGGAGACATCGCCATCATCGACCTCAGAAAACATCGAGAGCGACCGAAAGTTATGATCTTCCTCCTCGCCCGACACCAAAAACGTCGAGTCAAGACCGCTCACTTCGCTTGAAGAGAAGAGCGAGCTATATACCTCGAGAAACATGCCGAATCCCTTTTCGTGGTAGAAGCTGCCTTTGGGAACAACCTCGTAAGGTTCCTCGTAATAAATGCGCAGCTTTCCGTTATCCACATGGGGAGATTCGTCGTCGCTGTCGCTCAAGGAGCATGCAGCCAACGCAAAAACAGCCATCATAGAAAGACACGCAGCCAGAACGGCGCAAAGGAAACGCGGCACATGATTCTTGCGCCCCCGCAACCCCCGATTTCGATTATCACTAGATTTCGATAGCATTTTCTTCGGTTCCTATCTCATGCATGTTGCATGCAGGATCTCTTATCTTGCCATATCCCCACGCAAAGCCATCGCTGCCAGATAAAAGTTCATTGTAATAATGACTCTCAATAGCATTACCAGCAGGATTATCAAAAAGATTCGTCGAGACAGGACCCCAATCAACATATGCTACTAGGCTAGCACTATACAGTGTGACACCAGCCTGCGACACAATTGCCCCGGGCATTACCGACCGGTTGGTGTTTTTGACCCACATCCAGGATTCATAAATATTGAATAGGGCACCATACGATCTCCCGTCATATCCGTTTCTCCATCCGTAATTAACGTAATCCCCCTCGTGCCAAAAGCCCCTTTCGTGATACTGACCAAACTTCTTTGCCGCATAAGCCGTCCCTGTAAATGCACCAGCTAAAAGAGCGGTACAAACCAATATGCAAACCATAATTGCGCTTCGACGTCTCGAACTGCTCATCGCTGCACTCCCTCCTTAACGAGTTTTACATACGATCGACTTCGTATACGCCGACGATCGTCGATCCATCACTTGCATAAACGGGAACCTCAACACTGACGTCCTTTTGAGCCTCTTTGTAGATGGAGGCAAACAGCTGCTCGCTGATAGTGAAGCCCCCCGACAAGAGTAATTCGCCCGAATTGTCCTCAGCATCCATGGACATGGCTGCAATTTCGTTAGCTTTGGCCGACGAAATGACTCCTTCTTTTAAAGCAACGGCGATTCCCTGAGATGCAACGCCCTGCATGGCCTCCTTTGCATTTTGCATACCGTTTGCCTGAACGAGAAGATTGCCCATTTCGTAAGCTTCGTCGTAGGTGAGAACCTCAAAACCAAAACGTTGATTGGCTGCGTTAGCCAACGCCTGCGCTTTTTTGTCAGCAAGCGAAGCAAGAACCGTCTCGATTTCCTCCTGTTCCACTGCTCCTTCAAAGAATGCACTTGTCATCTCATCGGGCGATACATATCCAATTTCGCCATTAGTGGCTTTCACGCGAACCATATCCGGCATAGCGATAACGCCCCCATCGCCTTCTATCGGCACACCGTAGCTCTGACCATCAGCTCCAATGAAATAATCCGAAGACTCATCGAATAACGCTTCACCGCTCGCAGTCAAACAGAAGGCGAAGGAAAGGCAGAACGCCGCCGCAACCGCCAAGACAACTCCAATTGCAGCTCCAGGTTTTTTAAGCGCACTATGGTTTTTCATTACCAACACCCCTTTTCATTGACTAGAACTAAAGTGAGTCAATTACGATTTCTCCGATTACCGTTCTGCCATCTTTCTCGTATACAGGGAGCGCGATACCCACTGCGTCCTTCGCTTTCTGATAGAAATACGCATACTCCATCGTGTTCAGATAGTTAGTCGTAAGCGCTTCCGACAGGCGTGAGGAATCGATAATGACGGCATTTGATGATCCGTCAAACGACACGGATTCAGCCACGTCGCCAATAAACGACATCCTCTGAAATTGAACAGCCTTCACCGCATCCGCTGCATTTCCGCCATGGACTATCTCACCACCCGAAACAGTTTCGTTAGCCAAAACTGCGGAGCGCACGTCCCCTTCAAGAAGAGTGATCGCTGCTTCTGTTCCACCAACAGAAGTAATTAAACTCAACGCCTCTTTCACTTCTTCAATGGAAAGCAACTCGTAACCGTAATAAGTATTGGCCGTCTCCGCAAAAACCTTAGCAATAGTTTCAGTCCTATCGGGCATAATAGAATTGAGTTCTTCGGAAGAAAGTTCGAAATCTCTCTGCGTTATCGCCGAATACTCTTCATAGTACATATACCCCCTTTTCCCGTTCGTGGCTATGCATGATACGAGTTCAGGCATTTCCGTACCATTCATTTCAGCCTCAAGCATCGATCCATAGGTGATACCTTCGCTGTTTACAGGTAAAGGCGCACCGTCCTTTCCAGAGGCAAAGCCAATCGCGTGAGATACACCCACCACAGCCAAAGCTGCAATCATTACTAGCGCGAGTAGTCCGCTGAGTTTTGTTCGCTTCGTAGCAAAAATCATTATGCCTCCTAGCTATAATCCCAGTCTTCTGCGCCAACAGTTTCAAAATAGCCATCGTCGTACCCGATAGAGCCGCGATAAAGCGCATGCGTCGAATACGTAGCGCAGTAGTAATAATCCGCGCTCCAAGCGCTCGCCAGGATTTTGTTCTCTATAGCATCACCGGCTGAATGCGCAGTTGTCGTATTGACCACAACTTGATCTTTGTAGAAGTCAAGGTTCCTATAGGCTTTTGTTCGATTCCTCAACCAATTCTGTGGAGCAGTTGTATTCGTGATTTTCGTCCATGTACGCCAGTCCTCGGTAATCCACGACTCCCCCGGATTCTGATACTCGTAGGCAGCCGATCTGCCACGCCAAATCTTGCCGTAATACTCCTTGTCAACAGACTGCCCCATACCGGCAAGAGCAACTGCTGGAGCAACACAGACCAAGAGCATAGCCAGAAGGCAAATCAAAAAACCTTTTTTCTTCACGCCTCTTTTCATTGACTTTCCTTTCCTTTTGGACGACGATGAGCGCATCACGTTGACCGCCCTGTTAGCTATACGCTTCAGAGGCATGAATTGTTCCCGTTACTAGACATTTTTTGTATTTTCCGAAAGGAAGCTATCTGACAGACAGACACGTTGACATAGTGACGTACGCAGCAACTGCTTATGGCAGCACTGTCTTCCGCTTTGCCTTCACGCTCCTTCGTTCCTTCCATCATGCAGAAGACGTTTATCAAGAAACCTTCTTGGCGCTTCACTCCTCGCAACAGATCTTCGAGAGCGACGAACATCTTAGAGCTTGGCTTTTAAAGGTTGCCGGCAACCGTTGTCGCACGATTTATCGAGAAAAGCAGCGACATCGAGAAGATTTGATCGATCCGGCCGACTTCGCATCCATGCCTATCACGGACGGGAAGACACCCGGCTCAGAGGCACCCAACGTAGGCGGTGTCTGGGATATTGTAGATACTCTAAACAACGATCAGCGCGAGGCGATTTACCTATTTTACGTCGAAGGGTATTCAACGGAAGAAATCGCGAAAATCGTAGGCGTATCGAATGCAACTATTCGAACACGCCTCTATCGGGCAAGAGCCAAGATCAAACAGCACCTGAAATGAGGAGGTGACCGCATGACAAGAAGAGAAGACGGTTCTTTCAATGCTTTCATCGAGCAATTCAAGCAAACGTCGCTTTCCATCGAGCCACACGCTGACCTGCAAGAAAGAACGCTGGCAATGATAGCGACGAAGCCTTCGAGCCAATCAGAGGAAGCGGGGCACCACCCAACGCTCCCGAAGCGCAACAATCACCCGAGGCGAATGGGCTTTGTGCTTGCCAGTGCAGCTGCTGCATGTCTCATCGTGGTTACCCTATTTGCTGCAAAACCATGGAACTATGCTCCCGTCGAGTACCATCCCACAGGCGTAACCAGCGCTTTCGCGGAAACTATGCCTGTAAAGATCTCCGGAATGAACGCTGATGGCGAACAAGCGAGTAATCTCGTCCTTCCCGCAGGGGAGGGAAAAATTGCCCTCCAGTTTTTCGCATCCTTCAACCTTTCCGCCCCCGACAAAGGGACCTACTCCATGAGCATTGAAGGCGAATATGTCAAGATAAACCGCGAAATGCTTCACGACGACCCACGTTCGAAAAACGAGATCGAAGCATTTAACGAATCTTGGGGCAAAAGCGCGCCCTTAGATGCAACGAACGAGAATACCGTGGCAATCCGCATCTTCGTTGACGTAGACGAAGATGCGCGCCAACGTTACTTTTCGGGGAATATGAGCGCAGAGGAAAAGCAGTCTTTTTCCGAATGCGCGCAAACTAAAGCGCTAGCCCAGCTGAAGGAAACTACCGTCTCTTTTGATGATGGCACTGGAAAGTTATCGCACTATCGATTTGAGGGCACGTTTGAGGATTTAAGGCTCTCGACAATAGACTAGAAAGCATTGAAAAAGATCCAGAGCGCCCCCTTGCTGCGCTCCGACGCCTTCCAGGATTACCCTCTTTTCAGTTGGCGCGTTTTGCCTTATCATGTTTGCTTGCGCAAACCGCATGCCGGCGTGGCTCAACGGTAGAGCAACTGATTTGTAATCAGTAGGTTGCGGGTTCGATTCCTGCCGCCGGCACCACGAAAAAGCAATCCCCCATCTGGTGGTTCGTCCTTTCCAGATGGGGGATTTTTTTGCTCGCTAGTCTTTCACCACAAGAACGGGAACCTTCGCCTCTTTCAGCACGAAGCTCGACACGCTGCCCAGGATGCCGCGCAAACCGCCGAGACCGCGCGACCCCATGATGATGAGGTCGATGTTGTGCGCCGCCGCATACGCGACGATTTGCACACCGATCGTCGTCTCGCTCTGCACCTCGACGTGGATCTCGTTCATAAGACCGCGCGTCGCGAGGCGGACATCGCGCTCGAGCTTTCTTTGGGCCTCGTTTTGGGCATCCTCGAAAGCCTCTCTCATACCAACGGGAACCGCCGCGCCATACGAAGAGTCGAGCCGCTCGATCACCTGATGCTCGATGTCCGAAATCTGCAGCACATGAAGCGCGCAGCCCGGATCCTCTTTCGCGTAGCGGGCCGCTTCCTCGAGCGCCGCATCGGCAGACGCCGAACCATCGAAGGGAACTAAGATATTGTCATAGAGCATGGCTGCCCCTTCCCCATCGTGCGTTTTGAAAACGCAATTCGGAAGACGGCGATACAGCAATCGCCTTGTAAGCTAATAGCGCGCTTAACCATCTGCGAACAGGGATTATGGCGAATTTTCTCCTTCATCGGGAAAGAAAGGCGCGGGCATTGCACATCAGTTCGAAGCTTGTTAAAATACGAACAAATATTCGAACGAACAGGTGTACCCATGAATATCGTCGAAAAGCTGGAAATCCTCGCCGACGCCGCAAAGTACGATGTGGCCTGCACATCCTCCGGTGTGGACCGAGGGGCTCGGCGCGGCCAGCTGGGAAACGCAATGGCCGCAGGGTGCTGCCACAGCTTCACACCCGATGGGCGCTGCATCTCGCTTCTGAAGGTGCTCATGACCAACGTCTGCATCTATGACTGCGTCTACTGCGTGAATCGTGCAAGCAACGAAGTCGCGCGCACCGCGTTCACCCCGCGCGAGCTGGCCGACCTGACGATATCGTTCTACCGACGCAACTATATCGAAGGGCTGTTCGTAAGCTCCGGCGTCATAAAAAGCCCGGATTACACGACCGAGCTCATGATCGAGACGCTGCGCATCCTGCGCGACGAGTACGGCTTTCGCGGGTACATCCACGCGAAGGCGGTGCCCGGCACCTCACCTGAACTGATCGATCGGCTGGGTCATCTGGCCGACCGCATGAGCGTGAACCTGGAGCTCCCCTCCCAGAAAAGCCTTGCGCTTCTGTGTCCGCAAAAGCGCAAGCAGCAGCTTCTGGCTCCGATGCGCCAGATTCGCGACTCCATGGCAGAAGATTCCGACACGCGTGCTCTCATGCGAAAGAACACGACATACTACTCGCAAAATCGACCGGCGAAACGCAAGCGGGCATTCGCACCCGCTGGCCAAAGCACGCAAATGATTGTCGGCGCCACGCCCGAAAACGACTTCCAGATCCTGAACTTATCGGCGGCGCTCTACCGCACGCTCTCGCTCAAGCGCGTGTTCTTCAGCGCCTACCTGCCAGTTACCTCCGATGAGCGCCTGCCCGCATCAGGCGCGGTGGAACTCGATCGCGAGCATCGACTCTACCAGGCCGATTGGCTTATGCGCTTCTACAAGTTTGACGTGAGCGAGATAATCGATGAGGACAACCCTTACCTCGACCCGCAGCTTGACCCGAAGGCGAACTGGGCCGTCAACCACCTGGAGCACTTCCCCGTAGAGGTGAACACCGCCCCGCTCGAAATGCTCCTGCGCGTGCCCGGCATCGGCCCGCGCGGGGCACGCCTTATCGTGAAGGCCCGACGCACATGCTGCCTGCACGAACCCGAACTGCGCAAACTCGGTATCGCCTACAAGCGCGCACGCTTCTTCATCACCTGCAACGGCAAATACGCGGGAACAGGCACGCCATTCGCCCCAGGGGCCCTGCGCGCGCAGCTCGCCGCGCCGATTGACGGCGGAAAGCACGGACGACGTGCGGCGAAGCAATGCCAGGGGCAGCTAAGCCTCTTCGATCCGCTTGAGGGTCAGAATCAGCACGGAAAGCGAATTGAGGAAGCACAGGCACGCGATGCGCTCCATAACGCACAAGGGACGAGCGCGCACGATGCACCCACAAACTCAGCAAGAGCAGGCGTAGACGACGCCCTTAGAACTTCATGCAAGGCAAGCACGAGCAGTACCCCCATGACCGCGCAGAAGACGAGCATATCAAGCTCAAGCCCCCGCAGCCTCCCTGAGAAAAGCACGCTCGCCAGCCAAGCCGACGGCCTGTTCGGGTGGCAGCACGCCATCGACAAACAAAAGGTTTGCGCATGATCGCCGCAGAAGAGCCGCTCGCCCATGTTGCCTACGTCTATGACGGAACGCCCGAGGGGCTGCTCACCGCAGTGTTTCAAGCTTACGCGAACCATGAGGACCCTGAGGATATCGCACGGGAATCTTCATTTCAACCGCGTCTTGGGCAAAGCGTGCGCACGATAGAGTCCGACGCCAAGCTCGCCGAACGCGTCAAACGCGGGCTGGTGCGCGCAACAGGAAAGGCGGGATTCAACGCCGTGTTGCACGCATCACTTTCCGACGACGCGCAAGCGGGATCCGTCGTCTATCGGTTCATTCGCTACGCCATGAGGTCCAACGCGAATCGAGCGGCAATCAGTGAAATCGCGCACCCCGCGGTGGCCCCGCTCATCGCACTCGACCGCTCGGTAATGAACGAGCGGCATCTTATGCAGCAATTTTTGCGCTTCGAGTGCCTCAAAGGAAATATATGGTTTGCTCGCTGCTCTCCGAAGGCATCGGTCGTACCCCTGCTCATGGATTGGTTCTCAGCGCGCTTCAACGACGTCCCCTTCATGATTTACGATGAAGCGCACCGCATAGCGGGAATCTACGACGGATCGGGATGGCAGCTCGTTCAAACCGACATAGTAAATCTCCCTGAAAAAGCAGGTGACGAAGAAATGATGCAGCAAGCGTGGAAGCGGTTCTACGACGCCGTCTCCATCGATGCGCGCTATCCCCCCGAGCTCCGCCGCCACTTCATGCCGAAGCGCTTCTGGGAGAACCTGCCCGAAATGGATGAGCGCTACGACACGTCGACGGACGTCTACTCGCTCAATACGCCCTCGAGGTCGAAAGCAGGGATGAAGCTCTCCTTGGCAGCGCCGCCCTCCTGCCAGAAGTAGTCCTCGATACCGAGCGAGTCGGCAAAATCGAGCAGTCGTTCGTAATCTTCATTGGGAACGCGGCGGGCAAGTTCGGAGCAACGTTCAAGCTCGCGGCACGCCCAGGCGTCACCCGCCTTGGCGCTCTCTGCCAAAACGGGAGTGTACTGGTTCATGATCGAGAGCAGCACCGAGCTGCCGAAGTGCTCCCACACCGTTTGCACCACGCGTTTGGAGTCCTCAAGGGCACCGGGCAGCATCAGATGACGCACCACTACCCCGCGCGTCATGCGCTCGTCGCCCTCGTACTCGTCAAAGCAAGGATCGCCTATCTCATCGACCATGGCAGAAAGCGCGTCGAGGGCAACCTGAGGATAATTAGGAGCCTTTGAATATCGGGCAGCCAGATCGGAAGAGGCATATTTGTAGTCGGTGAGATACACATCCGCATAACCTCGGTTTTCGCGGACGGCGCGAACCGTTTCGTATCCCGAGGTGTTCCAAACGACGGGAAGGTCCATCCCCCGCTCCCGCGCCAAATCGAGCGCGGCGCGCGCATACGGCGCGTAATGGGTCGGGGTCACAAGGTTGATATTCAGCGCACCCTTCGCTTGAAGCTCGGAGTAGATCTGCGCCAGACGCCCGATCGATATCTCTGCCCCCGCCTCGCCGTTGGCGATGACGGCGTTCTGGCAGTACACGCAACGAAGCGGGCACCACGAGAAGAACACTGTGCCCGAGCCATGCGTGCCACTGATCGGCGGCTCCTCCCAGAAGTGCAGCGCGGCGCGGGCGATGCGAAGGCGCCCATCGGCCCCGCAAACACCACGAGCCCCCGCACTGCGGTCAACACCGCACACGCGAGGGCAAAGGTCGCAAGAAGATATGTCGATTTCGCTTTGAAACATTGTCTAATCCCACCGTTTTGAGCCGCCGAGATTACCTCCGTGCTCAAACAGTCCTGCTTTGGCGAACAGTCCACTGGCGCGTTTTCTTTGACCCGATCGTGTTCCTTGTTTTAGCAGGTCAAATGGTGTTTATCGGTTGGCCTGCTTTGCCTTTTCGGAGCGTGAATCAAGAAAAAGTCAAGAATCGTTCCAGCGGTTGGACTCCCGGCCCGCCAGGCCGCTTTTCTCTTTCCTATAATGCCTTTCCAGTTTACGCGAATACTTCCTGCAGCGCATCCATGGCGGCGCGCATTTCCTCCATGTTCACATGGGTGTAGATACCGAGCGTGATGTTCGGGTTCTTGTGGCCCGCGAGCTTCTGCATGACTGAGGGGCGCACGCCTTTCTAGGCGGCGAGCGTCAGGAACGTGTGCCGGAGCTCGTGCAGCGTGTATCCCTGCATGCCGTATGCGGTGATGCTCCCACCAGATGCTCAGGTTGTTGGGGTTGGCGCGGTCAGTGAGCTTGTCCGTGATGACCGGCCTTGCCGGAAGCAGGCGCACGACGCCGTCCTTGTCCTGCGACGTGCAACCCCGGGGGCATTGGGGCCGTATTCCTCGATCAGGGCGGCTTCGCGCCTGCGCAGCGCCTCCTCAGCGCATGCCGACATGGGCAGTATGCGCACGCCAGACGCGGTCTTTGGCGCCTTGAGGTTCCCGAACTTGTCGAACGAATGGCGCACGGTGACGATGTGGTCCTCGAAGTTCACGTCCTCCCAGGATAGGCTAACAGCCTCGCCGCGGCGCAGCCCCAGCGTGACGCAGAGGGCTATCGCGCACTCCATGCTTTCTGCCGGGTCGAGCTCGCCGATAAGCTTCTGGGCGGCAGCCCCCGTAAGGCGCTTCTTCTCCCCGGTGTCTCGGCTTGGCGTGTCTACGATGTCGCACGGGTTTACGGTGATGACGCCCGCCTTCTTCGCGTGGTCGAACACGAGCGACGCGGCCTTGTGGATGCCGTTGGGCGTGGTGCCCTTGAGTAGCCTGACGCGTGCCGCCTTGCCGTTGCGCATGTCGAGGTAGACCGTCTCCATGACGGCGGGGGTGATCTCCTGCATCTTCAGCCCGCCGATGTGGCGGCTTATCTGGCGGAGCCTTCCCCTCGTTGCGTCGTTTGTGCTCGCAGCGTAGTCGCCGGACTTCTCGCGGAGCTCACAGAAATGGTCGGCGTAGTCCTTGAACGTCCATGCGCTGCGGCGCACCACCTCGCCGCCGTTGATCTCGGCTACGAACTCGGCCAGCGCCTTCTGGGCCTGAGTGTAGGTGCCGTGGAAGGCGCGGGCCTTCGCGGGTACTTGCCCGTGCGGGCGTCGCGGCTGAGGCTCACGACGAGCTTCCACTTGCGGCACTTGCCCTTGGGCTTCCCCTTCTCCATCTGCACGATGGAGCCCTTTCCGGTCTGCGCGGCCGTCACTTCCACCTCCCCTGCGACGCGATCATGTGCTCGCGGTACTCTATGAAGTCCAGGAACTCGTCCACGAGCTCACGGCTGCCGGGGCTGAGCCTGTCGTACATGCGCTGCACGCGCGTGGCCTCGTCGTCATCGTCGTAGCGGCCGACGACGACGTCGATGGAGCATCCAAGGGCGTCGGCGATCTTCCACGCCGCCCCCCATGGGCATCCTGCTGTCCGGGGTTTCCGGCTGCCGCTCGTACTTGGCGTATGCCAGCGCCGGTATGCCGAGCCTTTCCGCGAACGCGCGGGCGCTGGCGTATCCCGCTTCCTGACGGAGGCCCTGCAGCGTCCTCCTGCCGCGCTCGTCTTGGCCTGCCGTGGCCGTCGTTGACTGTGGTGCCATATAATGGTCACCGTGTTAGCGTCAATGTAACTCTCACCAATTTCTTCCCTTGGAAACGCGGCCGAGGCGTCACCTTCCCAATCCTCGCCTTCACATGGAAAATCTGAGCTCGGCCCGTCTTCCGAATCGTCTTCACCCGAAAACGCATCTTCGCCTGCCCAACCTTCACCATCAGATCCCTCCCTTTCCCATGGAAGCGGGGACACCTACAGAATCGTCACGGTGCTGTTCGACGAGGACGGCAACAACGTTGACCCCGCGGGCGTGTGCGCCGAATACGACATCGGCTGCGCCTTCCCGACCTTCTCCATCGTAAGGCCGGCAGTGGACAACACGCGCGTGGACATGTCACCGTATGGTCAGAGTGTGTTCGCAGACGCCATCGACGCCATACAGGCGGTAGACGTCGCCTTCGACAGCCTGATCAACGAGGTGGATGTGAGCAAGATGAGGGTATCTATTTAATCGACGACTTTTTCTAAAAACATATGAAAATAATAGGAATAATATGC
>OLPY01002082.1_pt1 | contig 12856 bp, 10 predicted proteins | sample 1672481 | NCBI WGS metagenome assembly OLPY01 (sample SAMEA3136691, study PRJEB25190) | human gut metagenome | biome: human gut; feature: human-associated habitat; material: faeces | place: Austria | collected 2013 | reverse complement strand
GCCGCACCTCGCTCGCCGTATCGGCACTTAGAATTATGCGGTATTGCCTAAAACAAAATATGCAAAAAGCAGATGTACCGCAACGGGTGCATCTGCTTTTGTTTTGCGATTATTTTTTGAAGAACGGCGTAAAGTCGAAGGTGGCAAAGTAGTCGGCCGGGGTCTCGGCACGGCGAATCTTCTGGAAGGAGCCGTCCGGTTTCAGCAGCACCTCGGCGCTGCGCAGCTTGCCGTTGTAGTTGTAGCCCATCGAGAAGCCGTGGGCACCGGCATCGTGGATAAAGAGGATGTCGCCCTTGTCGATTTCAGGCAACATGCGGTCGATGGCAAACTTATCGTTATTCTCGCACAGGCCGCCGACCACATCGTACTTGTGGTCGCAGGGAGCTTCTTCCTTGCCCAGCACCGTGATGTGGTGGTAAGAGCCGTACATGGCCGGACGCATCAGGTTGGCGGCACAGGCGTCGACACCAATATACTCTTTATAAATGTGCTTTTCGTGGATGGCGGTGGTAATGAGGGCACCGTAGGGCGCCAGCATGAAGCGGCCCATCTCGGTAAAGATGGCTACATCGCCCATCCCAGCGGGCACGAGGATCTCCTCAAACTTTTTGCGCACGCCTTCGCCGATGGCGGCGATGTCGTTGCTGCGCTGGTCGGGGCGATAGGCAATGCCAACGCCGCCGGACAGGTTGATAAACTTGATTTTTGCGCCGGTGCGCTTGTGCAGACGGACGGCCAGTTCAAACAGAATACCGGCCAGTTTGGGATAATAGTCATCGGTGACGGTGTTGCTGGCGAGGAAGGAATGGATGCCGAACTCCTCTGCGCCCAATGCCATCAGACGGGTGTAGGCTTCGGCCATCTGGTCCTCGCTCATGCCGTACTTGGCGTCGCCGGGGTTATCCATGATGCCGTTGCCCAGCTCAAACACACCGCCCGGATTGTAGCGGCAGCAAACGGTCTTGGGGATACCGGCCGTTTCTTTGAGGAAGTCCACATGGGTCAAATCGTCCAGGTTGATATAAGCGCCCAGCTCGTAGGCTTTCTGCATGTCCTGCGCCGGCGTCTCGTTGGAGGAAAACATGATGTCGCTGCCGGTAAAGCCGCAGGCCTCGCCCATCAGCAGCTCGGTGTAGCTGGAGCAGTCGACGCCGCAGCCCTCCTCCTGCAGAATTTTCAGGATGTAAGGGTTCGGGGTGGCCTTGACGGCAAAGTACTCCTTGAAGCCTTTATTCCAGCTGAATGCGGCGTTGACCTTGCGGGCGTTCTCGCGGATACCGGCCTCATCGTACAGGTGGAAGGGCGTGGGGATCTCGGCGGCAATGGCCCGGGCCTGGGCCAGCGTAACAAACGGCTTTTTCTGCGGCATATCTACTCTTTCCTTTCCCAACTAAGATAGTTGTTATTATACGCTGTTTACCGGCTTTCGGCAAGAGCGGTGCGGGAAAATATGCAGGAATATGCAAAAAGAAAATGTTCGCAGGATTTGCAAAAAGGCCGCCCCAAGGGGCGGCTGTTTTGCGTAGAATTCAATCCGCGTTTGCTTTACAGGGCAGCTTCGTGTTCCGGGCTTTCGCTCTGAATATGCAGGCGGGCGGCCAGCAGGCGGTTGTCCAACTGGTGGCAGGTCCAGCGGTAGGCCGGGTACAGGAAGATGCAGGCCGCGATCCAAGCGGCGGGGTTCGCCAGCTCGGCGCCAAAGTAGCCCAGCATCGGCACCAGCACGATGGCCACGGCGGTACGGGCGATCATCTCGGCCACGCCGGCCATCATGGCCAGCGTGGAGAAGCCCAGGCCCTGGATGCTGTAACGCCAGACGATCAGCGCACCCAGCGGCACGAAAAACACGCTGTTCCAGAAGAGGTACTCGCGCCCCATGGCGACGATCTCCACCTCGGTGGTCGTGTCGAGGAAGAGGGACATGACAGCTACATCGGCAAAATGCAGGATAAGAGCCGAAGCAATGCTGTAGACGGTGGCGATCAGCAGTGCGCTGGTAACGCCTTTGCGCACGCGGTCCATCCGGGCGGCACCCAGGTTCTGGCCCGAGTAGGTGGCCATGGCCGTGCCGACGCTCTCCAGCGGGACGGTCAGCAGGTTCATCGTCTTGCTGGCGGCGGTGACGGCGGCGACAGCCGTGCTGCCCAGCACGTTGACGGCCCACTGCATGATAACGCTGCCGATGGCCGTGATGCTGCACTGCAGGCCCATCGGCACGCCGATGCCCATCAGGCGGATGCAGGCGCGCTTGCTGAAGGCGAGCTCGCCTTTCTGCATATGCAGCACCTCAAACTTGCGGCACAGGAAGCCGAAGCTGACCACGCCGGAGATGGCCTGGGAAATATCGGTGGCCAGCGCTGCGCCGAGGATTCCCATTTTGAACGGCACAATGAACAAAAGATCCAGGCCGATGTTCAGGGCGCTGGTCAGGATCAGGAAGTACAGCGGCGTTTTGCTGTCGCCCAGGGCGCGCATGATGCTGGCGACCATGTTGTACAAAAAGATGAACGGGATGCTGGCGAAGATCCAGCCAATATAGATGACCGCGCCGTCCAGGATGTCCTCAGGCGTCTGCATCAGCACCAGCAGCGGGCGGGTCAGGGTCACCGTGGTGATGGTAAGCACTACGCTGAATGCGATGCACAGCCAGGCGGCATTAGCCACATGGCGGCGCAGGTCGCTGTAATCCCGTGCGCCGAACAGCTGAGCGATGGGGATGGCAAAACCATTGCAGATGCCAATGACGAAGCCCAGGATCAGGTAGTTGATGGAGCCGGTGGAGCCGACCGACGCCAGCGCACTGACGCCGCAGAAACGGCCTACGATGATGGTATCTGCCAGCGCGTAAAACTGCTGGAACAGATTGCCCAGCACAAGCGGCAGGGTGAAGAACAGGATCACTTTCAGCGGGCTGCCGCCGGTAAGGTCTTTTGTCATAGTGCGTTTATTCCCTCTATACTCTCTACTTTCCAAAATGCGTTCTCTATCACGGCGGCCCTTATAAATACCGCGGCTGTTATTATAGCACGCGCGGCGGCAAAATCAAGGGGTGAAACCATGCAAATCTTGCGTTTTTTCGCAAGAAAACCGCCCTGCAGAGAACACTGCAGAGCGGTGGGGTTGCTGTAGGCTGTCAGGCGGCCGGTTCCCTGTTAGTCGTTGGAGGAAATGTCGGTGCCGAAGTACTTCTCGCTCAGATCTTTCAGCTGGCCGGAGGCACGCAGCTCGTCAATGGCGGTGTTAATAGCCTCACGCAGGGTGGCGGTCTCGTCGCCCTTGCGCAGCGGGATAGCAACCTCGTTGGCGTCCTGGGTCAGGACTGCGATCTTGACGTTGGCGTCGGGATGCTCTTTGGTGTAGTCGTAAAAGGTAACCTCAGCGTTCAGGGTAGCATCGATGCGGCCGCTGTTCAGCAGTTCGAAGGTCTGGTTCAGGTCGTCCACGCCGGTAACGTCGGCGCCGTACTGCTCAGCCAACTGGGCGTAGGTGCTGGAGATGGTGTTGGCGGTCTTTTTGTCCTTCAGATCTTCCAGGCTGTTGATGGTGTCGTTATCACCCTTGGTGATGACGGCGGTGCGGTTGTAGGCGTACGGCTCGGAGAAGTCGTATTTCTCGGCGCGCTCCTCGGTGATGTCCACGCCGTTGACCATGATGTCGTAACGGCCAGCGTCCAGACCAGCCAGCAGGCCGTCCCACTCGCCCTCGATGAACTCCGGCTCAACGCCCAGCTTCTCGGCGATCAGGGTAGCAACTTCCACGTCATAGCCGACGAGGTTGTCGTTTTCATCGTGGTAGGTCCAGGGGGCCCAGGTGCCCTCCATGGCGACGGTGATGGTGCCGCGCTCCCGGATCTGGCTCAGCAGGTCGGCAGAAGCGGCGGTATCGGTGGTGGCGCTGTCGGCGGCGGAAGCAGCAGCCGGAGCAGCGGAAGAAGCGGCAGAGCTGCCGCAGCCAGCCAGCACGGCGGCGGAAATAGCGGCGGTCAGGGCCAGGGCGGTGATCTTTTTACGGTTCATCAGGTAAAACTCCTTTGTTTGTAGTTCTGCAGGAACTCCCGGGTGCGGGGCTGCTGCGGGTTGGTGAAGAAAGTTTCGGCGTCGGCCTGCTCCACAATGACGCCGGCGTCCATAAAGACAACGCGGTTGGCCACATGGCGGGCAAAGTCCATCTCGTGGGTGACGACCAGCATCGTGCGGCCCTCATCGGCTAAACGGCGCATGACGGTCAGCACCTCGCCGGTCAGCTCGGGGTCGAGGGCCGAGGTCGGCTCGTCGAAATAGAGGATCTCCGGGTCGTAAGCAATGGCGCGGGCAATGGCCACGCGCTGCTGCTGGCCGCCGGAAAGCTGGCTGGGATAGTGGTCGCAGCGGTCCCCCATGCCGACTTTATCCAGCGCGGCACGGGCGATCTCGTCGGCCTGGTGCTTGTCCATCTTGCGGGCAATGACAAGGCCCTCGGTCACGTTTTGCAGCGCGGTCTTGTTGGCGAACAGGTTGTAGTTTTGGAACACAAAACCGGTGCGGCGGCGCAGGGCGTGAATCTGGGCGTGGGTGATGCGGCTCAGCTCCACCTGCTGGCCGTCAAAGACCATGGTGCCCGCATCGGCATGTTCCAAAAAGTTCATGCAGCGCAGAAGCGTTGTTTTGCCGCTGCCGCTGGAGCCGAGGACAGCCACGACATCGCCCTTCTGGATATTGAGATCGATGCCCCTTAAGACATGCAGGTCACCGAAGGATTTTTGCAGATCATGGATTTCCAGCATCGTATCAACTCCTTTGTGCGCCGCGGCGGTTCAGCAGCTTCTCGCCCCAGGCCTGCACGCGGGTCAGCACCGTGCAGAACAGCAGGTAGACAAGGCCGACCTCCAGATAGAGGGCCAGCGGCTCGTAGGTGCGGGCGACGATGCGCTGGGTGGTCATGAACATTTCGGTCACGGTGATATTGGCCGCCAGAGAGGTATCCTTGACCATAGCGATCAGGGAGTTGGCCAGCGTGGGGAACGCCGTGCGCAGGGCTTGCGGCAGGATGATGCGCCACATGATCTGCATGTAGCTCATGCCCACGCACTGCCCTGCTTCCAGCTGGCCCTTGGGCACCGATTCCAGCGCCGCGCGGATAGTCTCGGCACCGTAAGCACCCTCGTTGATGGAAAACACCAGCACCGCCGCAGGGAACGGCTCGATGAGGATGCCGACACCCGGCAGGCCGTAGAACACTACAAACAGCTGCACCAGAATGGGCGTACCGCGGATGATCCAGATGTACAGGCGGGCCAGCTTGGTAAGTACCGGCACCTGGGCAAACTGCACCAGCGCCACCGCCACGGAGATGACAAGAGAAATAGAAAAGGACAGCGCCGTCAACGGGATGGTGACGGTAATGCCAGGGATCAGGATCTTAAAAAAGGAATCCGCCAATATCTGGGCAAGGCGTTCTGTCATGATGGGGATGTTCCCTCCTTGGGGTTTTATTTCCTACTTTTTTAGTATGCTTGCAAAATCAACTGCTCTATCATACATGCAGCCGTCGGGTTTGTCAAGGCCGCAGATCTTCAACCTGCCATAAAACTATAACATGGAACCGAGGTTTAAGTTCAAGCGACATTTTTGCTGTTTTTGTTTAATTTTTGTAGTGTCTCTCCCTCATACACAAAAAGCCTGCGACAGGAAACCTGTCGCAGACTTTTACGCTTGTCTGGATGTGATAAAAGAGATACCCTTTTTTATTCTTGAAGTTGGGGAAAATCCTTTAAATGTTTGACAACATTGAAAAGTATAGCATCAAAAAATCCTGTTGGATATGCGAATTTTTGCCGTTGCAACAAACAAAAAAGTCTGTGACAACATCTATGTCACAGGCTTCAATCTAAATGTGATAAAAATGATACCCTTTTAATGCTTAAAATAATAGTAAAAATTCTGAGCACTTGGACAACATTGAAAATTATAGTATCAAAAATCTGGTTGGATATGCGTACTTTCCGCGTTGCAACACATAAAAAAGCCCGTGACAACATCTATGTCACAGGCTTTGTTGTGAATGTGATAAAAAGGATACCTTGCTTATAGAACTTACTTACTCTAAATCAGCGCCGTTGGAGCGGAGCACCTTTTGATACCAATAGAAGCTGTCCTTGCGGGTGCGGTCATAGCTGCCGTGGCCTGCATCGTCAGCATCCACATAAATGAAGCCGTAGCGCTTGGACATCTCCCCTGTTCCACCAGAGACAAGGTCTATGCAGCCCCACATCGTATAGCCAATCAGGTCAACGCCATCCAACGCGATGGCATCGTGCATTGCCTGAATATGCTGCCGCAAATAGTCGATGCGGTAGGGGTCGTGTACTTTGCCGTCCTCAAGAACATCCTTTGCGCCAAGACCATTTTCCACAACTATAATTGGGATCTGGTAACGCCCATAGACCTCATTCAGATAATGGCGCAGCCCCAGGGGATCGATTGTCCAGCCCCATTCAGAGGCCCGCAGATAGGGATTCTTTTCCGTGACAGTCAGATTTCCGAGCGTCCGATCGCCGCCGCCATCAGCAGAAATGCAGCCGGAGGAATAATAAGAGAATGAATAGAAATCCACCGTGCCGTTTTTGAGTTCTTCGGCATCGCCGGGTTGCCAGTCCAGCGTGATGCCCTCATTTTCAAAATGGCGCAGTGCGTAGCCAGGGTAAGCGCCGCGCACCTGCACATCACTGCACAGGAAAGTGTTCATCATCATGTTTTGCTGACAGGCAAAGGCATCCTCTGGCTTACATGTCAGTGGATAGTTGGCCTGGCCCAGGATCATGCAGCCAACTTTGTTTTCCGGGTCGATCTGGTGCGCCAGCTGGACCGCCTTTGCGGATGCCACCAACTGGTGGTGCAGTGCGTTGAAGCAGTCATTGATTTGTGCAGGTGTGCGCGGGCCGAAATCCATCAGCGGCTGACCATCCTCGGGCAGGATACCACCGGGAAAACCCAACCCGCTTGCCAGACCATTGATTTCGTTAAAGGTCAGCCACCAATGGACTTTGCCCTTGTACTCCGTAAACAGAGTACGGCAAAGATTCAGGTAGAAGTCAACCAGACGTCTGTCACGCCAGCCGCCGTAGTGTTCACACAGGTAATATGGCATTTCCAGATGGGAAATTGTGACCAATGGTTCGATACCGTATTTTTTACATTCATCAAATACGCTATGGTAGAACGCAATACCCTTGGGGTTCGGCGTAGTTTCATCGCCATGGGGGAACAGCCGCGGCCAGTTGATGGACAGGCGGAACATCGTAAAGCCCATCTCGGCAAAGAGGGCAATATCCTCTTTGTACCGATGGTAGAAATCTACTCCCTTATGGCAGGGGTAAAATACATCGGGCCGCAGTTCCTTGTGGAAAATGCGCGGGTTCTGGCGAGAACCGGCAGTCAGGTGGTCAACAAAACAGGCTCCTTTGCCATCCTTGTCCCAGGCACCCTCGCACTGGTTGGCGCTTGTCGCGCCGCCCCAGAAAAAACCTTGCGGGAAAGTGGTTTCCATCGTGCCACACTCCTTACTTTTCGATTTGATCAAGCGTCTTCTTCGGGTAGCCGAAGAAGTAGGTCACAACGCAGGATATAACAAAAGCGATTGCACAGGTAATAACTGCATTGATGACAGAAGCGGTTGTATCGCCAAACATGGCCAGGCAGGAAAGAAAGTTGGAGGCAGGCGGCAGCATATGGCAGGCTGTGCTGGTGAGACCTGCGTACAGACCGGCAGCGGCACCTCCAGCAAACAGGCCGACAAAAGGAGTTTTGTATTTCATAGCCAGGCCGTACAGACCAGGCTCGGTAACACCGCCCAGACTGGATGCCACAAAGTAACCGGCGGCTTCTGCACGGGCGCTTTTGTTTTTCAGCTTCAAGGCAGAGGCAAGGCACATACCCATAATCGTAAAGTTGGAGGTGATACCGGCCACAAAGAAGAACGGGTCGTAGGCTGTTGTCAGCAGCTGCACAGCGGAAAGTGTGCCCAGGGCAACGTGCATACCGGAAATCGTCAGCACCAGCGAAAAAGTGCACATCAGAACCAGAGCAACAAGACCGAAAGTGTTATAGAAGGCCATGATAGCATCGCAGATCAGGTTGCCAAGGTAGTTGCCGATTGGGGCAAAGAAGCACAGAACAAACGGCAGAGAAACAACGAAGGTCAAAAACGGCGTAAAGCTGGTTTGCAGGACCTGCGGCAGCGCTTTTTTGAAGAATTTTTCAATTAGGCTGACAAACCATACGCTGAGCAGTGCCGGCATGATGGTAGAGCTGTAGTCGAACAGTGTGCAGGGAACGCCGTAAACGCTGAATGCAGGATTCTCGCCCCCTGCAAGGGCCAGCAGCGAAGGCTCGATAAGGATGGCACCGACCAGCATGCCCAGGATCGGTGTCATACCAAGCTTTTTGGCAGCGGTATAGCCAACAAAAAGCGGCAGGAAATAGAACGATGCGTTGTATACGGCAGTGAGGGCAACATAAAGGTTGCTGTCCGCAGCCATAAGGTTCAGCATATTGGGTCCGAAAATGACGGTGATGCAGCGGAACAGACCGCCAGCCATCAGGACAGGTGCAACGGAGAACATCGAGACCGACAGATAATCAAGGATAGCGCTAAACACCTTTTTGACGGTGATCGGCTCCTTTTGCGGCTTGGTGTCCGGGTTTTCATCAATGGCAGCTTCCGGGGTAAGACCGGTTTCTGCACAGAATGCGTCATAAACCTTTTCAACGCCGGGTCCGATGATGATCTGGAACTGCTGCCCGACCTTGTTCACATTGATAACGCCGGGGATTGCTTTCACCTTGTCGGTATCAAACTTGCTTTCGTCTTGCAGATTCAGGCGCAGACGGGTCATGCAGTGTGCTGCAAAGGTGATATTGCTTTTACCGCCTATATTTTCAATGATGGCTTTTGCCAGCGCGCGATAGTCGGCATTTGCATTTGTTTTAGCCATAACGGCTGCCTCCTCACATTTTGTGGGGGCCTTGAAGCGGATCGTCAGACGACTTCGGCGCAGTTGTGCCGAAACAACACCTGGCAAGTTCTGTACAGCATCTTCCTCTGCCAGACCGGCATCCTTTAGGGTGACGTACAAGGAATCTCTCTGAAATTCACACAGACTGGTATTATCTTTGCCGCCAATCAGCGGAAAAAGCTGTTGTAAGAACTGTTCACGGTCCATAACTTCACGGTCTCCTGTTTAAAATTATCTATCTGCAACCGTGTAGGTGCGCGCATACCCACGCGGAAACATTCTATATTATAATGGAAAGCTCTTTCAGGCTTCCTCATGGATTTGTACACGGTGGATATGCAGCATTAAGTAGAGAATTTCCTCTTTGCTGCACTGCCAGCTGTGTTCTGCTTGTAAACGCTGCGCCACTTCGGTGGCACATGCGTATATATCCGGGTATTGCCGGGCCAAATCTTCCAGCAGTTCCCCACTTCCGTCATGTGCCGGATTACCTGCCTGCAAGCGCTGCACCAGAAATTGCAGGTGCATGGCAAAACGGGCATAGCTGTAGCTTTCGCGGTCAAGGCTGATGTGGAGCTTTTGCTCTACAATGGCAGTGATTTCTTCCAACACATCCAACGCGGTAAGCATTGTGTGCAGGTCGCCGCTTTCCAGCTCCGCGCTGACAATATGCAGAGCGATGCTGCTGCCCTCGGCTTTCGGCAGAGATTCTTTGGTATGCTGGCGAACAATTTCCAGCGCCCGCAGCCCCAGCTCATATTCCTGCGGGTACAGGTGCTTTACATCGAATGCCAGCGGCATGGCCAGGCGAATTCCCTGTTGCTCTCGCTTGATGGCAAAGGCAATATGGTCTGCCAAGGTAAAAGGAAGATTCGGATTCAGATCGCATCCCAGGCTGATTTCCGCCTGTTCTATGATATCGGCCGAAGCAAGGACCACATCCTGCGGAAGGCTGCCAACAACATCAAAATATTTCGGGTCAACATCATAAAATGTACGATAGACAACAGACATATCGGTAAGCTCATAGGGAAGCTGGCCAAAGCCGACCCCACGCCCCAGAACGACCATTTCACGGCCTCGCTTATCCTGTGCCACTGCTGCATTGTTGTTGATCCTGCGGATGATTTTCAAAATAGATGCCCGCCTTTCTAGATAATGGCAACAAAAAAACCCCGGATGCAAACCACCACACCAAACAAAACCGCACAGTATACACTGCTGGCGCAAAGTCCGGCTGGTAGCGCCTCCCGAGGAGTAACGACCAGTTTTATTGTCTGCAAACAGAATAGCAGATTTAAAGGGAAATGTCTATTCTCAATTTTAACAAAGAAAAAGGTACTTTTTTGGTGCATATTCCAAGGGGCGCTGTCAAAATCCAAGAGATCGGATATTCCCGCTGACTGGGAAGATAGGATCTTCCCATGCTCTCCTGAAAAAATGTGTACTAAAATGTGTGCTTGAAAAAGAAAAATGCCGTAGATTTCTACGAACCTACGGCATTTTTTGAATCTAAATGTGATAAAAATGATACCCGCTTTTATGGTTAATATAGTAGTGAAAATTCCGAATGTTTGGACAACATTGAAAATTATAGTATCAAAGAATCCTGTTGGATATACGCGTTTTCTGCGTTGCAACAAACAAAAAAGCCCGTGACAGCATTTATGTCACAGGCTTTTGTCTGAGTGTGATAAAAAAGATACCCTGTAATTGCGGAAATAAAAAATCAAAATTTCAAAAATCTTTTACTATTTTTCTGTTTTGGTCTTATTGTTCCCTTTATTCCGAAAATTTCATAAGCACTTTCTTGTCCAATTGGTACTTATCCTTATTCTTTTCCATTTTATAAAGAGTCACTTTTTCTTTCTCACAATATTCCCTTACACTCTTTTCAAAGTCCCCCTCTGACCTACACCCCAAAGTAATAGATGTCGGCCGTATCATTTCCAACAAAGCGCCCTTATCGGCTTTGTTCCATCGCGTTCCGCAGGCTGCTTCATCCCGAATTATACGCCATTCTTTCTCATAGTTCCACTCTGAAGATTTCGTAGTGATGCTTTCTACAAAAATTTTCATGGTATCGTGATCTAAATTTTCAGATTCCAATGAGCTTAGAGTTACTCTATCATTTGTATATATAACAGGAACTGGCGTAAACTTCAATTGGTTCGATATCTTTAATAATTCATATTCAACGCACATTCCCTTATGGTTATTCGCATAATGCGCCCACATCAGTAATGATGAATCCGATTCGCTTAAGCAGGAAATTCCCGTTGTCCGTTTGGTTTCTTCAAATTCTTCCTGTAAATTATGAATCTGCTTATGTACAACACCTTTCAGGTTCATCCACCCCGAACTTCCTTGGCGGATTCTCCGTTCCTGAGATGCCTCCTTCAAAAAGCATTCAAATAGTGCCTTCTCATTAATTGAAATGTCACAATCAAAAGCATCATTAAAGTTGCATGGTGCTGAATACCACATTTCATGCTTTTTGATTGTGTCAAGATTCAACGGGTTTTCTGAATAATATTTGTACAGATATTTCGGCGCATTGAAATAATAAAATTCTCCAATTTTTTCGTATACCGCATCACGGGACCGCCCTGTTTCTGTCAACGCAGTGATAATTAGAGTCCGTAAGACACGATTATCTTGTTCCCGTTCGTCAATTGGCACAGCCATTCTCCTTTTCTGATCAGAAAATTTCTTAATTCTGCCTACGGCTTTAACTCATGCACTTATTCTTCCGCCGCCTCTATCTGTAACAGTCGGTGATCCTCTGTCAGCACCTTCATCTGGCTAATTGCAATAGCATTGAGCTTTGCCAGTCTTTCTGCTTGCGGCATTCCCTCATTGATGAATACTGCATTTAGGTTTTCCAAATTAGACAAGCAAACAAGCTGCGAAACATTCGCATAATCGCGGATATTTCCCCTTAAATCGGGATTAGCATCACGCCACTCTTTAGCTGTCATCCCGAACAGCGCCATGTTCAAAACATCTGCTTCATTGGCGTAAACCAAAGAAATCTGTCTGGCAGACAGTTCCGGCGGTATCAGATTTTCCTTAATCGCATCGGTATGGATGCGATAGTTGATTTTTGCAAGGTTTCGTTTGATATCCCAACCGAGTTGTTTCATTTCCTCGGTCTTAAGCCGTTCAAACTCCTTGACCAGATAGAGTTTAAATTCTACCGATATCCATGATGCAAACTCGAATGCAATTTCCTTATGCGCATAAGTGCCGCCATAGCGCCCAGCCTTAGATACAATGCCAACAGCACCCGTTGCCTCTACCCATTTTTGCGGTGTCATCACGAAGCTGTTTAATCCAGCCTGACTTCTAAACGCATCGAATTCGACACGGTTAAAATCCGGGTTATAAAGTGTCTCCCACACACCAAGGAACTCAATGGTGTTTCTATTGCGGAGCCAGTTCTGGATAATGTAACGCGGATTATCGCTATCCTTGATTTTGGCAATATCCGTTAAGCTAAGGAAATCATCTCTTTTGAGATCCCACTGCACATTGATTTCTGTCCCCCGAACAACCAACTTATCCATTCCTGTTTCCTCGCAGTTAAATTATCATTTTTATTCAGTATAGCATACTTTTTTACTCATGTCGAGATGCTTTTTATATGAGCAGCTACTCCTTGTTTTGAAATTCAACGCTCCACACTTTTAATATAAATAGAGATTCCCTTATGTCGAAGAATCGCAATCGTCAACATAAGAAAATCTCTTTTTCTATAAATATTCTTTTACAGTAACAACATCGCCTTTTCGTAGCCACCAATTAACCGTATTTCAATTTCATTGCGAGACCTCACCGTGATTTTCTCAATAATCCGCG
>OLPY01002073.1_pt1 | contig 12887 bp, 10 predicted proteins | sample 1672481 | NCBI WGS metagenome assembly OLPY01 (sample SAMEA3136691, study PRJEB25190) | human gut metagenome | biome: human gut; feature: human-associated habitat; material: faeces | place: Austria | collected 2013 | reverse complement strand
CTTAGATGCCCTCGCCCGCGTATTCGCGCGCTCGCATCCGTTACTCGGCTGGCCTATATCGACGACCATCTCGGCGATGTCTACTAAGACGAACCTCGCGGCACGTCCGTTGGGACCGCAGCTCCGGGGTGATTTTCATCGGTCGCATGCACGGGTTCTCAGCGCTCCCCGCTCTCTGTAGCATGCGGACGGCCGACTACTCGTCCCCATCAACGCTTATGCGGAGTATGCTAGCACGTTCCGCGCCGGCAAAAAACCCTCAACACTGGTTTTATACGTTCGAAATTTCTCGCGGCTGTGGACCTTCTCTTGGAGCAAAATACCTGAAAGCACTTTATCGAACGAAAGAAGGTTGCTATGCGCACGATTGGAATGAGCGACTACACCGTTGGCGAGGATTGTTTTACCGAGTTGCCCGCCGCACTGGCAGAGTACGGAGCGACCAAGGTCGCCATCATCGGCGGCAAGCGAGCCCTGGCTGCGGCGCTGCCGGGCATCGAGGCTGCGCTGGCAGGCACCGACGTCGAGATTCTGGAGACGCGCGTCTACGGCACCAACAGCACGCGCGCCAATATCGCCAAGGTCGTGAACTCCCCCGCTTGCCAGCAGGCAGACGTGCTTATCGCCTGTGGCGGCGGCAAGGCACTCGACACCGTGAAGACCGCAGCCATCGAGCTCAAGAAGATCGTCTTCACCGTCCCGACGATCTGTTCCAACTGCTCGGCCGCGACCGCCATTGCCGTCGTGTACAACGACGACGGCTCGCTCGAGGGATATTCGTACCCCAACCGACCTGCGCATATCTTCATCAACCCCAAGATTATCGCCGAAGCTCCGGCGGAGTACTTCTGGGCCGGCGTGGGCGATGCCCTGTCCAAGCAGCCCGAGGTCGAATACGCCACGAGCGCCGGTAATTTGGAGCATACCGCCGGTCTTGGCCTGGCACTCGCCCACACCTGCTCCGAGCCGCTGTTTACCTATGGCGTCCAGGGTCTTGAGGACGTGCGCAAGGACCTGTCGAGCGAGGCCGTCAAGCAAATCGCACTCGATATCGTGGTCAATACGGGCTATGTCTCGAACCTGACGAACCAGAACGATTACTACTACAACTCGAGCGTGGCGCACGCATTCTACAACGCCACATGCAGCATTCCGCGCGAGGGCACCTACCTGCACGGCGAAGTCGTGAGCCTGGGCGTGCTCGTGCTGTTTGCCTATACGGGCGATACCGAGAACCTTGAGCACTACGCGGCCTTTAACAAGCAGATGGGCCTGCCCGTGACGCTTGAGCAGGTCGGGCTTTCCGAGTCCGATATCCCGGCCCTGTGCGAGTACGCGCACGCCACCAACGAGTGGAAGCAGGGCAACCCCGAGCCCTTCACCGACGAAAAGTTCGCCGCCGCCATCAAGGCCGCAAACGCCTACGGCCACACGCTCTAGGCCTAGCCCAAAACCACCACAAGGGAGCAGCACCTTTGTGGTGGTTTTTTATTGCTCCAGCATGCTGGGGTCGAACTCGCTAGCCGGAATGACGCGGTAGCCGTGACGCAGCAACAGATCGACGAAAACACCGTTGCCCGCGGTGAGCGTACCGCTAAAGGTGCCGTCGTAGATGCGGCCCGCGCCGCACGAGGGGCTACGGTCCTGCAGGATGCACGCGGCAATCTCTTCCGGCCCGCCCACCTGCTCGCACATGTCGAGCGCTCGTTGGGCACCCAGGCGAAACTCACGATCGACCGACAAGCCCTCGCAGGTACGGACCTCACCGTTCACAATCTCGGACGGCTTGCGCGGCGTGGGCAGACCGCCAAAGACCTCGGGGCACACGAGGAGGACCTCGGTCCCCGTACGCTCGCAGGCCTCGACCAACGCGCGGTGGTAGTTGTCGAGCCCGTTATACTTGCAGCTCTCACCCATCAAGCAGGCGCTCACCACGATCTTCATGTGCATCCCTCTCAAGCAGAACGCCCCATTTGAGATAGGCACTCAAATGGGGCGTCGATATTTACTATCCCGAACGCAACGCTACTGCTGCTTAGGCATCAGCGGATTTTCGCGCGTGAGGAGGTTCATAAACTCCTCGCCCGTGATCGTCTCCTTCTTGTACAGATAACGAGCCAGCTCGTGGAGCTTAAACTTGTTCTCCTTCAGGATCTGCAGGGCGCGGCCGTGCGCATCCTCGATCAGCTTGGCGACAATAGCGTCCACGCGCTCGGCCGTACCGGGGGCGCAGGTGAGCGACGTGTCCTGGTTGAGGTACGCATTCTGAACGGTGCCGAGCGCCATCATGCCAAACTCATCGGACATACCAAAGCGCGTCACCATGTTACGGGCGAGCTTGGTGGCCTGCTCGATATCGTTGGCGGCGCCGGTCGTCATCTCGCCAAAGATGAGCTCCTCGGCGGCACGTCCGCCGCAGTAGACAGCGAGCTTGTCCAGCACTTCCTGGCGCGTCGTCAGGAAACGCTCGTCCTCCTCGACCTGCATGGTGTAGCCCAGAGCGCCGCTCGTGCGCGGCACGATGGTGATCTTGGTAACCGGCGCAGAGCCCTTCTGGCGAGCGGCAACGATGGCATGGCCGATCTCGTGGTAGGACACGACCTGCTTCTCGTGGTCGGACAACACCGTAGACTTACGCTGCTGACCGGCGATGACGACCTCCACCGACTCCTCAAAATCGTCCTGCGTGGCGCGCTTGCGACCCTCGCGAACGGCGCGCAGGGCGCCCTCGTTGATGATATTGGCCAAATCGGCACCCGAGGCACCAGGCGTGGCGCGGGCAATCGCGGTCAGATCGATCGGCGGCTGGGTCTTCACGCTCTTGGCGTGCAGCTCAAGGATATTCTTGCGACCGGTCAGATCGGGCAGCTCGACGGGAATGCGGCGGTCAAAGCGACCGGGACGCAACAGAGCCGGGTCAAGGCTGTCGGGGCGGTTGGTGGCAGCAAGGACGACGATGCCCTTGTGGTTATCGAAGCCGTCCATCTCGGTCAGCAACTGATTGAGCGTCTGCTCGCGCTCGTCGTTGCCGCTAAAGCCGCCGCCATCACGCTTTTTGCCGATGGTATCGATCTCATCGATAAAGACGATACACGGGGCCTTTTCCTTGGCCTGCTTAAACAGGTCACGAACCTTAGCAGCGCCGCGACCGACAAACATCTCAACGAACTCAGAGCCCGAAATGCTAAAGAACGGAACACCGGCCTCGCCGGCAACAGCCTTGGCAAGCAGGGTCTTACCGGTACCCGGAGGGCCAACAAGGAGAGCACCACGCGGCAGCTTGGCGCCGATCTCCTCGTAGCGCTGCGGCTTCTCCAGAAAGTCGACGACCTCCTTGAGAGACTCCTTGGCCTCTTCCTGACCGGCGACGTCCTTAAAGGTCACGCCCACGTCCTTGGAGGCGATCACGCGCGCGCCGGACTTACCCAGTCCGCCGCCGCCAAAACCGCCGCCGCCAAAGTTCATCGACGGGCCGTCATCGCCCATAGCCTTCTTCATGCGGCGGTTGAGCCACCAACCGATGAGGAAGAAAATCGCCATGGGAAGAATGAGTGTGAGCAGGTAGTAGGTCATCAAACCCGAGTTTTTATCGGGAACGACCGACTCCAGCGAAGCACCAGACTCAAGCACGCGATCGGTAAAGCCCGCGTCATTCGGAACACCGGTCGTCTTGTAGGCGATATTCTCGTCCTCGCCCTTCTTGGTGTAATAAATCGTGTAATCGTCCGTGTTGTACTCGACCTTGTCGACGCTCTTCTTATCGAGTGCTTTGACAAACGTCGAGTAATCGGTCTTCGTAATCTGCTGCGTGTGACCGATGTTGGGGAACAGAACGGTCGAGAGCACGAGGTAGACGACGAAGGCGATGAGCACGTAGAGGATCATATTCCGTCTACGCTTGTTGTCATCCATCTCCATCTGCTTGAACTCCATCTACTGGGGTTAATAATGCTTTCTAGAATACCCAACCCGGACGGCGATAAACCGACGCCGGGCACGAAAAGACAGAGATGGCATCACTGGAAGTCGGCAAGGTTCAAATCTATACGGGCGACGGCAAGGGCAAGACGACGGCTGCTTTGGGGCGCGAGAGGATGTCGAGGAACTGATCGCGCTGAAGCCTGCCACCACAGAGCTCGTGCTCACCGGCCGGGGCTTGCTGCCCCTCGCGAACCTCGCCGACCTTGTCACCGAAATGCGCCCCATCAAACACTACTTCGACGAAGGACTCCTAGCCCGCCAAGGCATCGAATACTAGCCATTGGGGACGTCCCGAATGGCTAGGCGGTGGCGCGGCCGAGCCAGTTGCCGCTGTGGTGGTAGATGGTGAACATCGTGGCCGTAATGAGCCAGGTTACGGGGTAGACCAGCAGTAGATGCTCGAGCGACGGATCGAAGGGCATGATCGCAAACACCCAGATCACCCTCAAGACAACGGTACCAAAGATGGTGAGCATCATAGGCTGCAGACTCACGCCGGCGCCGCGAATGGAACCCGACGCGTTTTCGATAATCGAGAAGATCGCGTAGAACGGCGCGATGAAATGAAGAATCGTCGTGGTGTACGCAGAAATCGAAGCATCGTCGACAAACAAACGCGACAGCGGACCCGAGAACACCAGGAGCACGGCAGACAGGCCACCAATGAGCATAAACGAAAGCACGAGCGACGTGTGATATCCCTTGCGCATGCGCTCGTAATTGCGCGCGCCAAAGTTCTGCGCCGAGAACGTGGTGATCGAAACGCCGAGCGCCTCGGTCACCATCCAGATAATGCCATCCAGGCGCCCAGATAGACCCCAAGCAGTCGTGACATCGGCGCCAAACGAATTAACCGACACCTGGATCAGCACGTTCGAGATCGAATAGGCAGCCGATTGAAAACCGAGTGGCAGACCACACGAGATCATACTCTTGCAAATACCGCGATCGATGCCGAGCTTAGACAGCGAAAGACGCCATGCACCCGGAGCGCGCATCATGCGCAACACGATCATCGTTGCATTGGAGCAAATGGTCAGCGCCACTGCGATGCCGCAGCCCAGCGCCTCCATATGCAACACAGCGACAAAAATGATATCCAGCACCACGTTAACCAGGCAGCCAGAGGCAATGATCACGGCAGGCCCGCGCGTGTCGCCCACGGCGCGCAGCAGTGCCGTTCCCATATTGAGCAGCAGCGCTGCAACCATGGCGGCAAAATAACAACGAGCATAGGCCACGCCCTCGGCCAATAGTTCATGCGGCGTGTTCATAAGCACCAGCATGGGCTCAACGAACACTATGCCAAGAAACGAGAAAACGATACCGCCCACCAACGCGAGCGTCATGGCGGTATGGACCGAACGACTCAGTCGCTCATCATCGTGCTGGCCAAAATACTGACCGGTAATGACCGCGCAGCCGGCGCCGACGCCAACGCAAAAGCCAATGCAGAGCTCGGTGAGCACCATCGTGGCTTGAATGCCACCCAACGCGAGCTTGCCGCCAAACTGACCGACGATATAGGTGCCGATAAGCGTGTAGGCCTGCTGAAAAAACGAACTAAAAAAGATGGGAACGCACAGCGACAGCAATTGCTGCCAAATGACACCTTGCGTTACATCGATAGCCGTAGATTTCTTAGCCACACGCCCTCCCCACACGCATAGGTCAAACAGCAAAACAGCAATTTAAAACCAAAGCCAAAACCAGCTTAGCACCGACTGGCAGCGACCGAAACACCCCGAATTAGAGCACGGTGCGGAATAACTGCCTAGTGATACAAACCCGGCTGGTAGTGATACTCATTGCTCACGTGCGGGCATAGCTGCCAAAAGGCGACGGCGCTCGCCGCGGCGACGTTGAGCGAATCGACCCCGTGCGCCATCGGAATGCGCACCGCGTGGTCACAGCCGGCAATGGTCTTGGCGCCCAAGCCGGCACCCTCGGTGCCCATAAAAATCGCCAAGCGATCAATCTTCTGCAGTACAGAATCATCAAGCGAAAAAGAGTCGTCCGTCAACGCCATAGCGGCACACGAAAAACCGGCGTCGTGCAACGCGCTCAGACCATCATGCGGCCACACACGAGCCTCGCTGCCAATGCGCGTCCACGGCACCTGAAACACGGTGCCCATGCTCACGCGGGCCGAGCGACGGTACAGCGGGTCGCAGCACGTCGGGCTGACCAAAATACCGTCAACGTTCAATGCGGCAGCCGAGCGGAAAATCGCGCCGACATTGGTGTGATCGACAATACCCTCAAGCACGCACACGCGCACCGGACGATCCCCCGCCGCCTCGACGACGCCGCCCAAGAACTCATCAACCGGAATCTGACGCGGCCGACGGAACGCCGCGAGCGCACCACGCGTCACGTTAAAACCCGTCAGCTGCTCCATGAGTTCCATGGAAGCCACGAACACAGGAACCGGACCTGCGCCCTCGCGCACAACCAGGCGCTCAAACAGCGGCATCATCTGGTCGAGCCAGCGTTCGCCCAAAAGAAAGCTCACCGGCTCGTATCCGGCACGCACCGCGCGCTCAATAACCTTGGCACTCTCGGCGATAAAGATGCCCTTTTGCGGCTCTAGCACGCAGCGCAGCTCACGCTCGGTCAGTCGCACGTAGGCATCGAGCCGCTCGTCCTCGAGCGAATCAATTCGCAGAACCTCAACGGCATCAGTCATAGCAGCCAGCCCGCACCCTTCTTTACAGCACCTATACAAATATCGGGGCAACGCCATGCGCTGCCCCGCCACTCATTCCAACCCGATAATACCGAAGGGATAATCGGGTTTACGCATCAACGCGACGATACGTCACGAACTCATATTCGAGGCCCTCATCGCCTTCTCCGGCAGCGACAACCGCCGATTCGCTGGCCCGCGCAATCTCCCACGCAGGATCGGCTTCCAAATCGGGAAAGTACGTATCCACGACATGGACGCAGTGGTTATGCGTGACCTCGGCCTCGACGCAATACGGCAAAAACTGCCGATAGACATCGCCGCCACCGATCACCCAGGCAACGGGCTCATCGGCAACCGCGGCGAGCGCCTCGTCGATGCTATGCACCACGTCAACGCCATCGGGCGCAAAATCCTCGTCGCGCGTAAGCACGATATTGCGGCGGTTCTTGAGAGGACGCCCGCCGGGAAAACTCAGCAGGGTCTTGCGCCCCATAATAACCGGGCAACCTTTGGTGCACGCCACGAAATGGCGCATGTCGGCGCGATTGGACACCACCATGTCGCCCTCGCACCCAATGCCCCAGTCGTCACACACGGCGACGATAGCAGATAGCTTACACGTCATGAGCACCACCTACACCGCAATGGGAATGTTCTTGACCTGCGGGCCGTGCTCATAGCCCTCGACGATGAGGTCGTCGGTCGTAAACGCATAGAAGTCATGCACGTCGGGATTCAGCGTTACCTTAGGCGCCGCAAACTGCGGACGCTCAATAAGCTCGCGGACGATATCGACGTGACGGTCGTAAATGTGAGCATCGGCGATCACGTGCAGCAGCTCGCCGGGAATCATATCGACCGACTGCGCAACCATCATGAGCAGAATGGCGAACTGGCACACATTCCAGTTGTTTGCGGCCAAAATGTCCTGGCTGCGCTGGTTGAGAATCATATTGAGTGTGGGCTTGTCGTCCTGCGGACGCTGCGTCACGTTATACGTCACGCTGTACGCGCACGGATACAGGTGCATCTCGGACAAGTCGCTGAACACATAGGTGTTCGTCATAATGCGTCGACTGTACGGTGTGTGTTTAAGATCGTACAGCACGCGGTCCATTTGGTCAAAGTCACCCTCGGCATAATGGCTTTTCTGGCCAATCTGGTACCCGTAGGCCTTGCCGATGGAGCCGGTCTCGTCGGCCCACTCGTCCCAAATATGGCTGTTGAGGTCATGGACGTTATTGGACTTCTTTTGATAGATCCACAGGATCTCGTCCATGGCGGACTTGAGCGCCGTACGACGCAGCGTAAGCGCGGGGAACTCCTCGCGCAGGTCGTAGCGCGCCGTGACGCCAAAGTTTTTAATGGTATAGGCAGGGGTGCCATCCTCCCACACCGGGCGGACCTTTTGGCCCTCGGTGGTGGTGCCATGGTCCAGAATGTCGCGGCACATGGTTACAAACTGTTGATCAGCCTTGCTCATTGACCCTCCTGTCAGTCGCCTACAAGCGAGATTCATTGTAGCCCAGACGCACGCGGCCCCACAGCCCAAACATAAGCCCTCATTTTCTGACATATGACAGAAATTCCTTGCGCAAATCTGCACGTTCGCTATTCTATTGTTGACATATGTCAGATAAGGAGTGCGCATGGCAGGAAGACGCGAAAAATTGCGCCGCGTTGGAATCATCCCCGAATATCGCGGCTTTACCCCCGATGGTCTCGCCAGCGGCGATGCCATCGATATGACAGTCGACGAGCTCGAGGTGCTGCGCCTGTGCGACTTGGAAGGCCTTAACCAAGAGGCAGTCGCCCAGCACATGGGCATTGCCCGCGCCACGGTGGCGGCAATCTGCAGCCGCGCGCATCGCAAGGTGGCAAACGCGTTGGTCGATGGACGGGCGATTGTCATCGAGGGCGGCAATATCGCATACTCCCCCATCACCACGACAACGGCCGCATGGCCAGCAAAGGAGGTCGACACCATGAGGGTGGCAACCACGTACGACAACGGCAACATCTTTATGCACTTTGGCCGCAGTGAGCAGTTCAAGATTTACGACATCCAGGATGGCAAGGTGCTCAACGAGCAGGTCGTGGGCACCGGCGGCACCGGTCACGGCGCCCTGGCGGGCCTGCTCGCCAACGGCGGCGTGGACACGCTCATCTGCGGCGGCATCGGCGGTGGCGCTATCAACGCGCTTGCTCAAGCCGGCATCACGGTATACGCAGGTGCCCAGGGCAGCTGCGACGCTTGCGTCGAGGCACTTATCGCCGGCACGCTCGCACAGAACGGCGAGGCCACGTGCAGCTGCCACGGCCATGACCACGAGCACGCCCATGAGCACGGCGAATCCTGTGGTTGCCACGGCCATCACGAGCACGAGGGCCACGAAGGCTGCGGCTGCCACTAACGGCACGGCACCGCGAATTCGGGCCGCGACGCTGAACGCAACCCAACAATCAAAGCCAACAACAAAGGCCACCCGGTAGCTTCCGAGCGGCCCTTGCCATATCAAGCTGAAATTACAGCACTATTTCTTATTACGCATCTGCGCTTCCATCTGGCGCAGCAGCTCCATATCGGACTTGGGACCGCCCGTACCCAGGCCACCCATGCCGCCCAGGCCCATGGCATCCAGACCGGGGATATTGGGCATGCGCATCTTTTTGCCCTTCTTGCCCTTTTTGCCCTTCTTGCCGCCGGCCTGCGCCTGATTGGCCATTGTGCGCATGCGGCCCATCATCTTGTTCATCTCGCCCCACTGCTTCATAAGGCTATTGACCTCGGTGGGGGTCACGCCGGCGCCCTTGGCGATACGCGCGCGGCGCTGGCCGTTGATGATGGAGGGACGCAGGCGCTCCTCCTTGGTCATCGACATGATGATGGCCTCGTTCTTGTCAAAGATGCCCTCGTCCAGGTTGCCGCCCATCTGGTTGAGCGCGCGCTGACCACCGGGGAGCATGCCCAGGATGCCCTTCATGCCGCCCATCTTCTTGACGGCCTTCATCTGGTCGAGCATGTCGTTCATGGTAAAGCCTTCGCGCAGCATGCGCTCGGCAGCCTCGAGCTGCTCGGCGTCGGCTGCCTCCTGGGCCTTCTCGATGATGCCGACGACGTCGCCCATGCCCAAGATGCGCTTGGCCATACGGTCGGGATAGAACGGCTCCAGCGAATCGGGTTTCTCGCCCATGCTCACGAACTTGATGGGCTTACCGGTCACCTGGCGCACGGAAAGCGCGCCGCCGCCACGAGCATCGCCGTCGAGCTTGGAGATGATCACGCCGTCAAAGTCGGTGCGCTCGGCGAAGGTCGAGACGACGTTGACAATATCCTGGCCGGTCATGGCATCGACGACCATCAGCACCTGATCGGGCTTGACGGCCTTCTTGATGTCCACGGCCTCCTGCATCATCTGCTCGTCGATCTGCAGACGACCGGCGGTATCGACGATGACCACGTCGCGCAGGTGGTCGACGGCCTCCTGAATGGCGCCCTTGGCGATGTCGACTGGGTGTGCACCGTCGCCTCGGAAGACCGGGACACCGATCTCTCCGCCGAGCGTGGCCAGCTGGTCGGCAGCGGCGGGACGGTAGACGTCGCACGCGGCGAGCAGCGGCGAGCGGCCCTGCTTCTTGAGCAGGTAGGCCAGCTTTACGGCCGCCGTAGTCTTACCGGAGCCCTGCAGGCCCACGAGCATGATGACATTGGGGATGCGGTTGCTAAAGACGAGCTTGCTCTCGGTGGAGCCGAGCATCTCGGTAAGCTCGTCGAGCACGATCTTGACGACGTTTTGCGCCGGCGACAACGACTCCATGACCTCTGCGGTCATGCAGCGTTCCTTGGTCTTGGCGACGAACTCCTTAACGACCTTAAAGTTGACGTCGGCCTCGAGCAACGCCATGCGAATGTCGCGCATGGCAGAGGTGATATCGGCCTCGGTCAGCTTACCCTTGCCGCGCAGGCGGTCAAATGTGTCGTTGAGGCGATCGCTCAGAGAATCAAACACTAGTCACTCCTTAATTGGACTCGCCCACCAGGGCGCGGCAGAAATCTTTGGCATTGAACTCCTGCAGGTCATCGACCTGCTCGCCCACGCCGATGCGCAGGATGGGAAGCTTGAGCTTCTCGGCCACGGCCATGGCGATACCGCCCTTTGCCGTGCCGTCGAGCTTTGTCATGATAATACCGTCCAGGCCCAGCGCCTCGTTAAACTCGAGCGCCTGGTTGAGGCCGTTTTGGCCCGTTGCGGCATCGATCACGAGCACGACATAGACGGGCATGGGGCCGGCGACCATATTGGCGGCGCGCTTGCGGGTCACATTGACCACCTTGGCAAGCTCGCGCATGAGCTCGGGGCTCGTGTGCAGACGACCGGCAGTATCGATGAGCACCAGGTCGCTGCCGCGCTTGTCGGCCTCGTCGAGCACGTCGTAGCACACGCTTGCCGGGTCGGAGCCGCGGTCGCGCTTGATGACGGGGACGCCAGCGCGCTGGCCCCACACATCGAGCTGCTCGATAGCGGCAGCGCGGAAGGTATCGGCCGAACCGATCACGACGTTCTTGCCGCGGGAGGCCATGGCGCTCGCGATCTTACCGACCGTCGTGGTCTTGCCGGCACCGTTAATGCCCACAAACAGCACGCAGCTCGGCGTATCGGAAAACGGATCGCGCTCGATGGGCACAAAGTGCTGCTCAAGCTGCTCGGCCAGGGCGCGACGGAGTTGCGGGGCGGTCTTGAGGTTCTTCTTGGCCGCGGCATCGCGCAGGTCATCGGAGACCATGATGGCGACCTCGGCGCCCATGTCACCCATGACGAGGGTGTCCTCAAGGTCCTCCCAAAAGTCCTCGTCGACCTCGCCGCCAAAGTAGAATACCTCGTTGAGGGCCTCTCGGCTGCGCTCAAGTCCGCGCGAGAGAGCATCAAAGAATCCCATTATGCATTCACGACCTTTCCGGTTTCGCGATCGAGTTTTTGCGAGACGACGCGACTGACGCCGTCGGCTTGCATCGAGACGCCATAGAGAACGTCAGCGTCCTCCATAGTACGGCGCTGATGCGAGATAACCAAGAGCTGCGTATCGGAACGCAGCACATCGAGGGCTCCGATGAGCTTGGACAGGTTAGCGTCATCAAGCGCCGCCTCGACCTCGTCCAGCACATAGAACGGAACCGTGCGCGTGCGGTACACGGCAAAAAGCAGGGCGAGCGCCGTCAGACTCTTCTCGCCGCCCGACATGAGCATCATCTTGGTGATGCGCTTGCCGCGCGGCTGCGCCACGACCTCAATACCCGTCTCGGCAGGATGCTCGGGATCGGTCATCTCCAGATGAGCCTGGCCACCCGGGAACAGCATGGCGAAGATCTCGCGGAAGTTCGCATCGACCTTCTCAAACGTCACCAGGAAGGCCTTCCGCATCTTGCGATCAATGGCCACCGTGATCTTGGTGAGCGCCTTGCGCGCGCACTCCAGATCGGCCAGCTGCTCCTCGATGTAGTCGGCGCGGCGCTTGAGCTGCTCGTACTCCTCCATGGCAACTTGGTTAACGGGACCAAGGTTGTTGATCTGGCGCACAAGCTGGTTGAGTTCGCGCTCGGCGGCATCGCGGTCCGTGGGTGCCGGAAGCATGAGCGCTTCCTCGAGTACCGTGGTGCCATCGGCGGTAATGGCCTTAATGGCGGCCTCTACCTGCACCTCGAGCTTGCCACGTGCGACCTTGAACTCGTTTTGCGTGGCGGAGGCGGTATCGACCCGCTCCTTAGCGCGGGCAACCTCTGCCTTGGCATCCTCGATGGTCTTCTTGAGCGAAGCGGAGTCCGCCTCTTCCAGAGAGGCCTGGTCACGCAGGCGCGCTGCCCAATCCGACGCGCGCTCCAGCAGGGCCGAATAACGCTCGTGCATGGGGTCAACGCGCAGGCGCAGCAGCTCGAGCGAGCGCGAAGCCTGGCGTGTTCCGCGGATACGACGATCGATGCCCTCCAGGCGATGCTCCAGGTCGGGCACGCGGCCCTTCAGCGAACGCAGGCGCTCGCTCGTCTGGGCTAGGCGAACCTTGGCGTCGGCGAGCTTGCCGGCGGCCTCGGAATCGTCACGGCGAACGCGGTCGAGTTCGTCGTTGGCCTCGGCAATCTGCAGGCCCAGGTCGCTCGCCTGCGCACGAGCCTCGTCACGCGAACGAGTGAGCTCGTCCACTCGCGGGCGCGCAGCGCGAA
>OLPY01002069.1_pt1 | contig 12939 bp, 11 predicted proteins | sample 1672481 | NCBI WGS metagenome assembly OLPY01 (sample SAMEA3136691, study PRJEB25190) | human gut metagenome | biome: human gut; feature: human-associated habitat; material: faeces | place: Austria | collected 2013 | reverse complement strand
CACCATCCCGGCGTTTTTCATCAAGCGCGGCGCCTACGCGCAGCACCGCGTGCGCACGCTTGCCGTGAACATGATTGTGACCATGACAGTGCCGTGGTTCTTCCTGCACCCCGCCTTCATCGTGCATTCCACGAATGACCCGGCGGCCCACATGACCATCTCGGTCATCGCGCTGCTGTTCAACGCCGGCGTGTTCGTCTACCAGGCCTACACCATCGCGGCTAAGAAGCGCAACCCCTTCAAGCAGGAGCTTTACATCGACAACCCTGGTTTCCGCAAGGTGTACCTCGACAGCATCGATGTCCCCGAGGACCAGCGCGAGGCCGCCCTGGCCAACCTGGAGGAGTTCGGCTACAAGGCAGCCTGGGATGAGAAGGGTCGCGTCAAGACCATGGTGACGCGTCCGTAAACGTCTGGCGACTCGCGCACCGCCGCACCCGCGCCTGCGGTGTTGTGGCGATGCGTATCTGTATCCCGAGGAGGAAACCCATGGGCATCCTATACCAGGCATCCGACCCTATGGTGTGGGCGATTTGGCTCTTTGTCGTGTTTGCCCTCATGGCATTCAACGAGTTCGGCCGCACGAGCATCTGGGGCGGCGTGGCGCTGTTCGTCGTCGCTCCCATCGTGTTCACCATTTTCGTATGGCCCAACACTGCTGCGCCCGGCAACGAATACGGCACAGGCAACTGGTTCAACTGGGTCAAGACGTACTCGGCCTTGGCGGGCTGTGTCGGCTTCATGGCGCTGCGGTTCGTGAAGTGGCGCGGTGCCGACGGGCGTGAGCATCACCTATATGAGAAGCGCTGGGCCCTGTGCTTCCCGCCGCTCATCCTCGCCATCAACATCTGCGAGGCTGTGATACGCGACGTGCAGATGTTCTCCTACGGCCTGTGGGGCGGCGCCGTCGTCGATCACGTGTGGATGATCTCCGGTCCCTGGAACATCATGAACGCAATCGCCGGCGTCCTGAACATCATCACCATCTGCGGTTGGTTCGGCATCTTCATCTCGAAGGACAAGTCGTGCGACATGATTTGGCCCGATATGCTGTGGATGTGGATCATCGCCTATGACCTGTGGAACTTCGCCTACACCTACAACTGCATGTCCGATCACTCCACGTACACCGGCCTGGCCCTGCTCATCGCATGCACCGTGCCCACGTTCTTCACCAAGCGTGGCGCTTGGCTGCAGCATCGCGCACAGACGCTGGCGCTCTATGCCATGTTCGCCATGGCGTTGCCGCAGTTCTACACCTTCGCCGAGATTCCCACAACGCACAACCCTACCGCGTTCTTTGCCGTGAGCTTCGTGGCGCTTGCCGCGAACGTCGTGCTGGCCGTCTACCAGTTCCGCCGCATCCGAGCTCGCGGCCTTAACCCGCTCAAGGACGAGATCTATAATGACACGCAGAATTATCGAGAGGTCGTTGAGGAGAACCGCTAGGTTCTAGCTGCCGCGTTGTGCGCGCCACGTCGGCCGCGGCGGTTCCTTGACGGACGGAGGTGCTGCCGTGCCGGTGCAGAGAAGCGCGTCGATACCCGGGTTCGACCCTGACCTGCCGCATCCCGTGACGCGGCAGGTCAGGCATAGTGCGCGGCTGGGCGGTATGGCTGGCGACATCATGCTTGCCGCCCGCGACCTGTATGAGACCGAGGGAGTGGCTGCCACTAGCCTGGCGGCCATCGCTCGTAAGGCGGGCGTGACGCGCACCCTCGTGTACTACTACTTTCCCAGCAAGCAGGCTGTGACCGACGCCGTGCTCGACGACTACCTCGAAGACCTGGTAGAGAGCGTGTCCACCTGGAACGAGCTACGGGCGTTTGGCGACACTCCATCTGAGCTGAAGAACTGCGTGTCGATGCTGCGCCGGGCGCTCTACACGGCCTCGGGTTCCCCGCGCCCTATGTTTGCCGTGCTTGACGAGCTAGGACTGCGTGATCAGTTCGCCACCCAAGCCGTCCGCGAGATCGTCGCGTGCATCCAGAGCTACATCGTATCCGAGTACATGGCCTACCGCACAATCGAGATTCAGCTGGTGCCCGAGACGTTCGGACTGCTCCTCTTCGGTCTGGCAGGCATGATGAAGGCCAAACCTGACATCACCGACGACGAGCTGGCCACGCTCATCGCACAGACCCTGCGCCTCGACATGACCGTGATGGACCCGCCGCCCTGGCCCGAGCACCCCGGCACAGCGGGCGGTCAGGGCTAGCGGCACTCCATGGCGAGATGGGCGGCATAGACCGGGGCGTAGATGCGGTCTATGCCGATCTTCGCGCGTCCATGGCCATCAGGGCTTGCCGTGCCTGCGCGCGCTTCCAGGTAGGCTGCTCCTCGATTGTTGAGGTGGAGGCTCAAAATTGCCCTTCACCTGCGCATGTAACGCTTTTCCAACACGATTTGCCCTGATTCGGCACGCTTTTCCAACACAGTTTGGGCCAATCCAGCACGCTTTTCCAACACGATTTCGGGGAATTTGACACGCTTTTCCAACCTTATTGAAAACATCCCGTATCAGGCATACCCCACAATTTGCCCGTGCGGGAGTGCGGACGGTCGGGGCTAGCGGCCTCCCCTTCCCATGCTCTGTGTCGGAGGGCCCATATGCTGAATTGCCTCATTCCGAAAGTATTTGCATCATTTCAGGTCCAAATGATGCAAATACGAGGCAGATAAAGGGGCGGTTGTTTGCCTTGCTTTGGGAAGGTGAAGGTGATGCCCGGCGGCTAGTTTTCCGGGAGACTGGAACAGACGTGGCCGGCATCCCAAACAAAACCAGCGGGGACGGACCCACTGCCCATCCCCGCTGCCTGGCATTTCTCGCTTGCTCGCTGGTGCTGTGCTACTCGCCCCACACCCTCTTGGCGACCTTCTGGATAAGGGCGATCTTGGCCCACTGCTCCTCTTCGGTCAGCTTGTTGCCGATCTCGCAGCTCGCAAAGCCGCACTGGGGCGACAGGTAGAGGTTCTCCAGTGGGACGTACTGAGCGGCTTCGTTGATGCGCACGATAAGCGCGTCCTCGTCCTCCAGCCCCGGCTGCTTGGACGTGACGAGGCCCAGCACGACCTTCTTGCCGTCAGCGACGTGCTTGAGAGGCTCAAAACCGCCCGCGCGCGGCGTGTCGAACTCCAGGTAGAACGCCTGCACGTTCTCGTGGGCGAACAGGTAGGGGGCGACGGGGTCGTAGCCGCCCTCAAAGGCGTAGGTCGAGTGGTAGTTACCGCGGCACACGTGGGTGGTGATGACCAAATCGGCAGGGGCACCTTCGATGGCCGCGTTGTTGAGCGCGACGCCCAACTCGCTCACCTTCTGAATGTCGACCGGGCTCATGCCCATCTTGGCGACGAAGTCGGTGTCGCAGTAGATGCCCCACGTGCAGTCGTCGAACTGGACGTTGCGACACCCGGCCGCGTAAAGGTCGGCGATGACGGTGCGGTAGGCGGCCGCGATGGCCTCGAAAAGCGCCTCGTCGCTGGGATAGACGCTGCGCAGGCTCTCTTGCTGGCCATCGCAGCGGTCAAGCGTTACTTCGGAGAACGTCTGGATGGGAGCCGGGATGGTCTGACGAGCGACATGGTCGTCGCCCGCGAGCGCCTGCACGAACTTGAAGTGCTCGACAAAGGGGTGGTTTTCTCCCGAGATGGGCCCCGTCACCACCGCCGTGTCGGCCGTGGTCTCCTCATCGTGGAACTGGTAGCCTTCGCGGCTCGTGCGGCGCTCGATGCCGCCCAAGCCCCACATGAAGTCGAGGTGCCAGTAGCTGCGACGAAACTCTCCGTCGGTCACCACCTTGAGGCCGGCTGCCTTCTGCTTGGCCACCAGGTCGCGGATGGCGACGTCTTCCACGGTCTTGAGCTGGGCGGCGTCTATCGTGCCTGCGTTGAAGTCGGCACGGGCCCGCTTGAGGACGTCGGGGCGCAGGAAGCTGCCGACGATGTCGCAGCGAAAGGGTGCGTTGGTGCAAGAAGCCATAGGTGAACCTCCGTATTCGGGCGACGCCAGGAAAGGCGCGGGCTATTGAGCGATTGATGTCCGGCGATAGCTGCCGGATTTGCGGGAAACAGTATGGAGTCAACCGCTGCAATCGCAAAATACCGTTTAACTAGAGGTTGCTATAGGATTTATCTATTACGCATCCATGGGAATGTGCCGGCGAAGCGCCTCGATGTACGCCTCTCCATACGGTGTGCGCTGCGTCCCCTTGCGCGAGATGACGCCGATCTCCATATACTCGTCGATGTCGAGCGGCACCGAGACGATTGAGGTGCCGTTGAGCTCAGCGCTGATGACTCCCGAGCACACGGTGTAGCCGTTGAGGCCGATGAGCAGGTTGAACAGTGTCGCTCGGTCGCGCACGCGAATGTTCTTGCGCCTGTCGAGCGTGGAAGTGAGCTCCTCGGAGAAGTAAAACGAGTTGTATTCGCCCTGCTCATATGACAAGAACGGATAATCGGCCAGGTCGTCCAGCGTGACCTTGGCAGACTTCGCAAGCGGGTGGGAGCTGCACACGAACACATACGGCTCGGCGCGGAACAACGTCTCGAAGGCGAGGTCGTTGGCGGCAAGCATCTTTTGGATGACCTCGCGGTTGCGCCCCGACAGGTAGAGAATCCCCAGCTCGCTGCGGATGTGCGAGACGTCCTCGATGATCTCGTGCGTCTGCTCCTCGCGCAGGGTGAAGTCGTAGCTCGCGGCGTCAAACTGGCGTATCACATCGACGAACGCGTTCACCGCAAACGAGTAGTGCTGGCACGACACGCTGAAATGTGGCACGCGACGCTGGTCGGCCTTGTACTTGCTTTCGAGCAGCTCGGCCTGCTCGATGACCTGGCGGGCATAGCCCAAAAACGTCGAGCCCTCCTCGGAGACCGTCATGCCTTTGTTGGTGCGCTCGAAGATACGCACGCCCATCTCGCGCTCCAGCTCGCGGATGGCCGCCGTGATGGAGGGCTGCGCCACAAAAAGCCTGCGTGCCGCCTCGGCGACGCTACCGCACTCGGCGACCTTCGTTGCATATACAAGCTGCTGGAGTTTCACGGGACCTGGCCTTTCGGGGGAGACGTCCTTGATGAGGTGGCGCAAAGGAAGCTGGGTATTGCAGCAATGCCGACGGTGGTCTCGCCGTTTCAACCAAGGCCAAGACCCCTGGCACGATTAGACTCCCAGTGCGCGTATGGGTACAACGTATACGCCATCCTCACGGGGATAGCTAAAGCCTCCCGTGGCGGTCAGGACCATGAGGAATGCCGGATTGCCCATACGACTCGTGTCAAGGGTTCGGCGCAGCTCAATGAGGCTTTTTGCGCCTTCGTCTATAAGTCGATCGCCGCCCAGCTTGACTTCGATAAGGCCGTAGCGGCCATCCCGGAGATGCACAACCGCATCGCACTCCAGGCCGTTACTGTCACGGTAATGGGAGACGAAGCCGTCATGGGCATCCATGTATGTTCGAAGGTCTCGTATGCATAGGCTTTCGAACAGCAGGCCAAACGTCTCCAAATCGGACAGCAGCCCTTCGGGGCCGGTGCCAAGCGCCGCAACGGCAATGGATGGATCTGTGAAATGGCGGGTTGGCGTTGCTCGAATTGCTGCCTTTGAGCGCAGGTTTGGGTTCCATGAGGGCAGCTCCTCAATGACGAACAACCGCCTCAGGTCTTCGAGATAGGAGCGTACGGTCTCGGAACTGGGCCCGGCATCGGCGCACTCGAGGTCGGCGATCATCTGGGTTACCTTGCCCTGAGAGGCAATGTAGCGTGCATAAGACCGCATGATTGAGCGTGCCAGTTCCGGGCTTCGCCGTACCCCGCTCGCCTCCGTGATGTCGCTTTCCGCCACGGCATCGAGGTAGTCGTAGGCCTGTTGAAGAGCAGCCTTCTGAGAAACGCCCACGGCGCGTGGCCAGCCTCCGCGGCTGGTCAGGAAAGCCATTTCCTCCAGGCTGTCGGTGCATGCAGAAATAACCAGCTCTTCTCCCGCAAGCAGCGAACCGAGGGAGACCTGGCCTGTGGACTCGCCGGATTCGAAGAGGCTCATGGGCCTCATGTGCATCCTTGCAATGCGACCCGTTCCTGTGTGCGCTCTCTGGCCGGATTCGACAGGCGTTGCTGAGCCGGTGAGGATGAACTGCCCAAATTGTTGCCGTTTGTCGGCCTCGAATCGCACCGCGTCCCAAAGCGTTGGGGCGAGCTGCCATTCGTCGATAAGGCGTGGCGTGTCTCCGGCGAGAAGAAGCGACGGTTGGAGGGAAGCGAGGCGGATGTTTTGCTCCCGAGTTTCCGGACGCTGCATATAGAGAACGCTGCGCGCTTGTTGCTGAGCGGTCGTGGTCTTGCCGCACCACTTCGCTCCTTCAATCAGGACGGCGTCTTTCGATTCAAGACGGCGTGTCAAAATGGAATCGTATACTCGCGGCAGATAGGCCATGTTTCCTCCTTACCGTTTTATTTCCAAGGAGTATACCAGGTCGTTAGTACTTTTGGGAGATTTCTATTAGTAAGAATATGACAGATGTATTGTGAAGAATATGACGGATTCATTAGTAAGAATATAGTGAATAGGGCATGAGTTTTGTAGCGGTTGAACTGCTGGGAACGTGCTATTCATCGGTCGTGATGCTGACTGTGCTTGCCGTCGTATAATGTCTGCCAGTTTTGAGTGCGTGCCGGGAGACATCGGAGGAGGTGCGAGATGCTGTATCAGTTGATGAATAAGGACACGGTCGTTGCGACGTATCGTGAGGAACAGCGCCTTGTGGACTATCGCTATATCGAGGTCGAACGGTTGGGCTCGTATTTGCCGTACGGCTTTGTTGATATCAACGATTAAATTGATTACCGCCGTATTGCCAGGCGCCGCAATTCGATTGAGCGCCTCATGCGTGAGCTGGGCCTCATGACGCGTCATGATTTCATTGGAATGGTGCGCTGTCTGTCCCTGACTGATACCTTCTGGATGAAACGCGATGATGAGCCGCTGACCTGGGATGACGTATCACTCTACAGGAACCCATTCGATGACGTCATTGCGCGCATCGCCTTTGACGGCACGGGAATGTATGGCCGGGCGAATTCTCCCACCTCGCCTGAGTTTGCGACGTCGGGGTCATTTGCCAAGTGCTGGATACGAGAAGGAGACGAGATTTCCCTGCTCAAGCGGGGTTCATCGGGCTATGCCAACGCTGGGTTTGAACCATATTCCGAGGTGTTGGCGGCAGACTTGCTGAAGGCGGCAAAAGTCCCTCACGTGCCCTACTCGCTTATGAAGTTTCATGGGCAGCTTGCCTGCAAATGCCCCTTGTTTACCTCTGAAAAGGAAGGGTTCGTCTCGGCCCATCGATTCTTTGACCGAGTTTTTGATGTCGATGACATGCTCGACTTTTGCTCTCAGCACAACGCTGAGGAGTCGTTCCGCGAGATGGTTGCCATGGATGCCGTCATGGCAAACGTCGATCGGCATGCGGGTAATTATGGCTTCATCGTGGACAACGATACGGGCGAGGTCCTGCGGATGGCGCCCCTGTTTGACCACAACATGGCCTGCCTGCCCATGATGATGGAGCAAGACGACTTCGACGGGTATCTCTCCATGATTGGCCCGAAGATCGGCGCCGGCTTCATCCCCATCGCTCGCGAGCTCATGACTCCGCAGATTCGCGTTAAGCTCATCGGGCTCAAGGATTTCGAGTACACCGACCCAGGCCACGATTACCCCTCCTGGAAGCTCGATGCCGTCAACCGTCTCAAGAACGTGCAGGTAGATGCCCTGCTTGCGTAGCGTGCTGAGGAGAAGCGGATGGCCTGCGCTGTAAATGACCCGTGTGTGTTGCCCCCTGGGGGCGTTGGGGTCGTGAGCGGCACTGGAAGCGCGGCATCACGTTGAATCGCTTTGAGTGAAACTGCTACATGTTGCAGAATCACTCAAAGTGATGAGGGGCCACGCATGGAAGTGACAAAAATGCAGACCTTGAGAGGGCTCGTTTTGACAAAAATGCAGAGGTTGGGTCGACTTTCCGAGCTCACCAGATTTTGAGCGCCGAGGGCTTGGGCCTTGCGTGTCCGAGTGCGGTTTGGCTCTCTTCGAATTTCTCTGTGGTCCCAGAAATGCCACTATACTGCTGGGGGCAAACGCAGGAGGTCAAAGCATGGATACAAAACGTCTATTTCAGCGCGAGAGCGATGGGGGCCGTTTGGGTCCCTTGGCCTCTGTCCCATCAGCATGGCGGCACCTTACGCCTGGATCGCCTGGTTCCTCACGGGGCCGACGTCGGCAATCTCACGGGTCAGTCTCTCTTGATGTCGCGTGGGGTATGACAAAGAAGGCCTGGCGTGCAGCAGGTTGCTCGATGAAGTTGACTTCGATGAAGCTCTCATAATCTTCCCGTCCGACCTCGCGGACGATGTAGGTCTTTCCAACCTGCCGTACTCCCTTGATGAGCAGGCATTCTTCGCCTCTGTTTGCTCGCCATGCGCGTACCGTATCGGCCATCTTGCGACGCATCTCGGACCCCCTTGCCTCCAACTTGCAGATTTTCCAAGGTATTTCTGCTGCGAATTGCAGCTTTTCCAGAATGTGTCGGTGATTACGGCTTTTCAATTAGAGTCAGATGCCGCCTTTCCCGGTCAGGTTAGGGATGGATGAGTATCTCGGCGGGCTGAAGGATAGACTTCCGGACCTGCTCAAGAAGGCCGAGCGCTTCAAGGCGGTCTTTGGGTACCGTGGTCATCTTTCTTCCTGATCTCCCGGGGCGTGTCTCAAGGAGGCTTGAAGACAAGTTGGTCCATTCGGCACGTTTGTTTGGTCATGTGTGCAGAATGGACCATTTCAGGACGATTCCGGAGCCCGTTTTGGTCCGTTTGGCACGATTGATCCGCGAATGTGCAGACGCCCGGTCCAGTCGGTTCTATTCATCCATCCGGCAAGTGACAGGTCAGATAGTCGGAAAATCGTTAATGAAATTAACGGAAAATGACGAATAGAATTATCGGAAAATCATTAATAGAATTGTCGGAAAATCGATAACGCGCCTGGTAAAAGAGATTGTCGATGCCTATACTTGCATTGCTAGCGTTTTCATCGTAAGGAGCAGCCAATGCCGAATGTCTTGCCACCCAGGGATCAGTACATGCCCCGCATCGTTGACGAACAGGTTCGTCAGTACCTGGGTATTTTTGGTGCCGTCGAAGTGGCTGGAACCAAGTGGTGTGGCAAGACTTGGACGGCACGCAGCCAGGCAAATAGTGTGAGCTACGTGGACGAGGCGCTCTCGCTGGCATGCTCCGACCCACGCGCGATGTTGGTGGGCGAGCGCCCTCACGTTGTCGATGAGTGGCAGAAGGCCCCGATGATTTGGAATGCCGTGCGTCACGATGTGGATATGCAGAGGGGTCTGCGCGGAGCCTGGATTCTGACGGGATCGTCAACGCCGATGGTAAAGAACGCAGACGAGGCGGCTGCGCTTCACAGTGGGTCGGGGCGAATCGGCAGAATCCGAATGAGGCCCATGTCTCTCCAAGAATCGGGTGACTCAAGTGCGGTTGTGTCGCTCGCCGGGCTTTTTGACGGCAAGTTCACCAATGCCGTAGTGCAGGGGGACGCTGCGACAATGGCTCGCCTTGTCTGCAGGGGAGGCTGGCCTGAAGTCCTCGATCTTTCCGCCAGTCAGGCGCAGGTGACCGCACGGGAGTATCTTAAGCTCCTCTTTGAGGAGAGCATCCCCCGCCATGGCAAGGACGCTTTTATCGCGCGGCGCATTGCCCGCTCCATTGCCCGAAATGTGGGCCAGGCGGTTACGTACAAGGTTTTGCTTGCTGATATATCGGCGGGGGATGAGGCCCTTGTGAGTGTGCAGACGCTTGCTTCCTATGTCTCCTTGCTCAAGGACCTGTATGCTGTAGAAGAGGTGCCTGGTTGGGTGCCTGAATGGAGGCCCCCGAAGCGCTTGGCCGTCAAACCAAAGCGCTATCTTGCCGACCCTTCTCTTGCGGTGGCGCTTCTTGGCATGAACGAGGAGTCGCTCCTGGAGGATTGGCAGACGTTTGGCCTGGTATACGAGAACCTTTGCATGCGCGACCTGGCGGTGTATGCGCAGGCGCTTCCGGATGGACCAGCGGAAGTAATGTATTACCGCGATGACACCGGCCTTGAGGCTGACGCCATTATTGAGCTGCCCGATGGCCGGTGGGCAGCATTTGAGTGCAAGCTGGGATCGGCAAAGGCCGACCAGGGCATTGCGTCGCTCAAGCGCCTTCGTTCAAAGCTGATAGCCAATCCCCAGGCGCGCACGCGCCCTCCCGAGTTCCTTGCGGTTCTTACGGGTACTGGCGAATACGCTTGGCGGGCAGAGGAGGGCATGTACGTCATCCCGGTGCGCGCGCTAGGAGCTTAGGTTGCGGGTGTCCGGGCGCTAGTGACCGCGGGGCTGGGGTTAGGCAACTGAGGCAAATGTATGCTGAGATATGGCCGACTGCGTCCAGGCACTGATGAGCCCCCACGGCCCCTTGGTCTAAACCAGCCCTGCGTTGTGGGCGAAGACCACGAGGCCCGCATCCAGCGCCAGGAACACCGGCAGCCCGTAGACGAAGTACCACTTCTTTGTTTTGTGCCTCGTGGCATACATGCCTATGAGGCCGCCGACGGAGCCGCCTGCAAGGCAGAGTCCCAGAAGGCATGCTTCGGGCATGCGCTTTCTGGGGTCGTTGCCGTTTGAGGCCGCTGCTTTGTCCGTGATGAAGATCACAAGCGTGACCAGGTTAATCACCGCCAGGTATACGCCCAGCACCTTGAGCACGGTCAAGTTCCAAGAGGCGAGAAGTTCCTCTGGGCTTACGTGCACTAGACCTGTGACGACGGCCGTGATAGCGCTCCACACAATCAGGCAGGCAAAGGCGAGAAACCACCAAGCCACGTTGCCCTTGTTTATCCGATGCCCGGGGAGCCTTCCGCTCCATACGAACAGTGCCAACAGCGTGCCCACGGCGCCGCCGGCCACCGGGAACAGGTCCATGACGACGGCATTGGTCTTGGTATCGTCCAGGTCGGGGAAGAACCCGCATAGGAAGAAGTCGACGGCGTACGCAAGGAACGCCACCACGTTTGCAGCTAGCAGGTACGTGACAAAGGGGCTCATGCCGCTCCAATTCGCTCGGAAGTACGGCCGCACATCATAGCACCGCGCCCCGCCTGCGCGAAAAATCAGGCATGTTTGCGTTTTAATCCGACGCGAGCGGGCAGCCCTCTATCCGTGCTGCACATCGCCCCAGGTAGACGGCTCGCGCACTTTTCCCTTATGCGCCCGGCTAGAATTAAAACGCAAACATGCGGCAGTTTTGGGGCTGGCGCGGCTTGGGTGCTTGGCTCGGCGCTTGTTCGTTTCCGGCCTGGGCGCATTCTGTGCTTCGCTGAACCCGGCCCCGCCCGTCGCGCTCCCGACCTCGCCGTGGCTTCCGCCTGCCTACCATGCCCTCAGCCTTGCCCGTCCTATCTCGTTTTCTGCAAATTTCTATCTCGCCAAAAACGGCCGGCACCTCCAATCGGAAGCGCCGGCCGCTTGCTTGCTAACCTGCCGTTTACGAAAACCTACTCCGCGGCGTACTGGCCCACGTAGTAGCCGTGCGTGACGGCGTTGCCGTGGTTCATGCCAGGGATGGGCGTGAAGTAGCTGGGGCCAAACTTGCCGCCGCAGCAGTTGCCGGCAGCCCACAGGCCCGCAATCGGCTTGCCGTCATGGCCAAGGACGCGCATCTTGCCGTCGGTCTTGAGGCCAGCGTAGGCGGCGAAGTTGGGTGCTGCCGTTGCGCTGCAGGCGAAGAACGGCGGCGTGTCGATGGGGAACAGCTTCTGGGAGTCGCAGCCAAAGTCGTCGTCATGGCCCTTGGCGACGAGCTCATTGTAGCGAGCGACCGTTGCCAGGAAGGTGTCCTGCGGCACGCCGATCATCTCGGCGAGCTCCTCAAGCGTCTCGGCGCCGTAGACCGTGCCAGCGTGCGGATCGAGCGAAGGGATGATACCCTCCGGGTTGCCGACGGAGGACATGAACTCATCGTGGAACGTGTTCACGTACGTGATGCCGTCGAACCCGTTGGCCACCTGGTGCTCGTGGTAGTCGAAGTTGCGGTGACCCGTGGCCTGGTAGGGCAGGCGATCGCGCCAGTTGACATCGATAATGTCAAAGCAGGTCTGCTCAGGCTGGCGCAGCACCTGGTCATGCTTCTCCCAGATGCCGATGTCCTCGTTGTAGAAACGCTCACCGTTCTTGTTTACGCACAGGGCCACGGTGCCGCCGATGCCCGTCTCGCACGAGCCCATGCCCGCGTCGCAGAACGGGTCCATCTCGGCGCCGACCCAGATGGCCATGAGCTGGCCGTCGCCAACGGAGCCCTGGATGGGGCCGGGGTTGACGGTGAACATGGGCTGCCAGGTGGGCTCGGAGCCACGAATGAGCTTGTAGTTCTTGTACATGTTGGGCGTGAAGACCTTGCACATGACCTCGGCGCCCGCGCCGAACTGGCAGAAGCCGCCCGTGGTGAGAATGACGCCCTTGGCGGCGTTTACCTGCGTGTAAGCGCCCGACTCGTCCATGCCGATGGCGCCCACAACGGCACCCGACTCGTTGGTCAGGAGCTTCTGAGCGGCGGTGGAGAAGAGGAACTCGACACCCTCTTCCTCGGCCTTTGCCTGGTTGAGCTGGCCGAGCTTCACCCACGGCGAGGTCTCGAACTGCTTGAGCGGGTCTTCCTTGAAGTCGATGCAGCCCAGGAAGGTCTGGAACTGGTCCTTCGTGGTGTCATGCTCCTCGAAGGGCGGGAAGTAGTTGAGGGTCATGTTCTCTTTGACGAAGTCGTCGGCCACGGAGCTGTACCAGTCGAACGCCTCGCCAGAATGATTGGCCCACAGGCTGACAAGTGGCATGTTCACGCGGCCGTAGCTGCGGCGCT
>OLPY01002060.1_pt1 | contig 12985 bp, 10 predicted proteins | sample 1672481 | NCBI WGS metagenome assembly OLPY01 (sample SAMEA3136691, study PRJEB25190) | human gut metagenome | biome: human gut; feature: human-associated habitat; material: faeces | place: Austria | collected 2013 | reverse complement strand
TTTAACAACAAGTCCATTGGGGCTTTTGTTATAAGGATGGGCGTTTGCCCGAGTGGTTAATGGGGACGGGCTGTAAACCCGTTGGCTTTGCCTACCTAGGTTCGAATCCTAGAGCGCCCACCATCCTTGCATTTTGAAACCCGCTTGGTCTTTTGACCAGGCGGGTTTTTCTTTGACGCTAATCCTTCCACGATTGTCCTTTTGTACATATGTTCTCTGGCAGCACTGCATCTTGCGGTATCCTGTATCGGTCAGGCATTTGGTTGAGGGGGATACTGTGCGTGTAATCGCTATTGCAAGTCAGCGTGGCAACGTCGGCAAGACTTCGACTTCATGCGCCTTGGCGCTTGGGTTGCGCAGCCAGGGTAAGCGCGTTCTCAGTGTTGACCTCGATCCTCAGGCTGATCTTAGCCGTGCGTACGGCATTGATGCCGATGCAGAGGGTATTCCTTCGACCTATGACGTTCTTCGCGGCTCTTCAATGGTTTCGGCCATCGTTCCCACGTTGCTCGGCGACGTTGCGCCGGCAAGCATTTCGTTGTCCTCTGCCGATATGGACTTCATGTCTTTGGGCCGCGAGCGCCTGTTGGCTCAGGCACTTGAGGATGTCGACGGCTCGTATGACTTTGCCATTATCGACACGCCTCCCAATTTGGGCGTTTTGGCATGGAACTCCCTGTATGCCTCGAGTGCAGCCCTCGTCTTGGCCTCGCCCGACGTCTTTAGGAAGCAGGATTTCCCCCAGTTGTCGCAGACGTTTGCATTGCTGCGCCGTTCGTTCAATCCTTCTTTCAAAGTTATGGGCGTTGCCATGACGAGGGTATCTGCGAGCAGGGAAAATGAAGCGGACCATATCGCCAATATCGTTCAGGCTTCCCAGGATGCGGGCTTTCCGCTTCTGAAAACTACCGTGCGTGAGGGAAGCGGATCGAAGGTGATGAGCGAGATGATTTCACGAGATGTCACGGCTCCTCGCTTGCCTCGCGATTACGTCGATCTTACGCAAGAGGTTCTTTCGTATTTCGAAGGCCGATAGGAGCTGGGCTTTTATTCGAAAAGAGCCCCGGCGCTCAACGCCTTATTGCGCTTTTGTAAGAAAACTGCCTGCATTATGCAGCATTCCGGGGGTATACCTACAGCCGGACACCTGCATGATGAGTGGACTTGGAGAATTGTATTGAATGAAACGATAGTTGAAGCGACTCTTGTTGAGGAAGAGGCGGCTCAGTCGTTTGATATCCAGCTTGTGGAACGACCCGAACTGCACGCTTTCAAGGTTCTGATGGCCGAGTACAAGGCGGCCATCAGGGAGATTACGACCAAGTTCGAGAACCTCGATGAAGACGCTCAAATTCGTTTGGGGCACAGTCCCATCCATGCCATTACATCGCGTCTGAAGACGCCCGAGAGTCTCTATGAGAAGCTTGGACGCAAAGGCCTTCCGGCCACCTTGGAGGGTATTCGCAAGAATATTTTCGACGTGGCTGGCGTGCGCGTGGTATGTAACTACCTTGAGGACGTGTACACGGTTGAAAACCAGCTGCTGAGCCAAAGGGACGTAAAGCTCCTGCAACGCAAGGACTATATCGAGAATCCCAAAGAGTCGGGCTATCGAAGCCTCCATCTTGTCGTGAGCGTTCCCGTGTATCTCAACGGCGTCAGCCGCGAGGTGGTTGTGGAAGTGCAGCTCCGCACCATTGCCATGGACTTCTGGAGCTCGCTGGAGCATGCCCTGCGCTACAAGAACCAATGGGTGCTCGATTCCCAGAGCCCGGCATTGAACGACATTCGCGGTCGGTTGAGGGAATGCGCCGAACGCATCTCGGCAATCGACCAGGACATGCAGCATGTCCAAGATGATATTGCCGCGCTTATGGACGAGCAAGGCATCAAGTGGGAGCACTGATGGGCTCTTGCTCATGGGCCTGCCCGTCTCCAGGTATGGCAATATCATGCCCGGCAAGATTCTCGGGCGGGGACACTGATCGCCCTTAGTTCATGAGGCCGACCATCAGACTTGTCGCTGAGATCGACGAGGGATTTGCCGATGCAGACTCGGGACTTGCAGCTGGTCTTCATCAATTTCGTACTGCCCCATGTGCAGTTCTGTCTATGAATTCCAGCCTTCGTACGGTATTCTCATCTTGAGAGACCTCAGGGGCGATGGCCGCTGCGCTGTCGCGGGAAGGCGGGGATGACGATGTCGAACAAGCTTATCTCAAGGCGCACAGCTCTGTCGGCAGCGACGGCTTTGGGCGTGTCTGGCGCCGTGCTTTCGCCGGCGGTGGCAAAAGCCGATGGGTTGCTCGGTGCGCTCTCTACTTTGGGTGGCTTTCTGTCGGGAGGCGGCAAGGCTGGTCAGGATGCGATGGCCCAGCCCACGCAGGCAACTGCGCGCCCTGCGCTTCTTGAATCGATTGCCCCTGTTGAGGCGGCCGTCGATCCTCATGCTGCCGACCTTGCTCCTGCTGAGGACCTGAGCAATGTCGACAACCTCGATTGGTACTACCTCAACGACGCCCAGCTCGACATGCTGAGGCGACATGGCTTTTTCTGCATGCTCGAGGGTGCGGGCGAGGAATTCTTCGAGGCATACGAGACGAACCGTTACTCGATGATGCCGAACTTCGTCACGACCGATGCGATGTTGCACACCTACCATCTCTATTTCAGCCATCTGCTTAAGAATACCGAGCGCGCGTACTTGGCCTCTGAGCTGCAGGGTCTGAGCGCTACGCTCGTGCAGGGCGCGTATGACCAGCTGCAGGTTTTGCGCGGCACAGAATGGGAGAGCGCGGCCGTGCGCAACGTGGCGTTCTTCACTGTGGGCGCGTGCCTGCAGGGCCTCGAGGTTAGCGTACCTGCCGATGTGGCCGAGCTAGCAAATGCCGAAATTGCGCTTGTGTATGAGGCGGCCGGCATCTCGGATTCGCCGATTGCCTGTGCAATGGAGGATTATTCTCAGTACAAGCCGCGCGGCTATTACGAGGGGGATGCGGCGCTCGAGGGGTATTTCCGTGCAATGATGTGGTATGGGCGCATCAACTTTGCCCAGAAGAACGAGGATCTCGACCGCAGCGCCCTGCTCATTACGCTTTTGCTCAACGACGGCGCACTCGATGCGTGGTCGAAGATCTACACGGTGACCTCGTTCTTTGCGGGGGCGAGCGACGACAACGGATACTACGAGTATGCGCCGCTTGTGGAGCGCAGCTTTGCCGGCATGCCTCGTACGACCGACCTGGCGGGCAACGACGCCGCTTGGAAGGAGTTCCACGCGCTCACGGGTCAGACGGCTGCCCCAGCGATCAATTCCATTCCCGTGTGGGACGATCCCGACACCGACACGGTCGAGGAGGGCAAGGGCTTCAGGCTCATGGGCCAGCGGTTCAGCATCGATGAGGCTGTCTTCCAGAAGCTCATTTACAGCGAGGTGGAGGAGAACGCCGCAGGAGAGCAGCGCTTGCTCCCCGATGTGCTCGACATCCCGGCGGCCTTTGGCTCCAGCGAGGCGGCCAGTTTGCTTGAGACAACGGGCGCATACGAGTTTGCGGGCTACACGGAGAACCTCGAGGCCCTCAAGCAGGGCATTGCCCAGGCAGACGACACGCTGTGGAAGGCGAGCCTGTATGCTCAGTGGCTGCGCACGCTGAAGTCTCTCTGCGACGAGAAGGGCGAGGGGTATCCCTGGTTCATGCGGTCCCAGCTGTGGTCGCGTCGCTGCTTGCAGACCTTCGCGGGAAGCTATGCCGAGCTCAAGCACGACACCATTCTCTACTCTAAGCAGGTCATGGCCGAGATGGGCGGCGGAGAGTTGCCAGACCATGACGACCGCGGGTATGTTGAGCCTGAACCCGAGGTGTTCGGGCGTTTGGGAGCGCTTACGCAGGCAACGTCGCAGGGACTGGCTACCTACGGCATGCTGGTGCAGGAAGACGCCGACAACCTGGGGCTTTTGAGCGATTTGGCGTATCGTCTGCAAGAGATTGCGCGCAAGGAGCTCAACGCCGAGACGCCCACTGACGACGAGTTCGACCTCATTCGCACGTTCGGTGGTCAGATTGAGCATTTCTGGCAGGAGGTATACAAGAACGAGACGGACAACGAGTACTTTACGACTCGCGAGTTCCCTGCGGCGATAGTGGCCGACGTGGCGACCGACCCCAATGGGTCGTGTTTGGAGCTCGGCACTGGGTCGGTGTCCAAGCTATACGTGCTTGTGCCGATGGACGGCGTGCTTCGTCTTATGACGGGCGCCGTGTACAGCTTCTACCAGTTTGCTCAGCCGCTCAATGAGCGCCTGACCGACACCGAATGGCGTCGCATGCTCGGCATTGAGCTGGGGGAGGACGGTAGCTATAGCGAGCCCGCAATCGACCCCGTTTGGTGGACGCAGGACTTCAGCCTGAGCTGGAGGACGATGTAAGAAAGGGCTGCGGGCGTGAGCACATCCATGCCCTCCATAATCAGGCGTTGCCGCGTGGTGCCGAGGTTTGCCGCCGTTGTGTTGGCTGCCTTGGCACTTGCGGCATGTCTGCTGTGCCTTATAGGGATAGCCTGGGCCGATGACAAGCCCCTGGTGAGGGTGAGTGCCCCGCAGTGGGCTGGCGAGGCGGTTCGGGATCAGGCGGCTGGGCAGGAGGCTGCTGACGGTGAATCTCTGGACGAGGGTGCAAGCGACGTTGCTGACGGAGCAATAGTCGGCGGCTCTTCCGAAGGTGTGTCCGTGTCGAGCGCTTCGGCAAAGGGGGAAGATGCCATCGGAACTTACCCTGCGGATGGGGACCGACCCGGCCTCCCCTCCTTGAGTGCGGCCAGGCCTGTCAATCCGACCAATGATGAGGGAATGCCCAGTGTTTCTGTCGGGGATAGGGTCGCAATCGGCGACTCTCCCAAGGGCGGGGAAGCCTCCGGGGGTCTTGGCGGGGGCGCGTCCCTGCTGGATGGTTTCATTTGGGACGAAGAGACGCTTGAATGTTTTGCCTGGCAGACAAGCCAATTGTCGGCTGACCTCGACGGTGATGGAGCGCAGGAGTCGCTGGTTGCGGTGGGTGAGGCGCACGATGTGCGGGTGTTGGTGGGTGGCGTGGCGGTGTTTGCCAGTCCCGACGAATGGCACGTCTTCGATGCCCATGTCTGCGACCTCGACGGGGACGGTGCCGATGAGCTGGTCTTTCTTGTTTGGAAGCAAGGAAGCTACGGCTCGTATCGTCCGTTTTGGGAGAGCGGGACGGATGACGCGTGGTCGCAGCATGTGTTTGTCTATGGCATGCGTGCCGGCAAGATTACGCCGATATGGATGAGCTCGGCATTGGGGTCGGTCTTTGAGCGCGAATGGATGGAGCCAGATGGGACGCTCGTGCTCGAGGCCCCTGATGGCGGCCTGACATCCTGGCGATGGGGTTCGTGGGGGTTCACGCTTGCGGGAGAGACGCGTGCGGAGCACATAAGCTTGCTCTTTGCCGGCGACGTTATCGCCCATCAGGGGATTTACGAGGCGGCATATGACCGAGCTGCCCGCGCCTTTGATTTCTCAAGTGTGTTTGCCCAGGTCAGGGACTATATATCATCGTTTGACATTGCAGCGGTGTGCCAGGAGACGGTGCTGGTCCGTGACGCGGCGAAGCGCAGCGGGTATCCCGAATTTGCAACGCCTGTCACTATTGCTGACGCACTCGTGGGCGCCGGTTTTGATGTAGTGGCAAGCGCGACGAACCATGTGAACGACAGGGGCTCGAGTGCTATTCGTGAGACGCTAGACTACTGGGCGCAGGAGCATCCGCGCGTGGGTATTGCAGGACTGCACGACGATGCGTCGGATGCGGCTGCGCCGGTTTTTGTTGAGTCGGGTGATTTTCGTCTCGCCTATTTTAATCTGACCTACGGCCTGAATGGCCACTCTTTGCCAGAAGATGAAAAATACCTGGTAGATACCCTTGAAGATAAAGATGCGATGCTGCGGGAGATTGCAGATGTGCAGGGAGAGGTTGACCTAACGGTCGTCATCCTGCACATGGGGCAGGAGTATTCGAGTACGCCCACGCAGGAGCAGCGACAGATGGTGGAAGAAGCCATAGACGCCGGGGCCGACGTGGTGGTGTGCTCTCATGCCCATGTGGTTGCCCCATATGGCACGGTGACAACCGAGGCCGGTGCCACGGGACTCGTGTACTGGGGCCTGGGCAACTTTGTTGCGGCCCAGGGCGACATTGCCTGTCAGGTTGGTGGGATTGCGACAATCGAGTTGGAGAAGGTGCCAGATAGCGAGTCGATGTCCGAGGTGCGTATTGTATCGTTTGGCCTGGAACCTTGCGTGTGCCATGTGGGCAAAGACGGAGCGGCGCAGGTATACCTGCTAGAGGGCTACACCGACGAGCTTGCGGCGCAACATGTTTTGTCGAGCGAAGAGCATCCCCTATGCGCCAACGACTTCCGTCAGGCATTCGAGGCGGGCATAGGGGCGGCAGGATAAGGCGACGCCTCCGTTAGCGGGCGCATCCCGTGCGTTCGCTGCGATTGCCGAGCCGAACACAAAATGGTAACGTGCCCTCCCTATCATGTTGACCATGTTTGTCGACGGCTTTCCGAAGGGCTGATGCAATATGAAGAAGACGATTTTTACCGGTGCGGCCACGGCGATTGTGACGCCTTTCAAAAACGGGGAAGTCGATTACGACATGTATGGCACGCTCATCGATTGGCAGATTGAGCAGGGAATCGACGCCATCGTGACCGTGGGCACTACCGGCGAGGGTCCGACTCTCACGCATGAGGAGCATCGCGAGGTCATTCGCTACTGCGTGGAGAAGGTCGCCCATCGCGTACCCGTTATCGCGGGTACGGGCTCCAACTGCACCGAGGAGGCAATTGGCCTCACGAAGTTCGCAGCCCAGGTGGGGGCAGATGCCGCTCTTCTGGTGACTCCGTATTACAACAAGGCCACGCAGGCCGGTCTCGTCGCGTCGTTCACCGCTGTGGCCGATGCCGCTGATTTGCCTTGTGTGTTATACAACGTGCCGGGCCGCACGGGCTGCAACATTCAGCCTGCCACGGTTGCCAAGCTTGCCGAGCACCCGATGATTTGCGCCGTGAAGGAAGCGAGCGGCAACATTTCGCAGGTTGCGCAGATTGCCGCACTTGCAGGTGACAAGATCGACATCTACTCGGGCAATGACGACCAGGTCGTGCCGATTATGGCGCTGGGCGGCAAGGGTGTCATCTCGGTGCTGTCCAACGTGGTGCCTGCTGCGACGGTAGAGATGTGTCGCCGCATGCTTGCGGGCGACGTCGCTGGCGCACGCGAGCTGCAGCTCAAGTACCTGCCGCTTATCGATGCGCTTTTCTGCGAGGTCAACCCCATCCCCGTCAAGGCTGCCATGGCGGCGATGGGCTACGGCGAGAACAGTCTGCGCCTGCCGCTCACCTGCATGGAGCCCGCGCACGAGGAACGTCTCCTCGGGTGCATGCGCGACCTGGGGATTATCGCGTAGACTTGCTTGAAAGAGCCAGATGAACCGATGGTGGGGGGTGCTCGCATGTGCGAGTGCCCCCCCCTCTTCATGGACGCCTGCGTCTTGGCCTCAGCGGGAGCCGCCCTGTTTCAAAACCCAAGCTTGTTGGTCGTTACGACAACCGCCTCGATTGCTCTCATCGCTTGTCCCGCGCTTTTGCCGAAGCATTCGGACGAGGTTGAGGTCGACATCGTCGAGTCAACAGGATAAGTCGCCTTTATGTGGGATACAACAGCGTCGGGCTGTTCCATGCGCCGTGCTATAAGAGGCTCGATTGTCACTCTTGTGCAGGGCAAAACGCCGCGATGTTGCTCCATCTTGCATGAATGTTGTGTGCGCGGGGATAAACAAATCGGGACGGTACGTCCGCTTGAGTGAAGGGAGCCTGGCATGGAAGTGAAGTTCTATCGGTGCAACCATTGCGGCAACTTGGTAATGATGGTGCATGACGCCGGAGTGAACCCGGTGTGCTGCGGCGAGAAGATGGAGTTGCTCGTGCCCGGCTCCGTGGACGCTTCAGTGGAGAAGCACGTACCTGTGGTTCAGGTGCAGGCAGATGGCTTGCGCGTTGAGGTTGGTTCGGTTGCTCATCCGATGACCGAGGAGCACTACATCGAGTGGATTGCACTTGCGGCTGCAGGCAGGGTGGACATTCGGTATCTGAAGCCCGGTGGCGAGCCCGCTGCGTTGTTTCCGCCCGTGCAAGGTGGCGTGGTGTACGCGTATTGCAACCTGCATGGGCTGTGGAAGGCGGAGTTCTGACGCAAGCGAGTTGCAGGACTGTGAAATAACATACATTTCAGATTTTTGAAAAACGCGCCAACTGGTGTTTTAATGAAATAACATACATCTGAACACTTGAAATGTATGTTAAATGGCTGCGTCCAAAATTTTAGGGGCCCATCGCGCGCCATCAGGGGATGGATGCGCGATAGGCCTCGCTGGTTTCTTACGCCAACGGTCCTTTTTTGAGCCGTCGGTAGTCTTTGATGCAGACGTCAACGCGCAGCATGAAGTCGCCGAGCTGAATGTTGAGCGCGTCGGCATAGTCGGATATCTCGGGCAGGCGCAAGCTGCGCTCGCCCGATTCGAGTTTGCTTACGTAGGACTGGGGCTTGCCGAGTTTCTTGGCAACGGCGTCCTGGGTCATGTTTGCTTCGCCACGCATGGCTTTGAGTTCGACGCCGACGGCGCGATTGAGATTCGTATCCATAGGGCGGGACTTTATTGTCCGCAAGGATATATCCCAAAACGGGATATGGAGTCTTATCGCGCGAGGATGGGTCTCCTGAGGCGTGTTTCGGCGATGATGGTTCCAAAAGGAGCCTTGTGGCGTGTTCCCGTGATGATGGTTCTGGATTGGCGCCTGTGGCGTGTTCCGTGGTTGATGGTTCCGGATGGAATCCCGCAGCGCGTTCCAGTGGTTGATGGCTCCAGCGCACAAAAGAGGCCGTGCTTGCGTTGCGCAGGCACGGCCTCGGTGATGCGGTATGGGCGTGTTAGCTCGCCAAATGCCTGCTTACTCGCCGGCGATGAACTTGACGGCCTGACGTGCCTCGGTCATCGTGCGGCCGCAGGCAAGGCCCGGGAAGAGCTCGGGATACACGCCGGAGAAGAAGCTGCCCGAGCAGTCACCGGCGGCGTAGAGGCCCTCGATGACCTTGTTCTGGGTGTCCTTTACCTGCATGTGCTCATTGATCTTGAGGCCGTCGCCAGTGCACAGGAGGGTGCCGCCGCAGGTAACGCCATAGAACGGCGGGGTCTTGAGCGTGGAGAGACGGTAGTCCTCCTTGCCGAAGTCCTCGTCAACGCCGCTCTCGGCGAGCTCGTTGTAGCGCTCGACCGTGGCGAGGAACGTGTCAACGGGGATGTTCAGGCCCTCGGCGAGCTCCTCAAGCGTGTCAGCCTTGACGAGGGTGCCCTCCTCGGCCATCTTGTCGAACTCGCCGCCTTCCTGCATGAACATGTCACGCATGATGATGGTGAGGCTGGCGCAGCCGAGCTTGTCAAACTTGACGACGTCATCGCAGAAGTTGGCGTCCCACACGGTGTTCCACGTGCCGCAGGTCTGCTGGCTAGAGCAATACACGTTCCAGTCATAGGGACCGGACTCGTTCATGAAGCGCTCGCCCTCGGCGTTCACGCGCAGGAAGGGCTGCGAGGCGGGGTTAAACTGACCCTGGTGAGGGAACTTCCAACCGCCGGTTTCCTCATCGCGCACGAAACCACAAGGAGTGCCGGGCTCGGTGAGGCCGCGGTCCCAAATCATGCCGGCGGGCTCGACATCCTTTTCGGCGCCGATCCACATGGCGGCCTTGATACCCATGCCGGTGTTGAAAGTCCAACCGTCCTGGGCGGTGGTGCAGCGTACGAGCAGGGGGTTGAGCGCCTCGAGCATCTCATAGTTGCCCGCATAGCCGCCGGTGGTGAGCAGGACGTTCTTGGCGTTGATCTGCACGTAGCCGTTCTTGGTAGAGAAGATGGCGCCTGTCACAGGGCCGTCGCCGTCGCGGACGAGCTTAGCGAGGTCGTACTCGTAGTTGATGGCGTGGCCGGTCTTGCTGATGTAGTCTTCGAGCAGCTCGTTGCGGGTCTTCTTTTGGTACTCCTCGGGCTGGTCCTCACGGGCATTGAAGTTGTGCTGCGTGGGGGCGCAGAAGTAATGGCAGCCGCCGGCACCCTGCTCATTGCCCGTGTTGGTCTCGAAGTAGACGTCGAATCCGTAGCCGTCCATGATGTTGACGAGCCAGTCGCTCATCTCGGCGGAGTTGTCGATCCAGTTCTTGATGACCTTCTGGTTCACCTTGCCGTTGGCATAACGGGTGATCTCGTTGAGCATGAACATGGGGTCGGCTTCCTTGCCGGCCTCCTTGCACTGCGCGGAGTTGCACACGCCGTACCAGTTGCGCGTGGTGCCCAGAAGGCCGGTCTTCTCGCAGATCTCGAAGTTCATGCCGGCGTCGCTGGCGGTTGCGGCGGCAACCATACCGGCGTTGCCTGCGCCGATGATGAGCAGGTCGGTCTCGCGCGTCTCGACGATGTCGGCGTCGGCGATCTCGGGTGCGGTGCCGAGCCAGTCGATGTCGGCCATGTGCTCGACGCCCCACGTGGGCGGCTCATGGGTCTGGGAGTAGCTCTGTGCGTCAGTGGACGAGGCGTTCTCGTCGGCCATCGCGGTGCCGGCAATGCCCATGGCAGCGGTTGCTGCGGCGGCGCTTGCGACAAAGTTCCTGCGGGTGAGTTCCATCGTTGCAATTCCCTTCTTGCATCTATACGAGCGTACAACATCCGGCCGGGGCTCTCCTTTGCCTCGCCGGCTGTTTTCAAACCATAGGCATCGCGAGGTCACCCGTAGTCACCCATCAAGGGGTACATTTGTATTTGCCGTGGTAGAATGCCCAAAAATAGTCGGCAGGGGGGAAGGCGAGTATGAAAAACGCGCTGCGTTCAGTAGGGTTGCCAAGCTTGGCACTTGCGCTAGAGACTTATCAAGTCTGGCTCCTCAACAATGGCATTTTCCCGGTGACGAGTGAAACCTTTCCTTTGGCTCGCGAATTCCAGACTCTTGTGGGCATTGTGGTGGGGCTCGCCGTGCTGTTTTGTGCCTTGCGCCGTCCCGACTTTATCAAGGCGCGTGCGGTGCCGCCCATTGTATTTGCTTGCGCTGTGGCGGGATCCGGGCTGCTTCTTTGCGTGTCGGGAAGCCCTGCGGCGGTGACTGCGGGCCTCATGTTGCTGTCTTTGGCTGGCGCAGCCAATCACTATCTCGTAGGCATCGCATTTGCCCATGCCGACTCTCCCAAGCACACCTCTATCGGCGTGGCTTGCGCTGCGCTCGTGGCGACGCTTGTCACGACGGTTTCGCCCGCTCCGTCGTTTCGTGTGTCAGTCGTTGCCGATGCTGGTATCACCTTGTCGACTCTTTTGCTTCTGTGGCGCGAGGTGACTCCCGTGTGGCGCGAGTCTATTGAGGGCAAAGCGGTCGAGCAGCTTGCGCTGGCGAATCCTCGGTCGTTCCTTTCGCCGGGTCATCAGGTGTATATTCTCATGCTCATTTTCTCCGCAGCGTTTGGATTCGCCTTGTCGTTGCGCATTTCTCAATTCACACCTGTTTCCAGCTATCTCAGCCTTGGCGTGCTGCTGGTCGCTGTCGCATGGTTTGTACTGGCTCCCGACGGAAAAAAGGGTCACGACGACGCACTCTTTGCTGTGGCAGCGCTCCTTGTGGTTGCCGGGTTCTTGCTTGCCCCGCTCGATGTGGCCCCCAGTGCAGCAAACGGGTTGCTCGATGCCGGAAACTCATGCTTCAAGGTCTTGTCGTGGACGGTTATGGCCGCCTTGTGCGCGCGCAATATGGTCGGAAGCCTGGCGGTGCTTGCCTGTGGGGCGATTGCCAGTGGTGCAGGGACGTTTCTCGGTGCTGATTTGGGGCACCTTTGCAACGCTTTGCTTGCCACGCAACCTGATGGGGCATCACTTGTCACGAGCGTTGTGGTCCTTGCCCTCTTTGCCTATGTGATTCTCGGCCTGCGCGGCTTTACCTTTGCCGACACGATTCAAGGTGTGGAGCCCGTTGAGGAACTCCCTGTTCCGGTTGACATACCGCCCGATCGCGATGCGCTCATCGAGAGCGCCTGCGATGCCCTTGCGGGCGAGTGCGGTCTTACCGAGCGTGAGCGAGAGGTGTTCGGGATGCTTGCGCGCGGGCACAACGGCTATCACATTCGAGATGAGCTCACGCTGTCGTACAACACCGTGAAAACTCACGTCAAGCGCATCTATCGCAAGCTTGATGTGCACTCGCAACAAGAGCTCATTGACCTTGTCGAGAGCCGCAGCAACGTGTAGGGGGTCGCCCCTGCGTTCTTGTGCTTGACATTTTGCAAGGGCTTTGATGGGTTCGCAAAAGGGCAAGAACAGGCTCGCGCAGGTACGTTTTTCGCCCCCTGCAAAGCGAATCTTGCCGTTCGTAAGCAACCCTGCATTTGTAGGGGGACCTCCTTTGGGTCATGCCGCTTGACACCATCTACCAGGGACTTTGAAGTCCATTCTAAATGCACCTATCAGCAAAGGACCCTGAAGTCCACTATGGGTGGCACACCGCACGACAACGCAGCCCAGGGGGAAGCGAAGATGTGCGGGGGCAACCTAGTGGTCTACGGAAGACCGCGCAAAGGGGCGCGAGCTTCCAGGCAGGCACACTGCCTGCCAAGAAAAAGGAGGAAAGGTATGTCCAAGGCATGCACGCGTAGGGATCTGCTTAAGGGCGCCGCTGCTGGCGCCGCCGCGACGAGCTTCGCCGCCATCGCTCCTCTGGCTCTGGCCGAGGGCGAGGACGCTCAGTTCGACCGCGAGGTAGACCTCCTCGTCGTGGGTTATGGTCTTGCTGGCGAGGCTGCTGCCCTCGAGGCAAACGACATCGACCCCGATGCCAACGTTCTTATCATTGAGAAGCTCGACGAGGACCAGGCTGG
>OLPY01002050.1_pt1 | contig 13019 bp, 9 predicted proteins | sample 1672481 | NCBI WGS metagenome assembly OLPY01 (sample SAMEA3136691, study PRJEB25190) | human gut metagenome | biome: human gut; feature: human-associated habitat; material: faeces | place: Austria | collected 2013 | reverse complement strand
TGGGCAGCGTGACCACCTACGACAGCACCTCCTTCTGCCCGGATTCTGCTTCCACCGCCACCTCCATCGCCACCGGCCACAAGACCGAGAGCGGCGTCATCAATATGTGCCCCTGGACCCGCGATGTGCCCTACGAGACCATCGCCGAAAAGCTGCACACCCAGAAGGGCTATAAGGTTGGCGTGATTTCCACCGTGAACATCGACCACGCCACCCCCGCTGCTTTCTACGCCCACCAGAAGACCCGCAAGAACTACTACCAGATCGGCGTGGAGCTGGCAAACTCCGGCTTTGAGTACTTTGCCGGCGGCGAGTTCCAGAAGGTGAACGGCGATGGCACCGGCCCCGACAACCATACCGTGGCTGCCAACGCCGGTTACAACGTGGTCACCACGCAGGCCGGTGCCGCTGCCCTGACCGCCGGTGCTGGCAAGACCCTGATCATTGCCGAGAATCTGGGCGATGGCAAGGCCATGAACTACGCCATGGACGCTGCCAACGGCGAGTGGCAGCTGACCGACTACGTCAAGAAGGGCATCGAGCTGCTGAACAACAAGAAGGGCTTCTTCCTGATGACCGAGTCCGGTAAGATCGACTGGGCCTGCCACGCCAATGATGCCGCTGCTTCCATCCACGATGTGCTGGAGATGAGCAACGCGGTGCAGGCTGCGGTGGACTTCTACAATGCCCACCCCAACGAGACTTTGATCCTTGTCACCGCCGACCACGAGACCGGCGGCATGGCCATCGGCTACAAGACCACCAACTACGACACCTTCCTGACCAATCTGGCACACCAGAAGATGTCCTACGCAAAGTTCGATTCCACCTATGTGCAGGGCTACATTGCCAACAAGACCCCCTTTGAGACTGCCATGCAGGATGTGAAGAACGTCTTTGGCCTGACCCTGCCCACCGACCCCGCTGCCGCCAGCGCAGGCAAGCTGCTGCTGACCGACTACGAGGCGGAGAACCTGCGCAAGGCCTACGAGCGCACCCTGCAGGTGGGTTCCTCCAGCCAGAGCAAGATGAGCCAGCAGGATTACGAGCTGTACGGTACTTACATCCCCTTCAGCATGGCTGTCTGCCACACCATCAACCACAAGTCCGGTATGGATCACACCACCTACGCCCACACCGGTGCCATGGTCAACGTGTACGCCATGGGTGTCGGTGCCGAGAAGTTCGGCGGTGTGTACGACAACACCGAGATCTACCACAAGCTGGCTGAGCTGACCAAGGTCCAGTAAGCCAGCAAGTAAGAACCCCCTGATTTTCCCACCTCACTTCCTGCTTCACTTTTCCACAGCCAAGCCGCAAAATGTGTAAAACCCTCCCCGCCGGCAGCGCAAAGACTGCGCCCGGCAGGGAGGGTTTTGTTGTAATGTCAATGCTGAATGCTTCAGGCTTTCATTTCGGGAAAGCCCTCCAGCTTGGAGGTGCAGTGGGGGCAGCGCACAGCCTTGATGGAGATCTCACTCTGGCAGTAGGGGCACACCTTGGTGGTGGGTTCCTCCGGCCCGGCGGGCTCTTCGGGCTTTTTGTGCAGGGAGTTGATAAACTTGATCACAACGAACAGCACAAAGGCCACGATGAGGAAGTTGATGATGGAGTTGACGAACTCGCCGATCTTGATGCTGGAGCCGCCCAGTCCGATGACCACATCGGAAAAATCCGCCTTGAAGAACAGGCCGATCAGCGGGTTGATGATGTCCTCCACCAGCGCGGTGACAATTGCGGTGAAGGCACCGCCGATGACAACACCCACTGCCATGTCCAGCACGTTGCCGCGCATGGCAAATGCCTTGAACTCTTCAAGGAACTTTTTGATGCCGCTTTTTTTCTCTTCCATCGATAAGCTGCTCCTTCTTCTCCTCTTTTTTACCGCAAGGGGTTATTTATTTTTATAATAGCGTATTATGCAGCGATTTGCAAGAGTAAAGCAGCCCCTTTTATAGAAAATAAAAAGCAGCCTCTCCCTCGAAAAAACGATCCCGGAAAGTCCGCAGACTTTCCGGGATCGTCCAATTCAAAAATATTTTTCCGCCGGTTTATGTGCTATAAAGATGCTTATGCCGCGGGCTGCTCTGCGGCAGCAGGCTGCGGGTCAGCAGTCACCGTAATGGTGCGGCTGATGGTACTGCAGGAGTAGTTGCCCCCCGCCTTGGCGGTCTGGGTGTAGGTGCCGGGCTCGGTGGGCACGCCGTTTATTTTGCTGCTGAAGCACAGGAAGGTCTTTTTCTTGTAGGTGTAGCTCACCTTGCCGTTTTCAGCCACCTGTCCGTCCGAGATCACCTTGGCGGTCAGATCAGCGCTTTGCAGCTGAGAGACGGTCATGCTGGCCGGGGCATCGGCTGCCCAGCTCAGGCTGACGTTTTCGGTCTTGGGCTTGATCTTGAACATGGCAAACCCGGCGGCGTTGATATCGCTGCTTTCCAGCGCGATGGCACCGGCAAAGTACTTGCCGCTGTCCTTGGGCTGCTCGTCCAGATAGATGCGGCTCAGCGCACCCTCGGGCAGATACTTGCGGATCAGGCTCAGCGCCAGTTTCATGCCGTTGGAAACATTCTTCACCGTGGTCAGGTAGCCGGCCGGGACAAAGAAGCTGACGGTGTCCATCACCGACACTACTTCGTCCGCCACCCGCAGCAGCACGCCGACATCGTTGCCGTCGATCAGCTGCTTGAGATAGCTGTATACATTGAATTCCTCGGCCTGGTCCGGGGTCTGGGACATCTTTTTGGGCAGGGGGATCAGCTTGAGCAAAGTGCGCAGCTTATCCGAGATCATCAGGGTCACATAGCCGTAGGCTTCGCCGCTGGTGCCCAGCACCACGGCAATATACTGGGTGTTTTCGGGCCGGGTCTCCACCTCCAGCTTATAATCGGAACCATAGACAAGGTTTCCGGTCGCCCGGATGCGGATGTTGACGATATCATTTTCATCCTCTGCCGCGCTCAGCGCTGCGGCATCGGGCAGTTCCTCGCTGACAACAGCGGTGCTTTCCGGCTGCTGAGCTGCCGCCGAAGCAGGCATTGCCAGTACACCAAGCATCATGCTGACTGCGAGCAGGAGCGAAATCCATCGTTTGGCCTTCATACGAAAACCTCCTTTGTTATTTGGTATCATACCCACATTTTACCGCAAAATAATCCTAGGGTCAATAACGGGATTCAAGCTGGGCGCATCACTCCCCGATATAGGTAAAGCGGGGCTGGGTAACGCCGTCCCGGGTCACGGTTTCCAGCCACATGGCGGCGGGGCGCACCCACAGCCCGCCCTCGCCGTACAGGGCGCGGTACACCACCATTTCCTCCTCGGTCTCGCTGTGGCGTGCCACGCCCAGCACCTGATACTCGTTGCCTTTAAAGTGGCGGTAGCGCCCGGGGCGCACCGGATATTGCAGTTCCTTCATAACAGTTCCTTTCTATTCCTGCAAAAAGGGCTGCTGCGCCGGGCGGGTGCAGCAGCCCACAAACCTTATATTATAAATATTACAGCGTGCTGTCCGTTCCATCGCCGGGGGTCTGCTCGGCAGAGTACAACAGCATCAGGTGGTTGGCCGAGGCTTCCAGCTGGCTCTTGGCCTGCCGCAGGGCGGCTTCCTCGGTCTCGTTCATCTTTTCGGGCTTATCCTTGCGCAGGCAGCGGCGCAGGTTGGCAAGGTCGGCCTTCACGCGGGCCTTTTCGTCCTTGTCCAACTCCTTTTTGCACTTGGAAAGCGCTTCATCCACCTTGTAGGCCAGCACCTCGGCCTGATTGTGCAGGTCCAGACGCTCCTTGCGGCGGCTGTCCTCAGCCTCGTAAGCGGCGGCGTCTGCCATGGCGCGCTGGATCTCGTTTTCGGAAAGGTTGGTGCTGCCGGTAATGGTAATGTTCTGCTCCCGCCCGGTGGCAAGGTCTTTTGCAGATACTTTCACCACGCCGTTCACATCGATATCAAAGGTGACCTCGATCTGCGGCTTAGACGAAAAGCTTGCCCGGATGCCGTTCAGCTTGAACTTACCAAGGGACTTATTGTCCCGCGCAAAATGGCGCTCACCCTGCAGAACGTTGATCTCCACGCTGGTCTGCATGGGACGGGCGGTGGTAAAGATCTGGCTCTTGCGGGTGGGGATCATGCTGTTGCGGGTGATCAGCGGGGTGGCCACGCCGCCCAGCGTCTCAATGGAGAGGGTCAGCGGGGTCACATCCATCAGCACAAGGCCCTGCGCCGCTGCGCCGGTGGCACCGGCCAGCTTGCCGCCGCCCTGCAGCAGACCGCCCTGCACAGCCGCACCCATGGCAACACACTCGTCCGGGTTCAGGCTGTGGCTGGGTTCGCAGCCCAGCAGCTCCTTCACCTGACGCTCCACCGCAGGCATCCGGGTGCTGCCGCCCACCAGCAGCACCTTGCCCAGCTGGCTGGCAGAAATGCCTGCATCCCGCAGCGCATTCTGCACAGGAGCCACTGTGCGGGCCAGCAGGTCGCCGGTCATCATTTCGAACTGCGGGCGGGAAAGCGAGATATCCAAGTGGTGAGGGCCGTCCTTGCCCACTGCGATAAAGGGCAGGTTCAGCTGTGCCGACGGCGCGGCAGAAAGCTCCTTCTTTGCCTTTTCGGCTTCCTCTTTCAGCCGGCCCATAGCCGCCGGGTCGCGGGAGAGGTCGATGCGATCCGACTTTTTGAACTCGGCCACGGCATATTCCACGATGCGCTGATCGAAGTCGTCACCGCCCAGATGGGTGTCGCCGCCGGTGGCAAGCACCGTAAAGGTCCCGTCCTCGATCTCGATGATGGACACATCAAAGGTGCCGCCGCCGAGGTCGTAGACGAGGATCTTCTGCGATGCTTCGTTATCCAAACCATAGGCCACAGCGGCAGCAGTAGGCTCGTTGATGATGCGCAGCACGTTCAGGCCTGCAATGCGGCCTGCATCCTGCGTAGCCTTGCGCTGGCTGTCGTCGAAGTAGGCGGGCACCGTGATGACCGCTTCGGTCACCGGCTCGCCCAGATAGCTCTCGGCATCGCGGCGGATCTTGGCCAAAATCATGGCGCTGATCTCCTGCGGGGTCAGGTCTTTGCCGTCGATGTGCACCCGGTAGTCACTGCCCATATGGCGCTTGATGCTGGAGATGGTGCGCCCGGAATTTGTGGCGATCTGTCGCTTGGCCGCACCGCCCACCAGACGTTCACCGTCCTTCGTGAAGGCCACAACGCTGGGGGTGGTGCGCTCACCCTCCGCATTGGTGATGACCACGGGCTTGCCGCCCTCCACCACTGCCACACAGGAATTGGTCGTGCCGAGATCGATGCCGATTACTTTGCTCATACTGTCTGTTTCCTCTCCGGTGCTGTGCATCTTGGGCGCAGCTCTTCAAATCATTTCCGAGTATATCTTACCGTCCCGATATGACGATTTTTTAGTCCAATTGTAAAGATTCCATGTCGTAAGCTGTGGCTCTGGCAGGCAGTTCACTGGTCAGTTCCCGGATGAGCTGGTCGGCTTCGGCCAGCCACTGCTCTGCGTCCGGCTCGTGCTCACGGGCCTTGATGGAAAAGCCCTGCCTTGCTTCTGCGGCCAGTGCCAGCGCCTTTTTGCGGCTGGTGTAGCGCGTTTCGGTCTGGGCCACACGCAGGCACACCTGCGGAGTGTACTCGATATCCGGCATATGGGCTGCGTTGGCGCGGGCACGGCGGTAATACAAAAGTGCCCGGCCATTGTCGCCCCGGGCAGCGCAGTCATCGCCCAGTGCAATGTTGGATAAGATCTCGCCGCTGTCCGCTGCTTCCTTCCACATGCGGCGGGCCTTGGCACGGTTCGTGCGGGTGCCGCGGCCCTTATAAATACAGTCTGCCAGCAGGGCAAGTCCCATGGCACTGCCAAGCTCGGCTGCTTTTTCAAAGCATTCCACAGCCTGCGCCCAATTGCCCTTGCGGGCGGCATCCTTTCCGGCATCTGCTTTCTCATCACCGGGGTCTTCCGGCGTATGACCCGCGTGCAGCAAACCGTTGAGCAGAGCGCCGTCCAGCGTAGCCGAGTGGCTCCACGGGTCCAGCACCACGCCGTCGATCCCCTCAGTGGAAAGGGCCAGCTCCATGGCATCCTGCAGGGTGTAATCTGCCATTGGCCGGGCAGAAGTGCTGCGGTCGGCGCAGGCCGCAGCTGCAGAGGTGAACATAGGCAGCCATGTGCGGCCCTTCTCGTTGCGCAGGGTCCACAGCTGCAGGTCCTTAGCCTTTGCCGTGGGCACCGGATGCTCCGTCCACGGTGCAGGCGTGTTGTGCACCGTCAGTGCCGTGCGCAGCGGCACCAGAACATGGGTCTCCATTTCCAGTGCATAGTTCAAAGCGCCCATCAGCGTCCAGAAGCTTTCTTCGTTCTGGCCTTTATATAAATTTTCCACTGCCTGCTCAAAGGCCGGGCAGCCGGTGCCCGCCGGGCTGTAGGCCGGAGCGTTCTGCCGATGCTTGCGGGTGCCCACCGGGCGCAGCCGGATGCCGCCGTCTTGTCTTTTTGCCATCTGCTCACCATTCTTCCAGTTTCTAGTCAGTTTTTAGTATAGCAGGAAATGGCTTTGGGTACAACGCCTATCTGTATGTATCCATTTTTCCCTGCTCAAAAAAAGCGGGGTGCCAGATCAGCTTCTTCTGGCACCCCGTCAAAAATACATTTTTCCTGAAACGCCTTATTCTGCGTCCAGATCTTCTTCGGTCTCAGCAGCAATATAGATCGGTCTGTGCTTTGTTTCAAGATATGTTTTGGCAAGGTACTCGCCCGCAATGCCCGTACACAGCAGCTGCACACCACTGCACAAAAGGATAATGCAGACAAGGCTCGGCCAGCCGGAAGTAGGGTCGCCGAACATCAGTGCACGCACCACCACGATCACGATGCCTACAAACGCCAATACGCAAAAGGCAAGGCCAAGGCCCGCCGCCATCAGCAGTGGAGCTGTGGAAAAGCCCACAATGCCTTCGATCGAATATTTGAGCAGACCCCAGAAGTTCCACTTTGTTGTGCCCGCCACACGCTCTACGTTTTTGTAGTCGATCCACTTTGTTTTAAAGCCGACCCAGCTGAAAATGCCCTTGCTGAAGCGGTTATATTCCGCCATGCTCAGCACGGCATCAGTCATTTTGCGGCTCATCAGGCGGAAGTCTCTTGCTCCATCCACGATCTCTGTATCCGAGAGCTTATTGATGATCTGATAAAACTTTTTGGCAAACCAGCTGCGAACGGGCGGTTCACCCTCTCGTGTCGTGCGGCGGGTGGCCGCGCAGTCATATTCGCCGGAGAGCAGCAGCTCCAGCATTTCCGGCAGCAGCGAGGGCGGGTCCTGCAGATCCGCATCCATCGTTGCTACATAATCGCCCTTTGCCGCTTTTAATCCGGCATAAATGCCTGCTTCCTTGCCAAAGTTCCGGCTGAAGGAGATGTACCGCACACGGGCATCTTTCCGGTGCAATTCCCGCGCGATCTGCAGTGTGCGGTCTTTTGAGCCGTCATCCACAAAGATGAACTCAAAATCTGCTCCGTGGGATATTCCCATCTGCTGTGCGATCTTACTGGCCTCTTTATAAAAAATGGGAAGTGATTCTTCCTCATTGTAGCACGGAACGACCAAACTTATCAGCATTCCTGTTTCTCCTTTTGTGCAATATTTAAAATCATTGTAGCATACCCCCACCCTGGTTTCAACCGTTTTCGGCATTTTGCCCGGCGGTTTTCAGCACACTTTTGCAATAAAAACATTTTCTATGGCTTTTTAAGTTTTTGTACGCTATAATAAGTAGGATTTCATAAACCTTATAATGCAAGAAAGCAAGAAAGAAGGAGTATCGCCTTGAACAAGATGCTAGGCTATCTGAAGGACTACAAGCGCGAGAGCGTGCTTGCGCCCCTTTTCAAGATGCTGGAAGCCACGTTCGACCTGTTCGTGCCGCTGGTCATGGCGGATATCGTGAACATCGGCATTGCCGCCCACGACTTCCACTATATTCTTGTGCGGTGCGGCATTTTGCTGCTGCTGGCCATGATCGGCCTTGCCTGCAGCCTGACGGCACAGTATTTTTCCGCAAAGGCGGCCGTGGGCTATTCCACAGCTCTGCGCCACGCCCTGTTTGAGCACATCCAGACCCTGAGCTTTACCGAGATGGACACCCTCGGCACCAGCACCCTGATCACCCGTATGACCAGCGACGTGAATCAGGTGCAGAGCGGCCTGAACCTGTTTTTACGCCTGTTCCTGCGCAGCCCGTTCGTGGTGATCGGTGCCATGGTCATGGCCTTTACGGTGAATTCCCGTGCAGCGCTGATCTTTGTAGTGACCATCCCGCTGCTGAGCGTGGTGGTGTTCGGCATCATGGCTGCTACCCGGCCCCTGTACAAGACGGTACAGAATCGCCTTGACCGGGTGCTGGGCCTGACCCGCGAAAACCTGACCGGCGTGCGCGTGGTGCGCGCCTTTGATAAGGAAAAGAGCGAGGTAGAGCGCTTTGAGAATGCCAACGACCTGCTGACCAAGATGCAGCTCCATGTAGGCCATATCTCTGCCCTGATGAACCCGCTGACCTATGTGCTCATCAACATTGCCATTGTGGCGCTGCTATATGTGGGCAGCATTGAGATCAATGTGGGTGGCATGGCTTCCGGCGACGTGATTGCGCTGGTGAACTACATGAACCAGATCCTTGTGGAGCTGGTCAAGCTGGCAAACCTGATCGTGCAGGTGAGCAAGGCGCTGGCCTGCGCAGGCCGCGTGCAGGCTGTGCTGGACACCACGCCCGGCATGGCCTTCCCGGAAAAGCTTCTGGGCGAGGTGCCCGCCGAAAAATCCGGCGATGCTGTGCGCTTTGAGCATGTAAGCCTGACCTATGCGGGTGCCGGTGCACCCAGCCTTTCCGACATCAGCTTCACTGCAAAGCGCGGCCAGACCATTGGTGTCATCGGCGGTACCGGCAGCGGCAAATCCAGCCTTGTCAACCTGATCCCCCGCTTCTACGATGCCACCGACGGCACGGTGGAGATCATGGGCCGCGATGCCCGGAACTATCCCCGCGAAGAACTGCGCAGCAAGGCAGCCATGGTCATGCAGAAGGCCCAGCTCTTTGGCGGCACCATCCGCTCCAACCTGCTGTGGGGCAACAAGAATGCCACCGATGCGGACCTGTGGGCCGCACTGGAAACAGCACAGGCTGCGGAGTTCGTCAAAGCCAAGCCCCTTGGGCTGGACGAGCCTGTGGAGCAGGGTGGTCGCAACCTGTCCGGCGGACAGAAGCAGCGCCTGACCATCGCCCGCGCCCTTGTGGGCAAGCCGGAAATTCTGATCCTTGACGACAGCGCCAGCGCACTGGACTACGCCACCGATGCCGCCCTGCGCAAGGCACTGGCTGCTCTGCCCGGCAGCCTGACCGTGTTCATCGTGAGCCAGCGCGCCGCCAGCCTGCAGCACGCGGATCAAATTCTGGTGCTGGACGACGGCCATCTGGTGGGCATCGGCACCCACGACCAGCTGCGCCAGACCTGCCCCGTCTACGAGGAGATCTACGAGAGCCAGTTCAAGAAAGGGGATGCGCAGAAATGAGTGCAAAAGCAAAAACAAAGCTGACCCCGCAGCAGCGCAAGGCCACTTTGACCCGTGTTCTGAGCAAGATCAAACCTTATTCCCTGTTTGTGGTGTGCAGCCTTGTGGTGGCCGCTGTGAGCGTGGGCGCACAGCTGTATATCCCCATCCTCTGCGGCAGCGCCATTGATATGATGCTGGGCAAGGGTGCCGTAGATTTTGGCGGTGTGATGCGCATTATCATCGAGGTGCTGGTGGTTGCCGGTGTGGCCGCTCTTGCACAGTGGCTGCTGAGCGTGTGCAACAACCGCATCACCTTCCTTGTCAGCCGCGACCTGCGCAACGAAGCCCTGCGCAAAATTCAGACCCTGCCGCTTTCCTACCTCGACAGCCATCCCTCCGGCGATATCGTCAGCCGCATGGTGGCCGATGTGGATACCTTTGCGGACGGCCTGCTGATGGGCTTTACACAGCTGTTCAGCGGCGTGCTGACCATCCTCGGCACCCTTCTGTTCATGCTCAGCGAGAATGTACCCATCACGCTGGTGGTGGTGTGCATCACCCCGCTGAGTCTCGTGGTGGCAAGCTTCCTTGCCAAGCGCAGCTATGGTTACTTCCAGAGCCAGAGCGCCGTGCGCGGCGAGCAGACCGCGCTGGTCAACGAGATGATCGAGGGCCAGAAGGTGGTGCAGGCCTTCGGCCACGAGGCCGAGAGCCTTACCGCCTTTGACGAGGTGAATGGCCGTCTGCAGGACGTGAGCCTGAAGGCCATCTTCTTTTCCAGCCTGACCAACCCCGCCACCCGCTTTGTGAATAACATCGTGTACGCAGGCGTGGGCCTTGTGGGTGCCGTGTACGCGGTGCGGGGCGGCATCACCATCGGCCAGCTGAGCGTGTTTTTGAGCTACGCCAACCAGTACACCAAGCCCTTCAACGAAATTTCCGGTGTAGTCACCGAGCTGCAGAATGCTCTGGCCTGCGCCGCCCGCGTGTTTGAGCTGCTGGATGCCGACGATCAGGTGCCGGAAGTCGAGAACGCCCCCGTGCTGCAGCCGGATGGCCATGTGCAGCTGGAGGATGTTTCCTTCCGCTACCTGCCCGACCGCCCGCTGATCGAGGGCCTTTCCCTCGACGTAAAGCCCGGCCAGCGCATTGCCATCGTCGGCCCTACCGGCTGCGGCAAGACCACCCTCATCAACCTGCTCATGCGCTTCTATGATGTGAACGGCGGTTCCATCAAGGTGTCCGGCACCGACATCCGGGATGTGACCCGCGCTTCCCTGCGCGGCAGCTACGGCATGGTGCTGCAGGATACATGGCTGCGGGCCGGTACCGTGCGGGAAAACATTGCCTACGGCAAGCCGGACGCAAGCCTTGAAGAGATCGTGGCAGCAGCCAAAGCCGCCCATGCAGACAGCTTCATCCGCCGCCTGCCGGAGGGCTACGATACCGTCATCGCCGAGGACGGCGGCAACATCAGTCAGGGCCAGAAGCAGCTGCTGTGCATTGCCCGCGTGATGCTCTGCCTGCCGCCGATGCTGATCCTGGACGAAGCAACATCCTCCATTGATACCCGCACCGAGGTGCGCATCCAGAAAGCCTTTGCCCGCATGATGCAGGGCCGTACCAGCTTTATTGTGGCGCACCGCCTTTCCACCATCCGCGAGGCGGACGTGATCCTTGTGATGAAGGACGGCCACATTGTGGAGCAGGGCAGCCACGACGAGCTGCTTGCTGCAAACGGCTTCTACGCCAAGCTCTACAACAGCCAGTTCGAGGGCGTGGAGACCTGAGAGTTCCTGATAATAATAACAAAAAGGAGCGATGCGCTGCATCGCTCCTTTTTGTTATTATTTGCTTTCAACTTTCTGCACGATGGGTTCATCGGGCGGCGGCGTGAGGGTAGAGTGCTCCACGATGAACTGCTCCGCCCTCTCCCGGGCCAGACGCTGGCGCACCTTGCGTGCATCGTTGGCGGGGAAGGTGCGCTCGCCGTCCAGCTTGGCATCCCAGTGGGCAGCAGCTGCTTCCACCTCGGCGTCCGTGGGTGCAAGGCCCTCCTTTTCTGCCACCAGCAGAAGCCCCAGCCAGCTGCGCAGCTTGCGCTCTGCCTGCGCGTGGAGCCATGCACGGAACTCTTCCACCGTCTGGCCGCGCACTTTAAGGAACTGGTCAAAGTTGATGCCATTGGCCTGCAGGCTCAGGTTGAACTGGCGCTGCTCGGCAAAATAGTTACCGCCCACCAGCTGCTTTGGCAGCGGGCCTTTCACTGCATCGCCCAGCTGCCATACCAGCTCCTTGCGTGCCCGCTGCTCAGCCTGGGCACAGCGCTGTGCCCAGATCTCGCGGGCCACCTGCTGCCGCAGCGCCGCCTTGCCCGCTGCATCGGCTGCACGTTCTTCGTCGCCGTGGTGACGGTTGATCTCCAGTTCAATGGTCAGCTGCCGGATGGGGTGCGGCTCAATGGGCTGCACAAAGCCGGTGTATGCTCCCACTTCCAGCGGCGGCAGCGCATAAAACTGTGCACCCGCCCGGAAGCCCTCGGCTCGGTTCACCGCCAACAGTTCAAAATCCGGGTCGGTCACCGGCACCACATGGTACTCCTGCACCAGCTGCTCATACAGCGCCGAAAAGCCGCCAAGAATGGTGCGATTCACCGCCTCAGTCAGCAGACCGTCCTCTTCCTGCGGCGCGTCCGGCTCCGCCTGCACCTGTGCAACGGCTGCCGCCAGTTCCTCGGCACCAGCTGTGAATACCAGACGGCAGTCGCCCGGCTCAGCCATGCCAAAATGTTCCAGTTTCATCCTCTTTTCCCCTTTCAGCGGGCAATGCCCACGGTCAGCACCAGCAGGGCCACACCCAGCACGGCATACAACACCTCGGCTCCCAGCGTGGCCCGGTCGCCTTCCACGTACATCTTCTCCGGGTCGTCGGGGTCATAGTATAAGGTGACGGTATCCCCCACCGCAAAGCTCTTGCCCCGCGCAGGCTTCGGGTAGTGCAGCCGATGGCTGCCGCCTGCGGTGGTAAAGGCCAGCACATAGGCACCGCCATCCCGGCTCTGCACGGTGCCCTCCACCGTGGCCGTGACCTTCTGCCCCTGCGTGCACAGCCTGCGCCGTGCCAGCACACTGCGCAGAGCCATAAAGAACATGATGCCTGCTCCCAGCAGGAAAATAATGATATTGAACATTCTGCATTTCCCTCGTTTTCTCAGTCTGCGCGCAGGACACCCTCCCGGCGCGTCCTGTTTATTGTATCACACTTTGGCAAAAATTTCGCCCTGCAGCCGCCATTCAGAATGCATCAATTTTCAAGCAAAATTTTGTCGAGAAAAATTAAAAATAATGCTTGACAATTCTGCCATATCTGGTATAATAACTATCGTTCCGAGCGACACAGCTCACGAACAAAACAAAATATGCGGATATGGCGGAATTGGCAGACGCGTTAGATTCAGGTTCTAATCGGGG
>OLPY01002044.1_pt1 | contig 13046 bp, 9 predicted proteins | sample 1672481 | NCBI WGS metagenome assembly OLPY01 (sample SAMEA3136691, study PRJEB25190) | human gut metagenome | biome: human gut; feature: human-associated habitat; material: faeces | place: Austria | collected 2013 | reverse complement strand
GGACGTGCTGGTGGCGCGCGACTGCATGCTGGCGCTGCACACGGGCGCGCGGGTGAACATCCAGCACATCAGCTCGGCGAACTCCGTGCAGCTGGTGCGCCTGGCGAAGGAGATGGGCGCGCATGTGACGGCTGAGGCCACGCCGCATCATTTCTCGCTGACCGAGGACGCCGTGCTGGAGAAGGGCACGATGGCGAAGATGAACCCGCCGCTGCGAACGCAGGCGGACCGCTACGCCATCATCGAGGGCCTGAAGGACGGCGCGATCGACATCATCGCCACCGACCACGCGCCGCATTCCGCCGAGGAGAAGGCCAAGCCGTTCGCCGAGGCGCCCAGCGGCATCATCGGGCTGGAGACCGCGCTTGCCCTGGGCATCACGAATCTTGTGCGCAAGGGGCACCTGACGCTCATGCAGCTGATCGAGAAGATGAGTCTGAACCCGGCGAAACTCTATAAGTTGGACAAGGGTGCGATTACGGAAGGCGCCGACGCCGACCTGGTGATCTTCAACGAAGGCGAACGCTGGCACGTGGGCCCGAAGTTCGTCTCGAAGGCGGCGAACACCCCGTTTGCGGGGGATGACCTTTACGGGAAGGTGAAGTACACCATCTGCGCCGGCAACGTAGTATACGAGGACGGCGAGTAAGGGCTCCCCGGGTCGGGGTAGAGATTGCTTGCTGTGAGGTTTCCTCCGGCAGCGCTGTGTGGCGCTGCCGGGGGATTTTTTTGGCAGGGGGGCGGCCAGCGGTGGGCGAATGTGTGCTTGCCCCGGCGGCGCTTGTGGTTGCCGGGGATTTCTGAGGCTAGTAGAACAGCGCGAACGCGAGTTCGTCGCTGTGGTCCTGGTCGGTGGGCAGCCAGCCGATGTCGATGCTCACGTGATCGTAGGCGCCCGTGTTTTGGCATTTCACGATGGTGAACCAGCCTTCGCGCGGGTCGTCCCAGATGATGTAGTAGCCCTTGAGGTCCGGCGAGGGGCCTTCGGGCCACGTGATTTTCTGCTCATTCGGGTTGAACCCGGAGATGCCGACCGTGATGCCATTCGCGATTACCTTATTTAGCTGGCCGAACTCGTCGGAGTCCGCGTATGCAAGGTCGGGGCCGTCGAACTCGACCACGTACGCTTCGCCCGCGATCAGCTCGTCAAGGTTGATGCTGAGGGAATAGTGCTGTTTGTGCGCGCTTTTGTGAGAAGCTGGTACGGGATGTCGCGAGACTGCGAAAGGCGCAGGCCCGTGCGGCCCCATAACGCGAAACGTTCCCAACGGGGTACGGAACTCCGTTGCTCCGGTCTGCAGCAATTCAGCGGACATTAATCCTCCTGGGTTTGGTTGGCGGGATGGGGTTGGTCGCGGTTGTTGCGCGCTGTTGGGTGCGAACTGCTTGGATGCATGCTGTTCGCAGTCGCTCGTCATACCGCGATTCCTGCTGGACGGCAAGCCGTGGCGATACACCCGTCTGCTATATAGCGCGTTTTTGCCCTCTGCTGGAATATAATGACATTAATACGTCCGTATTGCATTCCGAGTGGTTTTGAGGTGCGTATTCGCGCCGTATCGACCTCTGATTGCGAAATCAAGGTTCGTAATCGCCCTGCGGACGGAAAAGGTTTCGATAATACTCGGAATACCCGTCATGCTTCACGATACGGCATAGGTCGCACCGTCTCTTTGCGGGATGAGCCGATGTGCTTCCGTGCGCATATGCATGATTGAAGAGCTTGCGAAGAAAGGTCAGCAGTTTCATGATCACAGGAGCAACCAAGAGCAAGGTTGACGCCATTTGGCAGAAGATGTGGGAAGGCGGCATCACTAACCCCATCGAAGTCATAAGTCAGCTGACCTATCTTATGTTCATGCGCTCGCTCGATGAAAAAGAACTCGAAGCCGAGAAGATGGAGCAGGTGCTTGGCGTTAAGCAGAAGCGCATTTTCCCGGAGTCGTACCGAAACGTTTACGGCGCAGAGATACGCGGTGACCAGCTGCGTTGGAGTCGTTTTAAGGATAAGCCTGCGCAGGAAATGTATCGCGTTGTGAACGAGTTCGCTTTCCCCTTCATTAAGCAACTTGGCAACGAGTCCGCCTTCGCCAAGGCGATGGAGAGTGCCACGTTTGGGTTCCCTGCGGGCAAACCGTCGCTGCTTGAGAAGGCGGTTGACGGTATCGAAGGGCTGCTCTCGGAGTTTGACGATCATATCGGCGAGTTGGGCGACCTTTATGAGTACATGCTGTCAAAGCTTTCGACCGCGGGCACCAACGGGCAGTTCCGTACGCCGCAGCATATTCGCAATATGATGGTGGCCATGGTGGACCCCAAGCCGAGCGAGCTCATTTGCGATCCGGCCTGCGGCACTGCGGGTTTTCTCATTTCCGTCGCAGAGCATATCCGCAGCAATTATGAGAGCAAGATGACCGGCGATGACTGGGATTGCTACACTGGTGCGAATGGGGCTGCGGCGCAATTCTCCGGCTTCGAGATCGACCAGACCATGCTGCGCATATCGACCATGAACCTCATGCTCCACGGCGTCGAGGCGCCCGACATACGCTACTTGGATAGCATTTCCAAGAACAATACCGTCTCGGGTAAGTACGACGTGGTGTTGGCCAACCCGCCGTTCACTGGTTCGGTTGATGTGGAGGACATCGATAAGAGCCTGCGGACCATCGTGGACTCAAAGCAGACGGAGCTTCTGTTCGTGGCGCTGTTCCTTCGTATGCTCAAGATGGGTGGTCGTTGCGCCTGCATCGTGCCTAACGGCGTGTTGTTCCGCAGCAACTCTAAGGCGTACGAGCAGCTGCGCCGCGAGCTTGTGGAGAACCAGAAGCTCGAAGCCGTGATATACATGCCGAGCGGCGTGTTCAAGCCTTACTCTGGGGTGAGCACCGCCATCCTCGTGTTCACGAAGACCGATAATGGTGGTACCGACGACGTGTGGCTTTACAACATGGAAGGCGATGGCTTCACGCTTGATGACAAGCGTGACCCCGACGAGAAGCACGATGATATTCCCGACATCCTTGCGCGTTGGGCGAACCTCGATGCCGAGCGCGATCGCGCGCGCACCGAGAAGAGTTTTCTCGTGCCCAAGAGCGAAATCGTGGAGAACGGCTATGACTTCAGCTTCAACAAGTACACCGAAACTGTTTACGAGTGCGTTGAGTATCCGCCCACCGAGGAAATTCTGAATGATCTTGATGATCTGAATAGGCAGATGGCCGACAGCCTCGCAGGGCTCCGCCGCATGCTCGGTGGTGGTCAGAATGACTAACAAACCCCAATTTGTCGGGGAGAGAGTGAAGCTGGGAGACCTTATTAGCAAGGCGAAAGTTGAGCGTTGCGGTGACAGGTCTTTCCCCGTCTACTCTATGACCATGCATGATGGAATCGTCGAACAGTCGGGGCGTTTCAAGAAGGCTATTGCATCCAAGGATAGAAGCTCATACAAGGTTGTGAAGAAGAACCAACTTGTTGTCGGCTTTCCAATCGACGAGGGCGTAATCTACGTCCAAAATCACGAACGAGCCGGCATCATGAGTCCCGCTTACAACGTTTGGGATTTTGATAGCAGCAGAATTACCCCTGCTTATTTAGAGCTTGCCTTGCATAGTCCGCAGAGCATGGCATATTACGCGGAGAAGCTGCGCGGAACTACAGCACGTCGGAGATCGCTCACAGCGGATGGGCTAAGGGCGTTGCCGATTGTCCTGCCAAGTATTGAGCGGCAAAGCGCAGTGGTGGAAGTCTTGAAAGGCATCAAAGGGCAGATCGCAGATGCGCGGAAGACAACGGATGAGCTCGACCATCTCGTCAAATCCCGGTTTGTCGAGATGTTTGGGGATTGCACTGTGCGTGTTTCGCTAGGAGAGGTGTGCTTCTTCAAGAGTGGCAAAACGCTACCAAAAGAAAAAGAGATGCCATCAGGAGACTATCTCTATGCGAAGGTGGGGGATCTGAATCTGCCTGGTAATGAGAGGACAATTAGATTTAGCCGATCTTACGTTGATGCTGCAACTGCGAAAAGGTGCCTCATCCCCAAAGGTGCTGTGGTCTTTCCGAAGAGAGGTGGCGCTATCGGGACAAATAAGAAGAGAATCACCGGTGAAGATTGCTGCTTGGATTTGAACCTTATGTCCGTTATTCCTGGCGAGAAGATACGTACTGAATATCTATTGGCATGGTTTGAGCAAATGGATTTGGCGGATATAGCAAATGGGTCAACGGTCCCCCAAATCAATAACAAGGACCTTAATCCCCTAACTATTGCTTTGCCGAAAATGGAACTTCAGCAGGAGTTCGCTGACTTCGTCGCCCAGGTCGACAAATCGCGATTTATCGCCCAGCAGCAGATCGAAAAACTGCAGATGCTTTACGATAGTCTTGCGCAGGAATACTTCGGGGATTAGAGCGTGCTATGAACTTCGATTTCCTAAAAGAGCAGAACGGCTACTACGACATGTTTGCTGAAGCATGCATCGAGGCCGAGAGGATTTTTGCGACTTCGCCCTCGTTGTGCGCGGTCGGGTGCCGTAAGGCGCTCGAGTTGGCGGTGAAATGGGTCTACGCTGCTGACGCTTCCATTAGCATGCCTTACAAGGACAACCTTGCGTCGCTGCTTCACGAGTACTCGTTTAAGCAGTGCATGGATGAACGAGTCTGGCGGCCTCTGCTCGGTGTGAACAAGCTTGGCAATCTTGCGGTGCATACCGATAAGCATGTAGCGCCCGCTGATGCCATGTTGTCCCTCCGGAGCCTGTTCAACTTTGTGGATTGGATCGACTACTGCTATGGCAAAGATTACGAGGAGCGCACCTTCAATGAGAGGCTGGTGCCGCCGAAGGGTATACCGCTTAACAAAAAGCAGATTGACGCCATAAAAGCGCAAGGGGCGCTCGTTGCCCAGAAGGATAAGGACATCGAGACGCTCGAGCGTCAACTGCAGGAAATGTCCGAGCAGCTTTCCGCCGAACGTGCGAAAAACGAAAAGGAGCGCACGTTCAATCCTGAAGAGATTTCGGAGTTTGAGACGCGCAAGCGCTATATCGATTGGGATCTTAGTCTAGCGGGCTGGACCTTAGGTGATAGCGTGATCGAGGAGCGCAAGGTTGTTGGCATGCCCGTCGAGCAGGGCGACAGCTCGGGAACGGGGTATATCGACTACCTGCTGTTGGGCAAGGATGGCAAACCCCTCGCTATCGTCGAGGCGAAACGGACGAGTCTCTCGGCTCAGAAGGGTCTGCAGCAGGCGCGGCTTTACGCCAGCTGTCTGCAGAAGGAATTCGGTTATCGTCCCCTCATCTTCCTGTCAAACGGCTTCGATACCTTCTTCGTTGACGACGAAGTCGCGCCTGCGCGTCAGGTGAGTGGGTTCTTCTCGCGCGATGACTTGCAGCGCATCATGAATCGACGCGCCGACGCAACGCCGCTCTCGGCTGTTCCTGTGAATGAAGAAATCGCTGGTGGAGGGAAGAATCGCTACTATCAGATAGAGGCGATTAAGCGTGCGTGTGCCAACTTTGACGAGGGGCATCGTCGCGGGCTTCTGGTGATGGCTACTGGTACGGGGAAGACTCGCGTATCCGCGGGGCTCACCGACGTGCTTATGCGTGCGGGCAGAGTGAAGAACGTGCTGTTCCTGGCCGACCGCGTGGCGCTTGTCTCGCAGGCAGCGCGTTCCTTCCGGACATACCTGCCCGAGAGCTCGCGTTGTAACTTGTGCAAGAACAAGGACGAGCGTGACGCGCGCATCGTGTTTTCCACCTATCCCACCATCCTGAACGCCATCGACTCCGTGCGCAACGATGATGGCGTGCGCATGTATACGCCTGCGCACTTTGACTTGATCATCGTGGACGAGGCGCACCGCTCCATCTTTAAGAAGTACAAGGCTATTTTCGATTACTTCGATGCGCTTATCGTGGGCTTGACGGCCACGCCCGCAAACGAAGTTGATCGCAACACCTATGACTTCTTCGAGGTTGAGCGTGGTGTGCCCACGTACGTCTACGAGTACGAGACCGCCACCGAGCAGGACCATGTGCTTGTGCCTTACCTGGGCATCGAGACCCACACGAGTTTTTTGGATGACGGCATCACATACGACAAGCTTTCGGAGGCCGATCGGCGCACGCTTGAGGATGATTTCGAGGAGACTGGGCAGGATGTGCCCGACTTCATCGCGAACTCGCAAATAATGAGCTGGGTGTTCAACGAGCGGACGGTTGATGCGGTGCTCGAGACGCTTATGGACAAGGGTATTCGCGTTAACGGAGGGCAAGACCTCGGCAAGACGGTTATCTTCGCCCAGAATCAAAAGCACGCCCGTTTCGTTGTTGAGCGCTTCGGTAAGTTGTATCCTGGCTTGCCGGGTGACTACATTAAGACGGTGCTGCACTCCGATGACTACTCGCATACCGTGATCGATGAGTTTGAGCAAAAACCTCTGCCCGTGATTACCGTATCAGTGGACATGATGGACACCGGCATCGACGCGCCTGAGATTGTGAATCTGGTATTCTTCAAGAAGGTGCGTTCGAAGATTAAGTTCTGGCAGATGATAGGGCGCGGTACCCGTTTGTGCGAGGGTCTCGATGTGCTCGACCCGCTTAACGGAGCGCACGCGAATAAGGAACGCTTCTTTATCTTTGATTGGTGCCGAAACTTCGAGTTCTTCCGAGAGGACCCCAAGTGTGTTGAGGGAAAGATGGGCTCGTCGCTTTCCGAGACGGTGTTCTCCCGCCAGGCGACGCTCGTGAAGGATCTTCAGCAGAACACTTTTTCGGATGATGATTGTCAGGCTTGGCGCGCCGAGCTCGTAACGACTATTCATTATCAAGTGATTGACCTTAATGACGAACTTGTCTCGGTGCGGCTGCACCGGCAGGCAGTGGAGAAGTTCAGGCAAATAGAATCTTATACGTTCATAAGCGAAGGCGATTTGGGCGTGCTGACGAGCGAGGTAGCGCCGCTTGTGCGCAATGATGAGTCCGACGTGGACGCGCTGCGCTTCGATGCGTTCATGTATAGCTTCATGTGCTCGCTGTGCGATGGGTACAAGGTGACCAATCATGCGAACAGGTTGCTATCCATCTCGGCAAAGCTTCAGGAGCGTACCACCATCCCGTCGGTAAAGGAGAAGCTGCCTATTCTGCAGGAGATCACAAGGGAAGGGTTCTTCGACGATATTTCAGTGCTGAAGCTTGAGGAGGTTCGACGTGAGCTGCGTGGGCTGATTCGCTTCATCGAGAATGGTGATTCGCGTCGCGACGTGGTGACCCACCTTGACGATCCGATCACCGAGATGAAGTACGGCGTTTTGGTAAGTCCCGGCGAGGATTTCACTGACTACAAACTGAAGGTGGAACGCTATGTGCGTGACTATGGCGACTCGTCGGTTATTCAGAAGCTGCATCGTAACCTGCCTATGACGGAGTATGAGTTCGATGAGCTCGAGCGTATCTTCACTCACGAGTTGGGCAGTGCCGGTGACTACGAGCGTGTCTTCGGTGACACGCCGTTTGGTCTCCTGGTTCGGAAGCTGGTAAAACTCGATCACGATGCGGCTATGGAGGCGTTCGGTGATTTCATTAACTCGCAGAATCTGACTGAACAACAAATCTCATTCGTGCACAAGGTAGTGGACTACATTGTGGAGAACGGTTACATGGATCCCGCCGCGCTCATGCAGCCGCCATTTGATCGTCCGCAGTCGTTCGTGCGCATATTCAATACTCAGCAGCAAATGGGGTTGGTTGCGGTTATCAACCACATAAAAGAGAACGCTGAGAGGCCTGCGGCATAGCGTAATCGCGCCCTATGCGGCACCTTCCTTGTATGTCTCACTTTATGAGGAAGGTGTTGTTATGAGAAGGACGATTGAGCGAATCGATAGGCTTATGGCTGCCACTCTAACCGTTGAGCAGGCGGCAGAGCTTCATGCTGTCCTAATGGCGTGTCTGGCTGGCGAGGGCGGAGGCTCGCGTGGCTGTGCGATGGTCGCGGAATACGTTGAGCTATTTCTTGCCGCCAAGAAACTAGAGGGGTGCTCGGAGCGGTCGCTTCGCTATTATTCGAGCACCTTAGCGCGCTTCGGCGCTGAGGTCGTCAAGCCTGCGCACGACGTTACGACTGACGACATCCGTGACTATTTGGCGAGCTATTCTGGTGACGGTAGGGTTGGGAAGACGACTATCGATAACATACGGCGCGTCATTTCGAGTTTCTTCTCCTGGCTTGAAGAAGAAGATTATATTTACAAGAGCCCCGTGCGTCGCATCAAGAAGATTAAGACGTCGCGCGTGCTGAAACCTGTCTACTCGGATGAGTCGCTTGAACTCCTTCGCGACTCGTGCGAGGAGGTTCGCGACTTGGCGATGATTGATTTGCTTTCGTCTACAAGCATTAGAGTTGGCGAGCTTGTGCAGCTCAATAGGCGGGACATCGACTTCGATGCCCGTGAATGTGTGGTTCATGGCAAGGGCGACAAGGAACGGCGGGTCTATTTTGACGCGCGGGCAAAGACGCACCTCCTCGCATACCTAGAGCTACGCGCGGATGATACGCCTGCCTTATTCGTTTCGCTTCGCCGGCCGTTCCGACGTCTGGAGATAAGCGGTGTCGAGGCGCGGCTTCGAAAGCTCGGCGAAGATTCCGGGGTGAAGCACGTACACCCTCATAAGTTTAGAAGAACGCTTGCTACAAAAGCGATTGACAAAGGCATGCCCATAGAGCAGGTTCAGGTTCTTCTTGGACACAGCAAGATAGACACGACGCTTTGTTATGCCATGGTCGACCAAGATAACGTGAAGCGATCGCATCGAAGGTACATCTCATGAAGTTGAGCAAACCCCAATTTGTCGGGGAGAGAGTGAAGCTGGGAGACCTTATTAGCAAGGCGAAAGTTGAGCGTTGCGGTGACAGGTCTTTCCCCGTCTACTCTATGACCATGCATGATGGAATCGTCGAACAGTCGGGGCGTTTCAAGAAGGCTATTGCATCCAAGGATAGAAGCTCATACAAGGTTGTGAAGAAGAACCAACTTGTTGTCGGCTTTCCAATCGACGAGGGCGTAATCTACGTCCAAAATCACGAACGAGCCGGCATCATGAGTCCCGCTTACAACGTTTGGGATTTTGATAGCAGCAGAATTACCCCTGCTTATTTAGAGCTTGCCTTGCATAGTCCGCAGAGCATGGCATATTACGCGGAGAAGCTGCGCGGAACTACAGCACGTCGGAGATCGCTCACAGCGGATGGGCTAAGGGCGTTGCCGATTGTCCTGCCAAGTATTGAGCGGCAAAGCGCAGTGGTGGAAGTCTTGAAAGGCATCAAAGGGCAGATCGCAGATGCGCGGAAGACAACGGATGAGCTCGACCATCTCGTCAAATCCCGGTTTGTCGAGATGTTCGGGGACCCTGTTGCAAATCCGAAAGGTTGGGATGTTTCCACCATTAAGAAAACAGCCGTCACGTATGGTGATGGTCCATTTGGGTCGAACCTAAAATCAGCCGATTACGTTCCGTCAGGCGTAAGAGTGATTAGGCTCGGAAACATTATGTGCGGTGAGTTCTCCGAAAAGGATCAGTCCTACGTGAGCTATGAGAAGTTTGAGTCGCTAAGGAAATACGAGTGCACCCCTGGTGAGGTCGTAATTGCGACGCTCGGCAATCCAATCCTTCGGGCCTGTATCGTTCCTGATTTTGGAGTTCCTTCAATCCACAAGGCTGACTGTATATATTACGAAACTAATAAGGAAATGGTTTTGCCGGTATTCGCCATGTGCGCTATTAACCATCTTTCGATGCTTCAGCGTGCATTGTTAGACTCTCACGGACAAACTCGCGCACGCATTAATTCGACCCAAGCCGGCAACCTGCCAATGATTCTTCCGCCAATGGATCTTCAACAAGAGTTCGCTGCCTTCGTATCTCAGGTCGACAAATCGCGATTTGCTTGGCGTGCGCATATGCAGTTGAGGGTCCTTGAGCTTTAGCAATTGCGCGGTGTGTCCGCATTTTGGATCGCGAGTGCTCTCGATGCGGTGAGCCTTGGGCAACGACTAGTCGTTGCCCAAGGCTGAGTGCTCGCATATCCCTATTTCGTTCGCCGGCTTTCAAATCCGCTTGTTACTCATACATAAACGCCGCAATCTCATCAAGCTCGGCGGCGATTTCTCTAAACTCCCGGTTCAGGTCGAGCGTCCTGCAGTGGAACTCATGCCCAAGTTCGTTCCACGTCTCGCGCATACGGCGCTCCTTCTCGGTCTGGGCGTACAGCAGCATGCCCGACACATCCAGCTCGTTTTCGTATGCCGCATGGAGCACGTATGACAGGATTTGGTTGCGATTGTTCGCGCTCAGCTTCTCGTTCCCATAGTGCAGTGTCAGTATTCGCCCATAGCACTTCGCATCGATGATGAGCACCTTGTTTCCGCGTTCCAATGTGATGTCGGTGCAAAGCTTCGGTAGGAACGACGGTGCGTTCTCGATGCCGTTGTCGATCTCTTTTGCCGACACGCGAATAGCGGGGTGGTGCCGCCTGAAATACTCTCGCAGGAACATTTGCGCGATATCGAAATGTTGAAAGGGGTGTTGGCGATGCTGGGGAGGTTTTCAGCATGACGGGCGGAATGGCGAAGTACGAGATTGGCACAGAAGAACCACGAATAGTAGTACGGGTATTCATGCGTCATCGTGACGAAACAAGCCTTTCGCGCGATGAAACCGAGGCGAAAAATGCCGTTCTGGAAGGCTTCCTCAAGCCCGAATACGCCGGCAAGGTCGGAAACACACTCGATCCGTATAAGGTCGCCGAAAAGATTCTCGCAATGCGCTACGGCTACGCAAAGATGGTCGAAGCGCATTGCGAATGGCGGCTGAATATCAGATACTGAGGTGCTGCTGTGTCAAAGGACGATTGTCGCGTCATTGCGTATCGGATGTTGTCACGCCTGTTGCGTGATTGAATACAGGGAATGGCCGGGTAACGTGAGATTCTTTCTTGCCCTAGTCCGCCGCCATCACGTGAAGGCATTTCTCCCCGGGCTTCTGCCCCACGATCCCGCAGGCTATGAGCGCGTCTAGGGCGTGCTTCGCTTTGCTGCGGTCGGGGCCGGCGGACCCCCCAGCATGGCAGGCTCTCGTAACCGTCGGCCTTGACCCCGGGCTCGCTTTTCCCACACGCCACCCTGAGGACGACTGTCCTGCGCGCTTCGCTGCCGAGCGCTCGAATCGTCGCGACCAAAGCGTCGCTCAGCTCTTCGGGCACATACGGCATCTCGAGCGGCTTGACGGAAGCGGGGCCCCCGCCCGCCTCAATCACGGCGAGAATCTGGGCGCCATACGTCTGCGCGGTTTTGGCGGTCATCCCGTCAACCTTCAGAAGCTGCTCGAGGTTTCCCGGCCTTTTGCGGCAGATGCCGCGCAACGCGCGCTCGGTCGGGGCACCGCCGGCGCCACCGCCTTCCGCTATCGCAGCGCACGCGCTCTTCAGGCTAACGAAAAGATCGCGCTCGCTGTCCGTCAGCGGCCTGGCGTCTTCGGCACACACGATGCCGTCGACGGGCGCCGCGCAGTTGTCGCATCTTCTGCACCCTCCGTCATCAGGGGGTTTCTCGCCGAAGTAACGCAAAATGAAATCGCGCCGACAGATGTCCTCTTCTCTGCAGAAATCCCGCATGTCGAAGGCGAGCCCCTTTTGCCTGGAACGCTGCGGGTCACTCTGGCCTTCGCCGCCCGCTTCCGCCATGAACAAGGCGGTTTGCAGGTCTTGCTCGTCCCATAGCATGATCGTGTCGGCGGGCTTTCCGTCGCGCCCCGCGCGGCCGATCTGCTGATAGTAGCTCTCGATTGAAAGCGGCATGCCGCAGCAGACCACGTAGCGCACATCGGGCTTGTCGATGCCCATGCCGAAAGCCGACGTCGCGACCATCACCGGCGCCTGCCCCGACATGAACGCCTCTTGTGCCGCCTTCTTCGCATCGTTGCTCAGCTTGCCGTGGTAGAGCGCGGCGGGCACGCCTGCTCGCTTGAGCGCGTCGTAGATCCGCTCGGTCTCGGAAATCGTGACGCAATAGAAGATGCCGCACTCGCTTTCCCTCGAACGCGCGGTTCGCACGCACCACGATCCGCGCTCGTCGTGGGGCATGTGTACAACGGAAAGCGAAAGGTTGGCGCGGTCGAACGAGGAGACTATCTCCAAGGGGTTTTGCAGGCCAAGGGACCTGGCGATGTCCTTGCGGACCCTCGGAGTCGCCGTCGCCGCCAGCGCGACCACGGTCGGGCGCTGGTCGAACCGCTCGATGAACGCGCTGATCTCGCGGTAGTCGCTGCGGAAGTCGTGGCCCCATTCGCTGATGCAGTGGGCCTCGTCGACGGCGACGAGGGGGATCGCGAGGTTCTCGACGGCTGACAGGAAGGCCGGGTTCGACAAGCGCTCCGGCGCAACGTACAGGATCTGGAACTCGCCGTTTTTGATGCGGTTTCGAACCTTTTCCTGTGCCCGAAGGCTGAGTGTGTTGTTGAGGAAAGCCGGATGCAGGCCCAGCTCAACGAGCTTCCTCACCTGGTCGCTCATGAGCGAGACCAGGGGAGAGACCACGATGGAGGTGCCGCCGAGCGCGACGGCGGGCACCTGGTAGATCAGCGATTTTCCCGCTCCGGTGGACATGACGGCCAGCACGTCCCGCTTCCCCATGATGGCTTTGACGGCCCTTTCTTGCTCCGGGCGGAACCTATCGTGCCCGAAGCAGCGCTTCAGCACTTCTTTAGCTTGCTCGAACGATGTCATGCGTCCTCTTCCGCGCCTGTTGGTTTGCAGCATTATTGTAGTCGCAGACTTGGGCTGGCCCTTGCGGTCGGAAGCGTCCTTTCGCAAATATGGCAGCTTCCCCTTCTTCGCTCCTTCGCTTCCTGACCCGTTTGCGCTCCTCTCTCCCGCACCCATCCGTCGCATTAGCGCTCCCTATCTTGGCCGTGTGGCGCATGGGGGTGCTTGCTTTGGGCCGCGGGTGGCTTCGCGGGTGCTTCCTCGCACGGCACAATTGC
>OLPY01002028.1_pt1 | contig 13108 bp, 9 predicted proteins | sample 1672481 | NCBI WGS metagenome assembly OLPY01 (sample SAMEA3136691, study PRJEB25190) | human gut metagenome | biome: human gut; feature: human-associated habitat; material: faeces | place: Austria | collected 2013 | reverse complement strand
GGAGATCCGCCGGAGCGGTGCTTAAGCCGTCAGGCGGGAATTGTGCGGTGTTGCCTTAGTTGTTTTATACAATGTCCCACTCGACCGGCGTGGTAAACAGCCGCATGGCCTCGGCGCGGTCGGTGGTCTGGCCCAGCGCCCACATCAGTTTTACGGCCACGGCCTCGGGGGTCATGTCCTTGGCTTCCAGCACGCCGGGCAGCTCTTTCACTGAGCGGCCCACCTCATACACCGCCAGGTCGCACCCCTCGTGGGGGACCTGGGTGGTAAACACAGCCAGGCGGCCGCTGGTGCACCAATCCTGCAGGCGGGCGTACATTTCGCCGTGCTCGCCGCCGGGCAGGCCGCCTACGCCGAAGCTTTCCACCACCAGTGCCCGGTAGTGAGGTGCCAGCAGCGGGATGATGTCCGCCCGCATGCCGGGCACCAGCCGCAATACGAAGACGGCGGGGTCCAGCTGCTCGTAAAACTGCACGGGCGGCATCGGGTCGGGGCGGCGCAGAAAGGGGATGAGCCGCATATCCCGGAACACGGCGGTCTCGGGGTAGTCGATGCTGGAAAAGGCGTTGAAGCTTTTGGTGCGGGTCTTGCGGGCGCGGGTGCCCAGGATGACCTTGTTGTCAAATACCAGCTGCACGCCCCAGGCAAAATCGCTGCTGGCATACAAAAAGGTGCGATACAGGTTGTTGCGGGCGTCCGTATCGCGGTTGTAGATGGATTTTTGGCTGCCGGTCAGCACCACCGGCTTGGCGCTGTTCTGGATCATGTAGCTCAGCGCGGCGGCGGTGTAGGCCATCGTGTCGGTGCCGTGGGCAATGACGAAACCATCGTAGGCATCGTAGTTTTGGCGGATGGCATGGACCAGCTGCTGCCATTGTTCCGGGCCTACGTTGGTAGAGTCCAAACTGAACAGCTGCACCGCGTCGATCTCGCAGAGTTTGGCCAGCTCCGGCACGAAAGAAAGGAGTTCTTCCGATGTAATGGCCGGCGCCAGGCCGCCGGCGGCGGTGGGTTTGCTGGCGATGGTGCCGCCAGTGGCGAGGAGTAATATCTTTTTCATATGTGTTTTTACCTTTCGTGCTGCCTCGCAGCAGCGAGACTTTTTCGCTTCCCTTTTGGTCACAAAAAAAGAAGAACCTTACAGCAGGATGCTGTTATATACGGTTGTCACCGCATGGGGGTGACAACCATCAGCCGCAATCACAAATCCCACAACAAATGCTTTTCCGCCACCAACGCAGCATCTAATTTCTTGACCCGCATCCCCGAGAACTCCACAGTAACAAACCGTCCGTCAAATTCGGTTACGACCCCTCGCCCGAACACCGCATGCTGCACGGCGGCCCCAACGCGGGTCACAGCCGCTACATCCACCGGCGGCAACGCAGGCCCGGCCGCGGCAGGCTTATTCCGCCCCAACACCCGGTTGGTTTCGGCCTTGACTAACTCCCGTTCGGCACGGCTCTCGGGCAAATTAAAAATTACTTCCTGCACAAAAACCGAGGGCATCGTCTTGCAATCGAACAACACCAGCTTGTGCCGCGCACGGGTCATTGCCACGTAAAACAGGCGGCGGTCCTCCTCGTATTGGCGGGTGTCCTCGGGGGTGCGGCAGCAGATCTCCGGCTTGGCGGGCAGCACGCCGTCAAAGGCATCCAGCAGCACCACCCGGTCATACTCCAGACCCTTGCTGGAATGGATCGTCGATAAAACAAACGGAACATCGCTGTTTACATCGGCCTTCGCGGCAATCAGCATCCGCAGCTCTTCCAGCCGGTCCAACAGGCGCAGGGCGTTGGGCTCCTGCTCGGCCAGCATTTCCAAAATAGCCAGTTTGCCGGTGTCCATGCCCTTCTGGTTCAGGTACGCGCCGTAACCGCAGCCGTGGCGCACGGCGTCCAGCGCATCGGCGGCGTTCAGCTGCGGGATGCGCTTAAACGCCGCGTAAATATCCCCCAGCGATTCCCGCATCCGAGTCTTTGTCTCGGGGTCACGGATCAGCTCCTCCAAAATCGGCCGCCCGGTGCGGGCACTGGCCCCGCAGGCCGCCAGCGCCCTCTGGCGGGAGAGCGCCAGCCCAAACTTGTAGTACAGCCGCAAAAACCGCTCGCCATTGGCCGGCTCGTAGGCAAAGCGCAAAAAATCCACGGCATCCAGCACAATTTTGTGGGTGAAAAACGTCAGGTCGGCCTTTTTAAAGCGGTAGGGCACACCCCGCCGCTCGCACAGGTCCACCAGCGGCAGCGCACTCTCGTTGTTGCGGAACAGCACCGCCGTCTCCCCGCCGCCGCGCCGGGCTTCCTCAAACAGCCAGTCGATCTGCTCCTCGCGCCGGGTGATGCGCCGTATATCAATGGGGCACTGCGCCCCCTGGGTCGCCCGCAGGGTTTTGGGGCGGCGGTAGCGGCTGCGGGCCACAAAGGCGTTGGCGGCGGCCACGATCTCCTCACTGGAACGGTAATTCTCCTCCATCAGCAGCACCTGTGCGCCGGGGTAGACCTGCTCAAAGTCCATCAGTGCCTGGGGGTAGGCGGCGCGGAACCCATAGATGCTCTGATCCTCGTCGCCTACCATAAACAGGTTCAGACTGCGCCCGGCCAGCAGCCGTATAATTTCGTGCTGAATTTTGGAGGTGTCCTGCGATTCATCCACGCAAAAATATTTATACCGCTGCTGGAAATACGCCAGCACCGGCGGCGCGGCCCGCAGAATTTGCAGCGCAAACACCATCTGGTCGTCGTAGTCCATCTGCCCGGCCCGTTTCAGCGCGGCCTGGTAGCGGCGGTACAGCTCCGGCAGGTTGGCTAAATCCGTTTCCAACCCTTCAATTTCCTCATCGGCCAGCGCCATATTTTTAATGTAGGTGATGGCCGTGCGCAGCTCTTTCAGTGTGCTCTCGGTGGGAAACTCCCGGTTCACCTGCTGCCAGATGTCGGTCAGCATCCGGGTGATGTCGCCCTCGTTGGTCAGCAGTTCAGGCTGGCGGCGGCCGTAGACCCGGCTGTAATACTGCAAAATCACCGCCGAAAGCCCGTTAATGGTGCGGAAGGTCATCTGCCCGGCCAGCTCTGCCCCAAAACGGGCGGCAAAGCGGCCGCGCATCTCGTGGGTGGCGGCCACCGTGTAGGTCATCGTTAAGATCTGCGCCGGGGGCACATCGCAGCACAGCACCATGTAGCCCAAACGGGTCACCAGCACGGTGGTTTTGCCGCTGCCCGGCACGGCCAGCAGCAGCACCGGCCCATGCACGGCCTGCACGGCGGCCAGCTGTTGGGGGTTCAGTCCCGCCGCATATTGCTTGATAAAGGTCTCTTTCTGCAAAAGGCAGCCTCTTTCTATGCCCCGCCCATAGGCGGAAAAGTTCGATACTACAAGCATACCATGCCGCCGCGGCGGGGGCAAGCGTTACTTTTTTATCACGAAGCAGGGCAGGGGAGCGGTGCTGGCCCAGTTGGCAAACTCGCATACCAGCACGGTGTATTTTGTCAGCGGCAGGGCTCGGAAAAATCCCAGCGCCGCCTGCTTTTCACTGTCACCGATGACCTGCCCGCTGTACAGCACCGCCGCCAGCACACCGCGCGGCTTCAGGGCATCCAGCGCGGCCTGCAGGGCGGGCAGACTGCCATCGGCGGTGGAGTGCACCTCGTGGTCGGCGCCGGGCAGCCAGCCAAAATTGAACAGCACGCAATCCGCCGTGCCGGGGGCGACCAGTTCGGCCAAACATGCATGGTCGTGCACCAATGCCTGCCCGATGGCCCCCAGCCCGGCGGCGCCCAGCCGTGTGTTGGTGTTTTCCACGGCGGCAGGCTGAATATCCAGCGCCAGCACCCTGCCCGTGGGTCCTGCCAGGCGGCACAAAAACTCGGTGTCGTGGCCGTTGCCGCAGGTGGCGTCCACATACAGTCCGCCCGGCTGGAGGTGGGCTGTCAAAAATTCATGGCAAAGCTGCACCGCCGAAAGATCCGGCATCCGGCGGCGGACCATCTCGCCGCCCTGGGGCAGAAAGCCGAACTTTTTCAATAAGGCCCCGGCGGCTTCGTCAGCGGCAGGGCTGGCGGTAAAGCGGGTCTCGCGTTTGACGTCATACCCGCCGTTTTGCTGCAAGATCTCCTTGACCAGATAGCTGCCGTACCCCCGCTGCCGCCAGGCCGGGTCGATCTCCACCCACAGCCGCCCATCCTCCAGCGCAGCCATGCCGATGACGGTCTTTTCTTTGTATAATACGTATTTCCCGGCTTCGTGGGTGATTTTCATAGCAGGCACTTCCTTTTACAAACTACATCCAGCATACAGGCCCCGGCACCGCCTGTCAAGCGCCGAAATGGGAGCATTTTCACATTCTTTTCACCCGGCCAAGAAACCTATTTCACAATTGGCCGGTATACTATAGGCATAGAAAGCAAAAAGGGAACGAAAACCCCAAGGACATTGCCCCGACGCTTCCCAAATCTCACGCGAAAGGATGGACCAGTATGAGCAACGAATACGATTACTCCGGTCTTTACAATAACGGCCAGGGCGGCAATACGCCCGACCCCAATCAGGGCCAGAACAACGACCAGCCCCGGAACGAAGCCAACCAGGCTTCTGCAACCCGGCCCGATCAGCCCAGCCAGCCCGAGCAGGGCGGCTACCCCAATGTGGGCAGCAGCGGCATGAACACCGCCAACACCGCCCGCACCGATTACTCGGCAGGCAGCAGCACCAATAACACCGGTGCCAACACCTACAACCAGCCGAACAACGCCTACGGCCAGAACAACGGCTACACCAGCAGTTTCAGCGGCGGCAATGGCGGCTACAATGGCTACAGCTACGCCAGTGCCCCGCAGCAGTCCCCCAAGAAAGAAAAAAAGCATAACAAGGTCCTGCTGCGCGTCCTCGCCGGTGTCGGCGTGGTGGCCCTGGGCTTCGGCAGCGGCATCGGCGGTGCCGTGGTGGCCAGCCGTGCCGGCCTGACCGGCAACCAGGTGGTCGTGCAGGAAGTCCAGCGCGACACCAGCACCGATGCCTCTAACACCGGCAGCACCGATGGCACCTCTATGACCATGCAGCAGATCGCTGCTGTGGCCTCCCCCAGTGTGGTGGCCATCACCACCGAGCAGATGAGCAGCAGCCAGACCTGGTTTGGCGGCTACTATGTGCAGAGCGGTGCCGGTTCCGGCATCATCGTCAGCCAGGATGGCTACATCCTCACCTGCGCCCATGTGGTCAGCGGCGCTACCAGCGTGAAGGTCCAGCTCAACGGCAGCGACCAGAGCTATGACGCCACCGTTGTCGGCGTCGACTCTACTTCCGATATTGCCGTGCTGAAGATCGATGCCACCGGCCTGACCCCGGCAGTCATCGGCGACAGCGATAAGCTGGCTGTCGGTGAGACCACCGTGGCTGTGGGCAACCCGCTGGGCACCTTGTCCAACACCGTTACCCAGGGCATCGTCAGCGCCCTGAACCGTCAGGTTACCGTGGAAGATAACGATATGACCTTGATCCAGACCGATACATCCATCAGCCCGGGCAACTCCGGCGGCGGCCTGTTCAACGCAAACGGTGAGCTGATCGGCGTGGTCAACGCCAAGAGCAGCTACAGCGAGGCCGAGGGCATCGGCTTTGCCATCCCCATCAACACCGCTATGGACATTGCCCAGCAGTTGATCGAAAACGGCGCTGTGGCCCGCCCGGTGCTGGGCGTCAGCATCCTGGACATTCAGGATTCCTCCACCGCACAGCAGTACGGTGTGTCCGCTTTGGGCGTCTACGTGGCTGATGTCACCAAGGGCGGCGGCGCCGAGGCTGCCGGTGTGCAACGCGGCGACCGCATCATCGCCATCGATGACACGGCTGTCAGCAGCACCGCCACCGTCAAGAGCTACCTGGCCGACAAGCAGGTGGGCGACACCGTCACCCTGCAGGTCGAGCGCGACGGCAAGGTCCTGACTCTCAACGTCACTTTGGGGAATAGTGCGCAGTAAAAGTGCCGCAACCCAAAGCCCCCTTTGCACAAGGGAGGCTCTCCCTACCCCGCGTTTTCTATAAACATTTCCTCCTTCTTTTTTCTTTCCATATAATCTTCTAATCTTGCAAAAATGTCCTGCAATGCAAACTTTGCATTGTGGGACATTTTTGCTGTTTTATACAGCTTGTTCATAAAAACTTTGTTTGACAGGCCATACAGCCGTACTGTATAATTTAAAATGTACGCAACGTATAAAAAAAGTTCGTATCCGGGAAAGAATCTGGACGAAACGCGCACAAGATGCCGAACCGTCCGCGAAACAGGGGAACAGAAGAAAAGGAGGTCATACCCATGAGCGATTACGCTGCTATTGCAAAAGAAGCTGCCGTTTTTACCGAGGAATGTGTCACCAACAACCGCATCGACCCGTCCCTTTTTGGCCAATACAACATCAAGCGCGGCCTGCGCGACCAGGACGGCAAAGGCGTGCTGGCAGGCATTACCAACATCTCCCGCATTGATGCCTTTGAGGAGAAGGACGGTAAAAAAGTGCCCTGCGACGGAAAACTCTGGTACCGCGGCTACAACGTGTATGACCTCATCCGGGGCCTGCGCGGCAAGCGCTATGCCTTTGAGGAAGCCGCCTACCTGCTCCTTATCGGTGACCTGCCCAACGAGGCCCAGCTGGATGCTTTCAAGGACAGCCTGGTCAAATGCCGCGACCTGCCCACCAACTTTGTGCGGGACGTCATCATGAAAGCCCCCAGCCGCGACCTGATGAACTCGCTGACCCGCAGTGTGCTCACCCTCGCCAGCTACGATGACGACATCGGCAAGACCGACCTGCAGACCCAGCTGGAGCAGTGCATCAAGCTCATCAGCGTCTTCCCCATGCTGGCCGTCTACGGCTACCACGCCTACCATTATTATGAGTGCGGCGGCAGCATGTACATCCACCGCCCCAAACCGGAGCTTTCCACCGCCGAAAACCTGCTGCAGATGCTCCGCCCCGACCAGAAATACACCGAGCTGGAAGCCCACGTGCTGGACATCGCCCTGCTGCTGCATATGGAGCATGGCGGCGGCAACAACTCCACCTTCACCACCCGCGTGGTCAGCTCCTCCGGGTCGGATACCTACTCGGTCATTGCGGCGGCGCTTTCCAGCCTGAAAGGTCCCAAGCACGGCGGTGCCAACATCAAGGTCATGCAGATGATGGACGACATCCGCGCCCACGTCACCGACCCCACCGACGAAGCCGCCATGCACGACTACCTGTCCCGCATCGTCGACCGCCAGGCCTTCGACCAGAAGGGCCTGATCTACGGCATGGGCCACGCGGTCTACTCCCTCAGCGATCCCCGCGCCGTGGTGTTCAAAAACTTTGTGCACCAGCTGGCCGATGCCAAGGGCCGCGCCCGCGATTTTGAATATTACAACACCATCGAGCGGCTGGCCCCCAAAGTCATCGCAGAAAAACGCCATATTTATAAAGGCGTGTCTACCAACGTCGACTTCTACTCCGGCTTCGTCTATGACATGCTGGGTATCCCCGTGGAGCTGTACACCCCCATCTTCGCCGTGGCGCGCATCGTGGGCTGGTCCGCCCACCGCATGGAGGAGCTGGTCAACGTGGATAAGATCATCCGCCCCGCCTACCAGAGCATCATGATCCCGCGGGACTACGTGCCGCTGGAAAACCGCTGATGCCCGCCTGACCCCCTTACATGCAAAAGGAGGCCGAATGAACGAAAAACTCAAAGAAAAGACCCGCGAAGCCCTGACCAGCGTGCTGCCCATCACGGTCATCGTGCTGATGCTCAGCGTCACGCTGGTGCCCATGGAGGTGGGTACGCTGGCCCTGTTTTTAACGGGGGCGGTGCTGCTCATCGTGGGCATGGGCTTCTTCCAGCTGGGTGCCGAGATCTCCATGACCCCGCTGGGCCAGGGGATAGGCGGCAGCATCGTGCGCCAGAAAAAAACATGGCTGGCCGTTGTCATCTGCTTTGCCATGGGCGCTATCATCACGATCTCAGAACCCGATCTGCAGGTGCTGGCCAACCAGGTGGCGGCCATCCCCAACGCCGTGCTCATCTGGACGGTGGCGGCGGGCGTCGGCGTGTTCACCGCCGTGGCGGTGCTGCGCATTTTGTACCGCGTGCCGCTGTCCAAAATGCTGCTGGGGCTGTATTTGCTGCTGTTCGTGGTGTCCCTTTTTGTCCCCAATGAATTTTTGGCCGTCGCCTTTGATGCCGGCGGCGTCACCACCGGCCCCATGACGGTGCCCTTTATCATGGCGCTGGGCATCGGCTTCTCAGCTGCCCGCAGCGATAAGGACAGCGCCAACGACAGCTTCGGCCTCATCGCTCTGTGCAGTGTTGGCCCCATCCTGATGGTCATGCTGCTGGGCATCTTCTACCACCCCACGGAGACGATCTATGACGCCGTGCAGCTGGCCCCGGTCATCACTACCCAGGATGTGGCACTGGCCTTTTTGCAGGACCTGCCCCATTATACGGCCGAGGTGCTGCAAAGCACGCTGCCCATCGTAGGCGTGTTTGTGCTGTTCCAGGCGCTGACCCGCAGCTTCCAGCCGCGCCAGTTGGTGCGTATGGTGCTGGGTTTTGTGTATACCATTATCGGGCTGATTTTGTTCCTCACCGGTGTCAACGTCGGGTTCGCGCCCGTAGGCAATCTGCTGGGCAGCGGCCTGGGCAGCGGCCCCCTGCGCTGGGCGCTGCTTCCTATCGGCATGCTCATCGGCTACTACATCGTCAAGGCCGAGCCAGCGGTGCAGGTGCTCAACGAACAGGTCGAGGAGATCACCGGTGGCACCATCTCCCGCCATGCCATGAACCGCGCCCTGCAGGCCGGTGTGGCCGTGGCGGTGGCGCTGGCCATGCTGCGCGTGCTGACCGGACTTAGCATCTACTGGGTGCTCATCCCCGGCTACGCGGCGGCGCTTATCATGAGCCGCTTTGTCCCGCCGGTGTTTGTGGGCATCGCGTTTGACTCCGGCGGCGTCGCCAGCGGCCCGATGACATCCACTTTCCTGCTGCCGCTGGCCATGGGCGCATGCGGCGCGGTGGGCGGCAACGTCGTCACCGATGCCTTCGGTATCGTGGCGCTGGTCGCCCTGGCTCCGCTCATCGCCATCCAGATCATGGGCCTGCTGTATGCCCGCCGCACCCAGGCGCAGACCGCCCCCAACATTTTGGACGACACCGTGGTGGAACTGGAGGAATACTGATATGGCTGCAACGCAAAAACGCACCCCCTGCCTGCGGCTGCTCCTTTCGGTCACGCAGGCCGAGGATGAGCACCGCGTGGTGGAAGTGCTGCAAAAAAACGGCATCCCCCTTTGTTTTGAAGCCCGCGCCAAGGGCACAGCCCCGTCTGAGCTGCTGGATGCCATCGGCCTGGGAGGCACCACCCGCGTGCTGACGGCGGGCCTGCTGCCCCGCGCCAACGTCCCGGCGGTGTTCGGGGCCATCAACAAGGCGCTTTCTTACCACAAGCGCGGCGCAGGCATCGCCGTGACCCTGCCGCTGACCGGCGTACAGAACAGCATTTTGCAGTTGACCGCCCCGGCGGACTGTGCCGGACCCACTGCTGAAAAGGAGGAACACACCATGAAGGACCATCCCTACGCCCTGCTGTGGGTTTCCGTCAAGGCGGGCCACGGCGACGAAGCTGTGGACGCTGCCCGCAAAGCAGGGGCCCGCGGCGGTACAGTGTTGAAAGGCAGCCGCTGCAGTACCGAGGAGGCCAGCAGCTTTTTGGGCATTTCCATTCGGGAGGAGCAGGATTTTGTTATGATCGTCGTCCCGCAGGAGCAGAAATCCGCCGTCATGCAGGCGGTCACCGCTGCCTGCGGCCTGAACACCCCCGCCCACGGTGTAACAGCCGCCCTGCCGGTAGATGAAGTGATGGGATTAGAATAAGTACCCCTTAAAAGGCCCCCTTGTGTAAAGGGGGCTCCGCGAAGCGGTGGGGGATTGTGACCTTACCCCATACATCGACCTACCCCCGTAAAATCACAATCCCTCCGTCACGGCTACCGCCGTGCCACCCGCTTACGCGTCGGGCCCCTCTGTCGCTTCGCGACATCTCCCCACACTGTGGGGAGTCACCCTTTACACAAGGGAGGCTTTAGGGGCCTGCAATAACGATAAAAAAGGATGCAAGGAACTTACTCCTTGCATCCTTTTATTATTGTTGAATTGTTAAAAATTACCCGGCAATCGCACCAAAGGCCGAGAAGCCCAGCAAACTGACCACACCCATGATGCACCCGGCCAGCAGCACGCCGCCCATGCAGGCACGCACGCTGGATTTGAAATCCATGTCCAGCAGGCTGGCGGCCAGTGTGCCGGTCCAGGCACCGGTGCCCGGCAGGGGGATACCCACGAACAGCAGCAGCGCCCAGGGCAGGCCGCGGCCGGCCTTGGCCTTCAGCTTCTCGCCGCCTTTGTGGCCCTTCTCCAGGCAGAAGGTGAAGAACTTGCCGATGACCGGCTTATCCGCGCCCCACTCCAGCACCCTGCGGGCCAGAAAGAAGATGAACGGCACCGGGAGCATGTTGCCGATGATGGAGATGATGTACACCTGCCACAGCGGCAGGCCCAGCCCCACGCCGATGGGGATCGCGCCGCGCAGCTCGATCAGCGGCACCATCGAGACGAAAAATACAGTCAGATATTTAGTCAGCATAATAAACCTCGTTGTAGAGTTGCTTTCTATAAATGATAACTTTCTAATTATACAGGATAACGACCAATTTGGCAAGTACTACTTTAAAGGCGCCCCTCAAGCTCCCCTCAAGGGGAGCCATCTCTGCTACCGTATGCCTTAACCTTATTCTATATACACATCATACACATCCTCAAATTTGTCCTGTTTTGTCAAATCCGGCCAATCTTATGAACATGTTGTAAACTTTTATAAAATTGCACAAGGTTAGTTGTATAAAACTAGCGTCCTGCACGAAAATAAGTTAATTTCCTCTAACTGCTTGACTTTTAGGTGTTAGTTATGCTAAACTGCTATCGCAAGCGGTTAGAGCGTTCTAACCGCCCACTTTTGCTTGACCTGTTAGCATATGCTAATGGGCGGGCCAAACAGCATATAAAGGGGTGTTTGTGCTATGCCTTTGACAATGGCAAAAGCAGGTGAGACCGTCACCATCCAGAAGATCACCGGTAAGGATGAAGTTCGTCTGCACCTGGCAGAGTTGGGCTTTGTTGTTGGCGAGACCATAACGGTCGTCAACGAGATCAGCGGCAACCTGATCCTACAGGTCAAGGAAGCCCGCATCGCGCTGGATAAGACCATGGCCATGCGCATCATGGTCGCCTAAAATTCGGAAATCCGTCCCCGCGCAAACGGAGGCTAGATTTACAGTATTGAGGAGGAATCGTATATGAAAACTCTTAAAGACGTTAAGGTCGGCGAGACTGCTACGGTCAAGCGCCTGCACGGTGAAGGTCCTGTCAAGCGCCGCATCATGGACATGGGCCTGACCAAGGGTGTCCAGGTCTACGTCCGTAAGGTCGCACCTCTGGGCGACCCCATGGAGCTGACCGTCCGCAACTACGAGCTGAGCGTTCGTAAGGCTGACGCCGAGATGGTCGAGGTCGAGTAAAATGGCTGCTTTCCCCGCCCAAAAGCGGGAAAACATAGAAAGGGGTATATGAATGGCAATTAAAATTGCATTGGCCGGCAACCCGAACTGCGGTAAAACCACCCTGTTCAACAACCTGACCGGCTCTAACCAGTACGTCGGTAACTGGCCCGGCGTTACGGTGGAAAAGAAAGAGGGCAAACTCAAGGGCCACGATGATGTCGTGATCCAGGACTTGCCCGGTATCTACTCTCTGTCTCCCTACACGCTGGAGGAAGTTGTCGCCCGCGGCTACCTCGTCAACGAGAAGCCCGATGCCATCCTGAACATCATCGATGGTACCAACATCGAGCGTAACCTCTACCTGACCACCCAGCTGATCGAGCTGGGCATCCCCGTTGTCATGGCAGTCAACATGATCGACCTGGTTCGCAAGAACGGCGACAAGATCGACCTGAACAAGCTCTCCAAGGAACTGGGCTGTAAGGCTGTTGAGATTTCCGCCCTGAAGGGCGAGGGCTGCCAGCAGGCTGCCGAGGCTGCCATCGCCGCCGCCAAAGAGGCCAAGGGTGTTGAGCTGCCCCATGTCTTTACCGGCAGCGTTGAGCATGCCATCGCTCACATCGAGGAATCCATCCAAGGCAAGGTCGATGACCGCTTCCTGCGTTGGTACGCCGTTAAGCTGTTCGAGCGCGACGACAAGGTCGAGGCTGAGCTGAACCTTGGCAAAGACCTGCTGGATCACATCGGCCAGCATGTCACCGACTGCGAGAACGAGATGGATGACGATGCCGAGAGCATCATCACCAACCAGCGTTACGCTTACATCAACGGTGTTGTCGACAAGGCCGTCAAGAAGAAGGCCCGCGCCGAGCACCTGACCGTTTCCGATAAGATCGACCAGCTCGTTACCAACCGTATCCTGGCCCTGCCCATCTTCGCAGCCATCATGTGGCTGATGTACGCCATCGCCATGGGTACCTCTGTTGCTGACGGCGGCATCGGTATCGGCACCTTCGCTACCGACTGGACCAACGATGTTCTGTTCGGCGAGATCGTCCCGAATGCCCTCGGCGGCCTGCTGGAGAGCATCGGTGTTGCTGGCTGGCTGTACGGCCTGATCATGGACGGCATCGTCGCCGGTGTCGGTGCGGTCCTGGGCTTCGTTCCCCAGATGCTCGTTCTGTTCTTCCTGCTGTCCATCCTCGAGGACGTCGGCTACATGGCCCGTGTCGCCTTCATCATGGACCGTATCTTCCGCCGCTTCGGCCTGTCCGGCAAGAGCTTCATCCCCATTCTGGTTGGTACCGGCTGCGGTGTTCCCGGTGTTATGGCTTCCCGTACCATCGAGAACGAGCGTGACCGCCGTATGACCATCATGACCACCTGCTTCATTCCCTGCAGTGCCAAGATGCCCATCATCGGCCTGATCGCAGGTGCTCTGTTCGGCGGCAACAGCTGGGTCGCCACCTCTGCTTACTTCATCGGCTTTGCAGCCATCATCATCTCCGGCATCATCCTGAAAAAGA
>OLPY01002023.1_pt1 | contig 13122 bp, 9 predicted proteins | sample 1672481 | NCBI WGS metagenome assembly OLPY01 (sample SAMEA3136691, study PRJEB25190) | human gut metagenome | biome: human gut; feature: human-associated habitat; material: faeces | place: Austria | collected 2013 | reverse complement strand
CGCCGCCGCGCTGGTGCAGATGCTCGGCGGCACCCCCGAGCAGGCACTCGACGCCAGCTCCATAGCGCTGAGCAATCTACTGGGCCTCGTTTGCGACCCCGTGGGCGGACTGGTCGAGGTGCCGTGCCAAAACCGCAATGCCATCGGCGTGGCCGCGGCCTTCAGCTCGGCCCAGCTCGCGCTCGCCGGCATCAAGAGCCTGGTGCCGTTTGACCAGATGGCGCATGTGATGCTCTCGGTGGGTCACGCCCTGCCGGCAACCCTGCGCGAGACGGCCAAGGGCGGCATCGCTCAAGCCCCGGCCGCGCTTTCTGCCTGCGCTAAATGCGGCATATGCGGATAGGCAGACTTCTCCAAACTGATACTGTTTCCGAACCACAAACAACAGGCTAATCGCTATAATGCAAGCCCAGTTAAAACACGATGAGCCGCAAGGCGAAACTCGAAGGAAATATATACGATGTCGCAAATCGACCGCAGCAGCATGATCCCCGATCCGCAACAGCCCAGTAGGCATACCGGCGGCGTCCAATCGCCGCGCCCCATCGCGCCGGCTCAAACCCAACAACACGGCCCGGCCAATGCCTCTCAGCGTCCGAATCAACGTCAATACCAGCAGCATCAACAATATCAGCAGCGTCCCGCACATGGTGCCGCCCCCAAGCAGGGCCCTTCACACACTCGCGCGGCAAACAATCGCGGGCCCGCAGACAAGCGCAGCGACAAAAGCAGCAAGTCGGGCGGAAAGACGGCCCTCTTTGTCGTCCTCGGCCTTGTCGCAATCGTCTACATCGTAGGCGTCGTGGCGTTCTCGCAGATCGCTTACCCCAACACTACCATCGCCGGCGTCGACATCACGCTCTCTAACGCATCTTCGGCAGCCACCAAGGTCAACTCGGCATGGAAGCACTACAAGCTCACCGTTTCGGATGACAGCTTTAGCTGGACCTATCAGCCCGAGTCCGACGAGCCCATCGTCGATGGCGAGGAAGCTGCCCACGAGATTATCAGCAAAAACGAGCCGCTGCTGTGGCCATCGCGCCTAATCGCGTCGCTCGGCGGCAAAACCGTTAGCGCCACCAAGAACAGCTCAATCGACTTGGACCAGGACGTCGACCTGTCCATGCTCTCCGATGCCTTTGACCAAAAGCAGTTTGAGGAGGACCTGGGCAGCGCCATCAACGAGTTCAACGAGGGCCGCTCGGGCACCTTCGAGGCCACCAGCTCCTATGACGAGAAGGCCGGCAAGTTCACCGTTGAGAAGGCCCGTTCCAACGAGAAGCTCAACCGCGAGCATGTCATCAAATATGCCGAGATCGAGCTCGCGTCGCTCGCCGAGAATGTCGATATCACCAAGATCGGCAACGACGCCTACGAACCGCTCAACGGCACCCTCACCAACGACCAGATTCAGGCTGCATGCGATGCCGCTAACAACTTCCTGGGCGTCAACGTGACCCTTAAGCTCAACGGCAATGACACCGGCAAGGTGGACGGCAGCTCGGTGCTGCAGTGGATCAACTTTGCCGATCCGGCCAACCCCACACTCGATACGTCGCAGATCAGCAGCTGGGCAGCAGACCTCGCCAACGGCTTTAACACCGTGGGCTCCACCCGCTGGTGGACACGCGCCGACGGCAAGGAGTGCGCTGTCGAGGGCGGCGACTTTGGCTGGTCCATCGACAGCGACACGCTCGCAAAGCAGGTCGAGGACGCTATCAATAACAAGCAGACCGGCGATATCGAGATTTCGTACTCCAAGAAGGCCGACACGTTTACCGCCAAGGGCGAGCCCGATTGGAAGGCCTATATCGACGTCGATCTGTCCGAGCAGCACGCACGCTACTACGACGAGAACGGCAATATCGTGTGGGAGGCCAACTTTATTTCCGGCAAACCGGGCGAAGACGCCACCCCCGAGGGCGTGTGGCAGATCAACAGCAATGACGGCGCAAGCAAGCTCATCGGTGCCAAAGACCCCGCGACCGGAAAGCCCAAATACGAGAGCCCGGTCAGCTACTGGATGCCGTTCGAGGGCAATATGGTCGGCTTCCACGACGCTACCTGGCAAAACGATTCGAGTTTCGATAGCGCCGAATCGTACAAATGGTGCGGAAGCCACGGCTGCATCAACCTGCGCCTGGCCGATGCCAAGGCGCTCCACGACTGCATCAGCGTCGGCCTGTGCGTGGTCGTGCACTCGTAAGGAATCACGCCTTCGCACAACGGGGAACTGACGCTCCAATCTAACAGTTCCGAAAGATACTGCCATAATGCGCCCGCCTCTCGCGACGGGCGCATATACTTATCGAGGAACTTTCTATAAAGGAGACGCCATGTCGAATGTCCCCACCATCACCCCGGGACCGAATGATACCGAGCGAGCGCCCGAGGGTGCCACCGAAACGCTTCCCCTCATAACAAACGAGCACACCACACAGCAAAACGGCAGCACAAGCGATACAACCGAGATTTCTGACGAAGAGGCCTACGCCAAGCTCAAGGCGAAGCGTGCCGAGCGTCGGCGCAAAAAGCTCATCAGACGCGGCATTGCGGCCGGCGTCGTGGCCGCCATTGTGCTCATCGCCGTTGTCGTGACCCTGATCATCAACGCACGGCCTGCAGGTACCGACGGTCCGGTGACCGACATGGTCACTGAGGGCACGTTTACGACCACCGTCGAGGCTAAAGGCCAGCTCAAGCCCATCTCGGCTTCGGTGGTCTCCCCTTCTGTCGACGGCACGGTGGCGTCGATCAACGTGCAAGCCGGCCAGTCCGTCAACGAGGGCGACGTGCTCATGACCATTAAAAATGACGAGCTCGATCGTAACGTTGCCGAGGCGCAGCGCGCGGTGACAGCTGCACAGGAAGACCTCGCCAACGCGCAGAAAGCGGTAGCCGCCGCCCAAGCCGCCTCTGCGACTGACACAGAAGCGGCAGGCGCGAGTGGCGCTAGCGGCACCGCCGACACGAGTGCCGTCTCGAGCGCCCAACGCAACCTAGCCTCGGCCCAGGCGAACCTGGACCAGGCCAACGCCAAAGCCGCCGAGCGCACCGTGACCGCGCCCAGCTCGGGCAGCATCGTCGAGCTCAACGCCAAGGTCGGCGCCACGGTGACGGGCGGCATGATTATGGGCGAAGGCGATACGAGCGGCGGCAAGCAGTGCATGCAGATCGCCGACCTCTCCAAGATGAAGGTCACCGTTCAGGTGGGTGAAAAGGATATCGCCAAGATCGCCGTGGGCCAGAGCGCCAACGTTACCTATCCGGCCTTTCCCGATATCGTGAGCCCGGGAACGGTCACGACAATCGCTTCGGTGGCAAACTCCGACTCCACCTACGGTGGCGGCGGCAGCGTGACCTTTAACGTCGACATTTTGATCGAAGCGCCCGACGCACGCCTCAAGCCGGGCATGACCGCCGAGGTCTCAGTGGTGACCGAACAGCTCGATGACGTAGTGATGGTGCCGACCATGGCGCTCATGACCGAGGATGGCGAGCATTATTACGTCAACGTGGCAACCGACGGCGAAGGAAAACAGACCCGACGCGTCAAGGTGACCGTCGTGACGCAAAACGATAACGACGCCGTGGTCGGCAAAACGCAGGTCAAGCGTGATGACCAGGGCAACGAGATCAACCCCAACGTGCCGGTTACCAAGCTGCGCGATGGCGACACCATCGTGATGGACACCGGCGCAGGCATGACGGCCGACGGCGGCGACCCTAGCAGCATGTCTGCCGACGAGGGCATGTAATGCGTCCCGTCATCGACATCCGCAACGTGCATCGCATTTTTGAGAGCGAGGCCGGCTGTGCCCATATCCTACACAACATGAGCCTGGCCGTGAATCCCGGCGAGTTCGTGGCCATAACCGGCCCTTCGGGCTCGGGCAAGTCAACGCTCATGAATATTCTGGGCTGCCTGGACAAGCCGACGGCAGGCGATTATTACCTGCAGGGCCTCAACGTGGCGGAGCTCGACGATGACGAGCTCACAGAAGTCCGCGCCCTGAGCATCGGCTTTGTCTTTCAGAGCTTTAACCTACTGCCGCGCCTATCGGTCATCGAAAACGTCATGCTGCCGCTTTCGTACACCAACGTGCCGCGGGCTCAGCGTGAGATGCGCGCTGTCCATGCGCTGCAAGCCGTCACGCTGCCGGTCGACCACTGGGACCACCGCATCTCAGAGCTCTCGGGCGGACAGATGCAGAGGGTTGCCATCGCGCGTGCCCTCGTCAACGATCCACCCATCATCCTAGCCGACGAGCCGACAGGAAACCTGGACTCCGCCACCGGAGCGCTCGTGATGGAGACCTTCCACAAACTCCAGGAACGCGGCAAGACCATCGTGCTCATCACGCATGATCCCGGTATCGCCGCTGAGGCCGACCGTGCCGTAACCATTCGCGACGGCAGGATTCACGATGGCGCATACATCGCCCACGCGCCGCAGACCCTGCGCGGCGCCATTGATAGCCTGCCCACGATTTCCGCACACGCCAATCCGACGAAAGGAGTGAAGGCATGAGCACGCGCGACCTTATCCAAGAAGCCCTTCACTCCCTCGAGGCCAACAAGGGACGCAGCCTGCTCACCATCCTGGGCATTGTTATCGGCATCGCCTCCGTCATTGCCATGACCTCGCTTATCGGCGGTATCCAAAACAGCCTGGTCAACAGCCTAGGCCTCAACGCCGCGCGTATGGTGCAGATTTATTCGTCGCAAGAGCTCACCGAGTCGGACGTCGAAAAGCTTCGCAAAATGGTGCCGCAGATCGAGCAGATCGGCATCGTGGACAGCGCCTATACCGAGTACAAGTCCGGTGACAAAAGCTATACCGTCATGGCGCAGGGCGTCGATAGCGACATGCTCGACGCGGTGGGCGCCAGCAAGCTCGTCGCGGGGCGCACCTACGCCCAGGCCGAGTCCCAATCTGGCGCACGCGTGGCGCTCATCAGTCGTGGCGGCGCGGATCAGCTGTACGGCAACGAACAGGACGCGCTGGGCAAGGCCATTAAGGTCTCCAACGGCGAGGTGCAGATTGTCGGTGTTATCGACGGCGGCAGCGACTCCATGGGCTCGCTCACGCTATACATGCCGCGCGAGACCATCTCGGGCCTCTTTGGCGACGAGAATCCGTCGTTTCCCAGCGTAACGGCGCTCGCCACCGAGGGCACCGACGTGGATGAGCTGTGCAAGACGATTGAATCCAAGGTGCGCGCAATGAAGGGCATCGGGGAGGATGATGAGTACGACAGCGTATCGGCAACATCCATGAAAAGCGCCATCGACGCCCTCAATTCCTTTATGGGCGCGTTTTCGCTCATCATGGGCGCCGTTGCCAGCATTTCGCTGCTCGTGGGCGGTATCGGCATCATGAACATGATGCTCACCAATGTGACCGAGCGTATCCGCGAGATCGGTATTCGTCGAGCCTTGGGTGCCAGCCGTCGCGATATCACCGCGCAGTTCTTGGCCGAGTCCTCGGCGCTGTGCGTCACCGGTGGCCTGCTGGGTGTCCTGATTGGCTATCTGCTTGCCTGGGGTCTAGCGATGTTCGCCGCGGGCTCTGGCGTGCTTGGTGAGCTCGGTGCCAGCGGTACCATTACGCCGAGTTTTTCGATCGCCACGGTGCTGCTGGCCTTTGCGGTCTCCGTCGGCATCGGCGTCATCTTTGGCTTCTGCCCCGCCCGCCGGGCAGCAAAACTCGACCCCGTGGAGTGCCTGCGCTACCAGTAAGCCAACACAAGATAAGTTGCGGTGAAATAGAGACTGTTTATGCTGCTAAAAGGCCATATCTGACCCTATTTCACCGCAACTTAGATAGCGTCAGGTATAACGCTTCACCCCAAATCAAATTGATTCGTTGAATAGACATATTGCAAATCTTTATACTTCGTTTAATCCACAAGTGGGTATTATCACACACAAAGCACACGTGAAAGGATATACCCATGTCGCTTACACAGTCAGCAGAGCGTGCAGCGCTCAACAAGCTCATCGATTATCTCGACGACAACCCTCAAGAAAACATCGACAAAATCATGGACCTCGTGAACAAACTGGTCCCCAATCGCGTATTTCCCGTACAGCGCGAGGCGTTTACCAACGTCATCAAGAGTCGCGGCAATTGGTATGACCTGATCATGCGCATCTTCGACCTCAATCCCAAAATGCGCACCAAGTTGCTCAAGGCGCTTATAATCGACGGCAACCTGCTGGCTTGGCCCCAACAGGAAAAGAACCGCGAGAAATACCAGTGCAATATTCCGTGGGCCATCCTGCTCGACCCCACAAGTGCCTGCAACCTGCATTGCACGGGCTGCTGGGCCGCCGAGTATGGCTATAAGCAGAATCTGTCCTTCGATGACATCGACTCTATCGTCACGCAGGGCAAAGAGCTCGGCACGCACATCTACATCTATACCGGCGGCGAGCCGCTCGTCCGCAAGCACGACCTGATCAGAATTTGCGAAAAACATCAGGACTGCGTGTTTCTCTGCTTCACCAATTCCACGCTCATCGACGAGGCGTTCTGTGATGACATGATCCGCGTTGCAAACTTTGTCCCTGCCATCAGCGCCGAGGGCAACGAGCACACCACCAACGCCCGCCGTGGCGAGGGCACGTACGAAAAGATCGAACACGCCATGAAACTTTTGCGTGAGCGAAAACTGCCGTTTGGAATCTCGACGTGCTGGACCAGCGCCAACGCCGATACCGTCGCCACCGAGGAAAACATGGACTGGATGATTCGCGAGGGCGCGCTCTTCTGCTGGTATTTCTACTTTATGCCGGTCGGCCGCAATGCCACCAACGAGCTTATGCCCACGCCTGAGCAGCGCGAACACATGTATCATTTTATTCGCGAGATGCGAGAGAAAAAGCCCCTCTTTACCCTCGATTTCCAAAATGACGGTGAGTTCGTGGGCGGCTGTATCGCCGGCGGGCGACGCTACTTACATATCAACGCGGCGGGAGACGTGGAGCCGTGCGTTTTCATTCACTACTCCAATGCCAATATCCACGACGTAAGCCTGCTCGATGCACTTCGCTCTCCCCTCTTTATGAAGTATTACGAAGGCCAGCCTTTTAACGACAACTACCTCAAGCCTTGCCCCATGCTCGAGAACCCCGATGTGCTGCCCAAAATGGTCGCAGAGGCAGGCGCCATGAGCACCGACTTGGTAGAGAAGGAGTCTCCCGAACAACTGCGCGAGAAGACCCGTGCCGCCGCCAAAGCTTGGTCATCCGTGGCAGAGCGCATTTGGAACGACCCCAAAGATCCGCTCTACACCAAGCGCCATGACGATATGACACAGGGCATGGCCGATAGCGATATGCACAAGTTTGAAAAGCAGGGCCGCAAGCTTAAATCAAACTGCTAGTACCCCATCATCGATAGAATACAAACGCGCGAGCGCCCCAAGGTATTTTGGGGAGCCCGCGCCATATATGACATATAACCCCTAAGTTGCGGTGAAATAGGGTCTGATTATGCCTTCTACCAGCAAAAACAGACACTATTTCACCGCAACTCATTAAGGAGCTGATGGAAGCAGTTGCCAACAGAAGGTCAGTTGCCACCAGAAGGTCTATTCCAAGCGAGACTCCAGGCTCGACAGGCCGTTGAGAGTCAGATCGTTGGCGACCGCCGAGACACGCTCAATGGGAACCGAGCCGTCCGACAGCGCCCACGTACGATAGATGCCGATAATGCCGGACAGCAAAAACGCAAGGTAGTAATCGAACATCTCGTCCTTTAAGCCCTCGGGCAACAGACCGCGCTCGGCGATCTCGAGCTCGAGCGGTACGCGCAACCGCGTCATAAAATCGTCGAGCGGGATGTTCTCAATCAACTGGCGATTGAGCACGAGGTTATTGCAAAGTGCCTCGTTGATGGTTTTAAAAAACGTTCCCGCCGCGCCGAGGGCACGCTCGTTCGCGTCGCCGTCCATAGAAGCAAGCGTTTTCTCGACCGAGTCGACAATCATCTCCACCACATCAACGGCGATGGCATCGAGCAGGCCGTCAACCGTACCGAAGTGTACGTAAAAGGTCTTGCGGTCGACATTTGCCTCGCGTGCGATGGCGCTCACCGTAATGTCGGCAAGAGGCTTATCCATCAACAGGCGCTCAAACGCAGAAAGGATGGCATTGCGGCTGCGAACGATACGGCGGTCGAGGCGCGGTTTGCTGGTGGCCATGGACGTGTCCCTTCAGAATGCGAACATTCATCAACAGATGAGAGTTAATCTACGTAAGAGGATTATCCCCCATCCGGCACAAAAATGCCCGGCAACATGAAGAACGCACGACCAGCTATTACGCCTTAGAGTGTTTCTTTTTGTTCAAAGCAGCCGGGGACACACGGATGCCGTCGCCCGTCTGGCGCACATAGGCCTTATGCGCCGGTTTGGCGGCCCCAGAAGCCTTCTGAGCATGCTGATTGGGATCCACGGTAACCGCATGCACAGGATGGGGCTTTGCAGGCTTAGAGGACGTCTGAGGCGTTCGTCCGAGCTTGCGCATCACGCGATCCCAGCGTGCATGGATACTCTCGTTGTGAGCGCTCTTGAGGCCCAGCAAGGGCGCGGCCAAAATAGTCGGCGCGATAAACGTAATGAGGCGCCACAGCAGATAACCGGCGGTCGACGCCGATCCAAAGAAATGACCCAGGAACAGCGCGAAGCCGCCCTCGGCACCGCCGGTGCCACCGGGCAGCGGAACAGCAGAGCTCAGGAGCTGAACAAAGGCGCTCGCGGCCATGACCGAGAAAAAGTCGACTTCGTGGTGGCCAAAGGCAAGCATCAGAAAATACGGCACGAGGTAGAAAAACGCGAGCTGCAACATGGTAATGACCACCGTGAGCAGCATGGACGAAAAGTGGCCGGCCGAAAGCTTGAACTTTTCGGAGAACGAGTAGATTTCGCCGTCGACAAACGTACGCCAGCCCTCGATCTTGGTCGCCGAGACGCCCACGCGCTCGAGCCAATTGATGATGCAGTGCGCGACGCGCGTGACGGTCTTGGGCATGAGCGCGACGGCAAAGATGCCAAGCAGAATGCAGCAATGACCGCCAAAGCTAAAGACGCACAGCAGCGTCATGTCGCCATAGCGCTCGGCGAAAAACGGCATGCGGGCAAGCAGCAGAATGGCGCCCCAGGCAACAAGGCCAAACTGATACACGATAAAGCGCGTGAACTGCGTGGCACCGGCCTCGCCGACGTTTTGGCCTGCTTTGGTCAGGCGGTAGATCTGAGCAGGCGTGGAGCCCATCATCATGGGCGTCAGGTTGCCAAAGAAGATACCGCTCGCCTCGACTGAGATCAGGTCGCGAATGCCGACGGGCGAATTGGGATCGAGCCAGACGGCGATCGCATAGGCAACGATGCCAAAGAACAGGTACAGGAACATGCAAAAGCATGCAGCAACGAGCCACGGCGCTTGGACGCTCGACATGGCGGCCCAGAACTGCCCCATCTGCCCGGTCACGACCAGATAGACGATATAGCCAACCAGCACGACGCCAATAAAAATGGCACCGCGACGTGCACTCTTGTTGTCATCGCCGCCCGAGGCCTCAACCTCGACCTGGGGCTTAGATGTATGCTGAGAGGACTCCTTCATGAGGCTCCTTCTGACCGTCCAAATATCTTGCATATTGTACCCGCAAGGGCCACAAGCAGAACGAAAAGCTATGGGCCAAATGGGAATTGCAGATGGTTTGCTCGGAAATAAAAAACCCGGACTTCCGTGGGAAGTCCGGGTCTCAGATTCATGGTAGCCCGTACCAGATTCGAACTGGTGATCTCCGCCTTGAGAGGGCGGCGTCCTAAACCGCTAGACGAACGGGCCATAGAACTCAGCAGAATAGAAGTGGTAGCCCGTACCAGATTCGAACTGGTGATCTCCGCCTTGAGAGGGCGGCGTCCTAAACCGCTAGACGAACGGGCCACATGACATCTGCACTGCCGTGCTGCGAGGAAATATATTACGGGACAAAAAACGCGAGCGCAAGAAGAAATTCTAAATTGCCGAAAAATTGTCGGCAGGTTATGGAACGCGCAGGTCAGCCGGGTAGTTAATTTGGGACGGGGCTATTTTAGCTACCCCAAGCGACGCAAATGGATGATTTTTCTGGGACGGGGAATTTTTAATCATTCGGTACATAATGATTAAAAAATCCCCGTCCCAGAAAAATCATCGGGCGGACAGGTCGGGAAAAGTAGCTAAAAAAGCCCCGTCCCAAATTAACTACCCCAGGTTGAGGTTGGCCAGGAGGGCCTCGCGCTCGTTGGGAATGTTGTCTTCGATCACGGCATCGAGGGCGGCGTTAAGCAGCTGCCCCAACTCCGGCCCGGGCTTGACGCCGGCGCGAATCAAGTCGCCACCATTGATGGCAAGCATCTTGAGCGTATAGGGCTCCCCCGCCTCAAACAGATCATGGGCGAGTGAGCGCATCTCCTCAATCGTCTCGACGTAATAGAAACACGAGGGCGCCTTGCCGAGCGTGTCGGCACGCTTAAGGTCCATGAGCTCGTCCATCAGGCGAGGCGTATCGACGCCCTCGCCCGAAAGAGAGCGCATCATGTTGAGCAGGCAGGAGCGCTCGAGACGCAGCGGCTTGTCATGGTATTTGATCAGCAGGCACACATCGCGCACCAAATCGTGCGAGAGCGCCAGGCGATCCATGATGACACGCGCCTTCTTGGCGCCGAGCTCGGGATGGCCGTAGAAGTGACCGCTGCCCGCATGGTCGACCGTAAAGCAATCGGGCTTGGAGACATCGTGCAAAAATGCCGCCCACATAAGGCTCGACGAGGGCGCGACGCCGTCGCACAGCGCCAGCTCCCCTGCCACCGTCAGCACGCGGGCGATATGCTCGTAGACGTTAAACGCATGATAGACACTGCGCTGGTCAAAGCCCCTACCCGCAGCAAGCTCGGGCACGGCGGCGCAAACAAGCTCGGGGTAGCGCAGCATCGCGTCTCCCCCGTGACCAGTCGAAAGGATGCCCTCAAGCTCAATACCCACGCGCTCGCGCGCCACGGCGTCGAGCAGCGGCGCACATTCGGCCAGAGCCTGTTTGGTCGCGGGTTCAATCATAAAGTCCAGACGGCAGGCAAAACGCACCGCACGCAGCATGCGAAGCGCGTCCTCGTTAAAACGACGCTTGGGATCCCCAACGGCACGAATGAGTTTACGGTCAAGGTCGCCCTGGCCGTCATAGCGGTCGACAAGGCCGCGCTCGGGATGCCACGCCATGGCATTGACGGTAAAGTCACGGCGCGCCAGATCGTCCTCAAGCGACGCCGCACGCTCCACACTCTGGGGATGGCGACCATCGGTGTAAAAGCCGTCCAGGCGGTAGGTGGTGACCTCGATGCGCTCGCCATCGTAAATGGCCGTGATGCCGCCAAATTTAATACCCGACTCAACCACGGCAATATCAGCCGCCTCGAGCGCCGCTTTGGACTCCTGCCACAGGCCGCTGCAGCACATATCGACATCGTGGCTGGGGCGCCCCATCAGGGCATCACGTACCCAACCGCCTACGTACCAAGCTTCAAGACCAGCCGCCTCAAGCGCGCATAGGACGCGCAGAGAGGCATCGGTCGGCTGCGTACCGTTGAGCGAAACATTGCACATGCCTATAGCCTCCTGCGCTTGCAAGCGTTAATCGATGGTTCTCAAGAAGTCTAACAAGAAACGGGAAAGCGCGCACATGCAATCGTGTCGTCGATTCGATAAAACGAGACAGCAGACGCCACATACGCTCAGAGCGCAAAAAACACCCGCCTCGGAAATCCAAAGCGGGTGTTCGGCAACGATTTTTCGATGTGGCTAGCAGACCTGACGAACTTCGATGTTCTTCTTATATTCGTCCACCTTGGCAAAATCGCCCAAGCCCGGACACTCGACCACGTTGGCGCCGGTGGCCATCGAGAGACGCAGGGCGTCCTCGACGCGCTCGGGCGCGTCGTGCCACACGGACAAGAAGGCAGCGAGTGAGGAATCGCCAGCGCAGACAGTCGACAGCACCTTGACATCAAAGGTACGGTTGGCAAACCAGATGTGCTCGCCGTTGGAGAAGTACGCGCCGTCGCCACCGAGGGTCAGCAGCACATTCTTAGCGCCCTTGGCGTGCAGCTCGGCCATCGCGCCCTTGACGGACTCGTCGTCGCCACCGCTCACCTTAATGCCAAAGATGTCGAGCAGCTCGTCATCGTTGGGCTTAATGAGCAACGGCTCCATAGCAATGAGGTCGACCAGCTGATGGCTCGAGATATCGAGCACGAACTCGGCACCCTTTGCCTTCACACGACGCAGGACCTCGGCCAGGAAACCCTCGGAGGTGTTGGGGGGCAGCGAGCCGCTAATGACCAGGCAGGTCATGTCGTCGAGCGAATCAATGAGCTCAAACATCTCCTGCTCGTTGGCCCCGTTAATGGCGGCACCGGCATTGACCATGTTGTACTCGGTGTCGGGACCGGCGTTGAGGAACACGTTGACACGCGTGATGCCGTCGGTCCACACGGGCTTGACGGGCACGCCAAGGGCCTCGGCGCCCTTAACGATGAACTCGCCCGAGAAGCCGGCGAAGAAGCCCAGGATCGTGGTGTCGACGCCGTAGTGGTCGAGCGTAAACGAGACGTTGAGACCCTTGCCGTTGGGGGTGTAGACCGCGTTGCGGGTGCGCGTAACGGTATTGGCGGACAGGCCGTCGCAGGAGATGTTGTAGTCAATGGCGGGATTTGCAGTGAGCGTATAAATCATGAATGTTCCTTTCACGAAGCATCGTGTTAATGAAAGTATATTCCACGCTTCGGCAAAAGGCTACTACAACTCGGTGAACGGTGTGGAACGCGTGAAGTGCGGCGCCAAGGTTCGGGAGGGACAAAAAAACGGCGCCCCGATTAAAACCGGGACGCCGCATGAGCATGAATTTGCCGTTATTCGCTTACTTGCGATCGAGCTTACGGACAGCAACGCGCTTGCTGTACTCGTCAACGTGACCGAAGTCGCCAATGCCCACGGACTCGGCAACGTTGGCGCCGGTAGCCATAGCGAGCTTCATGGCCTCCTCGACGTTGTCGCGATCCCTGTACCACTTGT
>OLPY01002018.1_pt1 | contig 13140 bp, 12 predicted proteins | sample 1672481 | NCBI WGS metagenome assembly OLPY01 (sample SAMEA3136691, study PRJEB25190) | human gut metagenome | biome: human gut; feature: human-associated habitat; material: faeces | place: Austria | collected 2013 | reverse complement strand
TATAAATTTTTCTTTATAGACAATTAAATTTAAAACAAACTTACCTTTACCCACAGACAAAATTGAAAAGCCCAAATTTACAAAACACCAAAATAAAAAATATTTTATAATAGGCTATTTATGTTCTTCTACATAAGAGAGAAACTCAGGTGTTTTTGACCAATAATTAATACCCCAATTTTCAAAATTCCACTGTTCCATATAGTCATTACACTCAAAGTCTATATAATATAAAATATTGTCTTGGAACACAAAGTTAGTTGGGAAATAATCAATATTTGTATTTTTAGGATAAAGAATTTTACACATCTCCTTTACTTGTTCTATACAAGCATTAGGCAGACAATCATTTAATACCATATCAAAAACAGTTTCACCTTTGATATATTCCTTTAAAATTCTTTCATTTTCTCTATCATAGTCAAGTAATTTCGGCATAGCAATACCTATATCCAATAATCTTTTATAATCATCAAGTTCAGATTGAAGTTTATCGCCAAACTGATAATAGGAACATGGTTCATGGTGAATTTGCTTTAGTACATATTCTTTCTTCCCATCAGTTACAAGATAAGAATATCCACCCTTCCCCTTGCCTAACAACTTAATTATTGAAAACACCCTAGAGTTAACATTCATTTTTTCCATAATTATCTCCCATAAATATACAAAAAAGTCCCTTATACAAGGGACTTTTAATATTTAATTTATTTTACTGTAACTGTAACAGTCTTTGATTTTTGAGAACCATCTCTTGCAGTTACTGTAATTTTACATGTACCCTTTTTGATACCTTTGATAATACCCTTAGAGTTAATTGTTGCAACCTTTGCATTGCTACTCTTTACTGTAACTTTTTTATTGCCACAGTTTGCAGGGCTTACATATGTTTTTAGTTTGAAAGTCTTACCTTTCTTAATTGTTACCTTTGTGCTATTCACAGAAACTGATTTAACGGCATACTTAAATGGGTTTTTGTATAGCTTTGCATAAGAATGAATACCTGAACCTTTGTTACCGTAAATAGTAATCTTCTTACCATTTGGGTAATACTTATAAGTAAAATAACCGTTAGAGTCCTTAATTGAGAATGCCTGTTTTACAAAAATATCATAGCCTGTATTCTTACAAGTTGAAGGTACATATAGTGAACTGATACTACTGCAACCGATAAATACTTTAGAACCAAGTTTCTTAAGCTTTGTACCTAGTGTATTGCCCTTTAGTTTTTGACAATTAAAGAAAGCAGATGTACCAATGTTTGTTACCTTTTTAAAGTTAAGTGTTGATGCTAACTTCTTACAGTTTGCAAATGCATTATCATCAACATATGTAACATTAGAGAAGTTAATTGAACCTGTCATATTCTGACAATTGAAGAATGCATTGTAACCAACATAACCTAACTTACTTGAAGAAGTAAATTTCTTTAACTTTTTACAACTATCAAATGCAGCAATATCAACTCTCTTAACATTAGATGTACCGGTAATTGTTGTTAGGTTAGTACAACCATAAAAAGCATATTTACCGATTTTCTGTGCTGAGCCAAGTTTTACTGTTTGTAGTTTCTTAGCGTTTTTGAAAGTATAATCCTGAATTACTTTTACCTTTGGTAGGTTAATTGTCTTAATATTTTCTGAACCAAAGAATGCATCAGCATCAATAGAAGTTGCATTTGAGCTAACAGAAGTTAACTTAGGTAGGTTGTACAAAGCAAAGCCCTTAATAAACTTTGCATTTCTAATATTAAGTGAAGTTAGATTATCAGCACTATAAACTGCTCTTTTGTTTAGTGAACCTGCAGTAAGGCTAACCAGTTTATCGTTATTGTACATACAATACTCACCTAGTGTTGCATTACCTAGGTTTGCCTTTGTAAGATTATCACAACCATAAAAAGCATTGCCACCAAAAGACTTAGACTTTGGAGCATTAACTGTCTTTAGATTTGTACAATATTCAAAAGCATAGTCACCGTAAGAAGCACTACAATTTGTTGTAAAATTAGTCAGAGACTTGCAATTATAAAAAACATTCTTGCCTACACTTTTAACTGTTGAAGGTAAAGTAATATCAGTTAAAGAAGTACAATAACTAAAAGCATTATCACCAATCTTAGTTAGCTTTGAAACACCATCAAACTGTACAGAAACAAGATTTGATAGATTATAAAAAGCATATGAACCGATAGAAGTGATATTACCATCAATAACTACTCTGTTAATTTCCTGATACTTAGAACTCCATGGTGCATTATAAGCAGTAAAGTTAGGTAATTCACCTGAACCTACAATATAAAGGTAACCACCACTAACACCCCAAGAGATGTTGCCTACTGTTGCAGAAGTTTCCACAGTATTTGTTTCTTTAGCAGAAACAGAAATTGCTGTTGTCATAGCAGTCATACACATTAAAACTGCCAAAACAATGGATAATAATTTTTTCATAATATTCCTCCTTTTATTCTGTTAATATTTTATCATTTTTTCTTATCCTTTACTATTCAATAAATGCCAAAATTTATTACACACATAAGCATTATTATTGTAAAACTTTACTATACAATTTTTTCTATTTAAAATAAAAGTCAAATTTACTTAAAATAAGTCAAAATTAGTCAGAAAAAAGGCTGTCCCAAAATGGAACAGCCCGGTAAAATTATTTTACAGTTACATTAATAGTCTTTGTTTTTAGAGAACCGTCTTTTGAAGTAAGTGTAATCTTACATTTACCTTTTTTAAGACCTTTAATAACACCCTTAGTATTCATCTTTGCAATTTTGCTATTGCTTACTTTAACTGAATAAGACTTAGTTGAACACTTGGTTGGATTCATAGTAACCTTAATTTTTGTATTCTTACCTTTCTTTACAGTAATTCTGCTTTTGCTTACACTGATTGATCCAACTGCTACTTTATAAGGCATTTTATACTTTTTAGCACAGTAAAGTTGTGTTGAACCTTCTTCGGAACAGATGCCGATTGTCTTACCTTTTTCGTTATAGAAATACTTTTTAACGCCATTGACCATTTTGATTTTATCAATATTCTTAACAAATGTACATCTGTCAAGACTAGGGCCTGAGCGTGGAATATAAATATAATTGATGCTCTTACAACCTAAGAAAGCCTCTAGTCCTATATACTCTATTCTATCGCCTAAAGAGTTACACTTAACCTTTGGACAGTTTTTGAAAGCATCACTTTCTATCTTCTTAATAACCTTAAAGTTAAGCCTTGAAGATAAATTGACACAATCGGTAAAAGCACCTATATCGATTTTTTTTGTTTTGGACACATCAATACCACTTACAAGGGAAGTACAACCCTCAAAAGCCCAGCAACCTATTTTCTGTAAACTCTTAGTTGGTGATATTTTCTTTAGATATTTACAATTTTTAAAGGCTTCGTTATCAATTTCTTTTAGTTTTGAAAGACCTGTTACTTCCTTTAAAGCGTAATCTCCTTTGTAGAAAAAAGAAAGTCCTCTATAACCGATTTTTGTTACTGAACCAAAGTTGATTTTTTCAATAAAGTTATATGAAAAGCCCTGATAAGGAACTACTAAAAGTTTAGGTGCATTAAGGGTTTTTATCTTTGTATAGCTAATAGAAGAATCATCAACAAGAGTCTTAGCATTTTTTAAGTTTAATGTTTCAAATTCACAATTCCAAATAGCCTCTTTATCAATTTTTTCTGCACCGATAGTAAGGGTTTTGATTTTTAAATTTTGTAAAGCTGATTTTCCCAAAACCTTTGCTTTAGAAAGATTAAGATATTTTATATTTTTACCGGAAATTGCATATTCTCCAACTGAACCTGATGTAACTTTCTCTAGTTTATTACATCCACTAAAACATTTTTTACCTATTGATGCACCACCAAGGTCAGCAGTTTTTAAATTTTCGCACTCACCAAAAGCATATTCTCCGAAACTAATGGCATTAGGCATAGATACACTTACTAAATTTGAACAATAATAGAAAGCATTGTTGCCAACAGTTACTTTTGATGATAAAGAAAAATTCTTTAAATTTTTACAATCACGGAAAACATCATTACCGATAGTCTGAACAGTGCTTGGCAAAACGATAGTTGGTAATTTACCGTCATTATAAAAAGCACCGTCACTGATTTTTTTCAGTTTACTGCCACTTTCAAATTTAACATTTGTTAGATTAGCCATTCCACTAAAGTTACCCACACCGATAGATGTTATATCCTTACCAACGACAATCTTTTGAATATCAGATCTAATTTTTTCCCATGGTGAATGTTCATAATTTGGCATATCACCATAGCCCTCAATTAACAAAGTGCTTCCACTGAACTTTACAATGACATTACTGTCACTGTCAGTAGCTTTTGTATCATAAGCAGAAACAGAAGTTACTGTAAAGATAGCAGTCACACACATTACAACTGCAAGAAAAACGGATAATAATTTTTTCATAATATTCCTCCTTTTATTCTGTTAATATTTTATCATTTTTTCTTATCCTTTACTATTCAATAAATGCCAAAATTTATTACACACATAAGCATTATTATTGTAAAACTTTACTATACAATTTTTTCTATTTAAAATAAAAGTCAAATTTACTTAAACAAGTCAAAATTAGTCAGAAAAAAGGCTGTCCCATAACGGAACAGCCTTATAAGTCAGAATAGATATTATAAATAACTAATTAAAATTAGTTGTTGATTAGCTTATCGCCATCATCCCAGCTATATAGCTTACGGATTTCCTTACCAACGATTTCTGATGGATGCTGAGCAGCATTCTTACGCATAGCTCTGAAATGAGCCTGACCACCTGCTGGTGACATATCTAGTAGGAAGTCCTTAGCAAAAGCACCACTCTGGATGTCTGCTAGAATCTGCTTCATAGCCTTCTTTGTGTCTTCTGTAACAATCTTTGGACCTGTGATGTAGTCACCGTATTCAGCTGTGTTAGAGATTGAATATCTCATACCTTCGAAACCTGACTGATAAATTAGGTCAACGATTAGCTTCATTTCGTGGATACATTCGAAGTAAGCATTTCTTGGGTCATAACCTGCTTCACATAGTGTTTCAAAACCAGCCTGCATTAGAGCACAAACACCACCACATAGAACAGCCTGTTCACCGAATAGGTCAGTTTCTGTTTCTGTCTTGAATGTTGTTTCTAGAACACCAGCACGGCTACCACCGATACCTGCTGAATATGCTAGAGCTAACTGCTGAGCCATACCTGTGTAATCCTGTTCAACAGCTACTAGACAAGGAACACCCTTACCTGCCTGATATTCTGAACGTACTGTGTGACCAGGTCCCTTAGGAGCAATCATTGTAACATCAACATTAGCTGGAGGTACAATCTGACCAAAGTGAATTGCAAAGCCATGAGCGAACATTAGCATATTGCCTTCTTCTAGGTTTGGTTCAACATCTTTCTTATACATAGCTGCCTGCTTTTCATCGTTGATTAGAATCATAATGATGTCAGCCTGCTTAGCTGCTTCTGCTGCTGTAAATACTTCAAAGCCCTGAGCTTCTGCTTTAGCCCAGCTCTTAGAACCGTTGTAAAGACCAACAATAACCTTAACACCACTATCTCTTAGGTTAAGTGCATGTGCGTGACCCTGTGAACCGTAACCGATAATTGCTACAGTCTTATCCTTTAGTAGGTTAAGATCACAATCCTGTTGATAAAAAATTCTTGCTGCCATTTTATATTCCTCCCTTAAAATTGGCATAATATAAGGTTAAATAGCATGAAAAATTTAATGCTAGTTAATCGCTTAATCGTTGAAGCCACTGTGATAGGCTTCACCATGTCCCTTTTCAATAGCTACTTTACCTGTACGAACAATTTCCTTGATACCAAATGGTCTCAGTAATTCAAGCAAAATGTCGATTTTGTCAGCTTCTTCGCTATATTCAAGGGTTACTGCAGATGACGAAACATCTACAATTTTAGCTTGAACAAGTTGTGCAATACCCATAATTTCTTCTCGTTTCTTACTTGTGCAAGAAACTTTAATTAAGAGTAATTCACGACCTATATATTCACCCTCTTCAAGGCGTTTAACCTTGATAACAGGGATAAGCTTGTTTAGTTGCTTTTCAATCTGTTCAACTACATATTCGTCACCATCAGTAACAATTGTAATTCTAGAGATTTTAGGATTACTTGTTACACCAACGGCTAGACTGTCAATGTTAAATGCTCTTCTTGAGAAAAGACCGGAAATCTTTGACAATACGCCAGAACAGTTCTCAACAATAACTGATAAAGTATATTTCATCTTAATCCCCCTACTTAAATTGATGGTGTATCAGGATGAACATTACAGATAAGAATGAAAGGTTCTTTTAGCTTAAACATTTCTTCTGCAACTTTTTCAGCCTCTTCGTTTGAGTTAACTTCAGCAGTCTTAATACCATAAGCCTCAGCAATCTTTGTGAAATCAGGATCACCAAGGATTGTAGCGCTGTATCTGCTACCGTAATGGTTTGACTGAAGTTCTCTAACCATACCAAGACGATTGTTACGCATAACAATAATCTTAATATCTACATTATTCTGCATAATTGTGCCAAGTTCAGTTAGGTTCATTTGGAAAGAACCGTCACCACAAACTGCAACAACATCTCTTGATGGTCTTGCCATTTTAGCACCAATTGCAGCAGGAACACTGTATCCCATTGTACCCATACCACCGGTTGTAAGGAATCTACCCTCACGAATACGGAAGTTGTTGGCACACCAAATTTGGTTCTGACCAACATCGGCTACAAGGATACCCTTGCTCTTCATCATAAATGAAAGTTTTGCAATCAATGATCTTGGTTCAACATAACCTTCCTTAACAGGTGGAACTCTATAAAGTTTTTCTTTCCATTCTCTATAGGTTTCACACCACTGATGAGGAATGTGGTAGTCACCGATTTCATCAATTAAATTTTCAATTACATTCTTCATATCCCCTACAATCGGTACTGTTGTTCTAACATTCTTACCGATTTCAGCAGGGTCAATATCTATATGTATAATCTTGCTTGTACGACTAACCTGGTCAGGCTTTGCAACAGCTCTGTCACCAAGTCTAGCACCACAAACAATAAGCAAGTCACTTTCATGCAATGCCATATTTGCATATTTCTTACCATGTGTACCTAACATACCAAGGTAACGCATATGTTCACTAGGCATTACACCGATACCCATTAATGTAGAAATTACCGGTATACCTGTCATTTCTGCAAACTGTTGTAGCTTTAGCTTACTTCCTGAAGAAAGTACACCACCACCGGCAACAATAAGTGGTCTTTCTGCTTCTTTAATAAGGTCAATTGCCTTTTTAATCTGCATCTTGTGACCACGAACATTTGGTTTGTATCCAACAATATCAACACTATCCGGATATTCAAAAGACTCAATCTCTTCTTCCTGAACATCCTGAGGTATATCTATAAGAACAGGTCCCATTCTGCCTGTTGAAGCAATATGGAAAGCCTCTTTAAATACTCTTGGCAAGTCCTTTGTATCATTTACAAGGTAGCTATGCTTTACAAATGGTTCACAAGCACCTGTAATGTCAGCTTCTTGGAAAACATCTCTACCAAGAAGTTCTCTCTTTACCTGTCCTGTAATACAAATAACCGGAATACTGTCTGAGTAAGCAGTAGCTATACCGGTAATCATATTTGTAGCACCGGGACCGGATGTTGCAACACATACACCAACCTTGTTACTGCAACGGCTATAACCGTTAGCTGCGTGTACTGCTGACTGTTCCATTCTTACAAGAACATGCTTTATATTAGATTTATATAGTGAATCATAAAATGGACATATAGCTGCACCCGGATAACCGAAAACTGTATCAATGCCTTCAGCTTCCAAGCACTTAATCATAATGTCTGCACCACTAATCATAAGCCTATTATACTCCTATGCTAAATTTTTACTATTTTTTACTCTCTTGATTATACAATATTCCCTAATTTATTTCAAGTAGTGAAAGCAAAAAAAACTCCTTGATTTTTCTAAATCTTTATGTTATAATACATTATGCGTTGCAAACCAGTTATACTTTTGGTTTATATAAGCGAACGACAGGCCCTATACGATTGAGGCCTGTGAATCATGTCAGGCAGGGAACTGAGCAGCATTAAGCAGTGTTCTCGATGCGATATAGTAAGTCTGCCGTTCACTTATGTAAATCATTGCCGTTATGACGGCATAACGGTTTGCAATTTTTTATTTTACAGAAAAGCAGGTGAATTTTATGTATCAAGTTTTGTACCGTAAATGGAGACCGGAAACATTTGCTGATGTAGTAGGTCAACCTCAGGTTACTGTTACTCTTAAAAATGAACTTAAAAGTGGCAGAATCAATCATGCTTATTTATTCACCGGTTCTAGAGGTACAGGTAAAACAACTTGTGCTAAAATTCTTGCAAAAGCAGTTAACTGTCTTGATTTACAAGACGGCAACCCTTGTGGTAAATGTGAAAACTGTATTGATTTTCAAGAAGGCAACTTACTTGATGTTGTAGAAATGGATGCAGCCAGTAACAGAGGTATTGATGATATTAGAGAACTGATTGAGGAATCTTCCTTTTCCCCATCAAAGGGTAAGTACAGAGTTTACATTATAGATGAAGTTCATATGCTTACCGATGCAGCCTTCAATGCTCTGCTAAAAACACTTGAAGAACCACCTGCTCATGTTATATTTATTCTTGCTACAACAGAAGTTCATATGTTACCTCAAACAATTCTTTCAAGATGTCAACGTTTTGACTTTCACAGAATTTCTCCTGAGGATATTACAAAAAGACTAAAGTATGTTGCAGAACAAGAAAATGTAACTATTACTGATGATGCTTGTCACCTAACTGCAGTTATTGCAGACGGTGCAATGCGTGACTCTCTGTCTATAATGGATAGATGTATCGGCATTAGCAAAAATATTGATGCAGAAGTTGTGAGACAAGCTGCCGGTCTTGCTCAAAAGGACTACCTATTCTCCCTATCTTCTGCTTGTATAAACAAGAACCCTCAAAGAGCCTTAAAGATTGTTGATAAGCTACATTCCGAAAGTAAAGATATGGCAAGGCTTTGTGCTGAACTTATTGACCACTTTAGAAATTATATGCTTATCAAAACAATTAATAACCCAAGACAAATGATTGTTATGAGTGATGAGGAATTTGAGGAAGCAGTAAGTCAATGTGATTATGTTTCTTTGGCAGATATAATTTACTTTATGGATGTACTTCAGAGAAGTGCTGAAAGAATGGGAAAAAGCTCCTCTAACCGTACAGAAATGGAAACTGCTTTAATTAAGTTAACTGCTCCTGAGCTGGACGGTAGTCAAGAGGCTTTGCTTTCAAGATTGGTTAAACTTGAAAGAGCAGTAAATATGGGAAACTTCGGTTCAGCAAAAGCTAACGAAACTAAAGAAGCTACTAATAAAGAAACTTCACCTACAAAAGAAGAAGTTGCTACTTCTTCCCCAATTTCTACAGAGCCAATTCAAAAGGAAGAAAAGGTTGTTCCTACAGAAAAGCAACTTGTTAATCCATTTGTTGATGACGGTACACCTAAACAAGATAAGTATGCCGGTGCAGATAGCTTAAGAAACAAGATTGAGGAAGTAAAAAAAGGACTTCTAAAAAAGGAAGAAAGAGCTAAAGCAGAAAAGTCATTTGCTCCAACTGTTCCAAGCAGTCCCGTACCATTCCCCGAAATTATTAATCACAATGAACCTAAAAAGGTTGAGGAACACAAGCCTGCCCCAAAAAAGCAACTTAACCTTGAAGAAATTTATGCTAATGCAAAACCATTTATGCAATGGCAAGAAGTTGTAGAGAACCTAAAAGAATATAGCAAAACTATTGCTATGTCTTTCTTAGATACTACTGCTTATGTCAGTGGAAATTATCTACTGATTGATGCAAAAACAGATATACCTTTTCAACTGCTAAAGAGAGATCCTGAACAGAAGGACAGAATCCGAGATGCAGTTCAGGAATTAACCGGTAAGAGATATAACCTTGGTCCATACAAGCCACCGGTTAAAAGAGTTGAAAAAAATGACCCTCTGGATGAATTTACTGATAATTTAAAGGAAAAAGGTATTGAAATTACTGAAGAATAAAGTATAATAATTTTATAAAGCGAAAGGAAATATTAATATGAAAGCAAGATTACCAAAGAACTATGGTGGTGGCGGCATTGGAAATATGCAGCAACTAGCTATGCAGGCACAGAAAATGCAACAGAAAATGGAAGAAACAACTACCGAGCTGGAAGAAAAAGAATACTCAGCTACTGCCGGTGGTGGTGCAGTTAAGGCTACTGTTACAGGTAAGATGGAAGTTAAGTCACTTGAAATTGACCCTGAAGTTGTTGACCCTGAAGATGTTGAAATGTTAAGTGATATTGTTATCGGTGCAGTTAATGAAGCACTTAGAAATGCTGCAAAAGAAAAGGAAGATGCACTATCTGCTATTTCCGGTGGTCTTAGCATTCCAGGTATGTTCTAATGGCAAGTTATAGCGTTGCTCCTTTGCAAAAACTCATTGAGCAATTTGAAAAACTTCCGGGTATCGGTGCAAAAACTGCCCAAAGACTTGCATATTTTGTTCTAAATATGCCAAAAACAGAAGCAGAGGAATTTTCTAAAGCTATTATTGATGCACATGAAAAGATAAAGTATTGTAGCATTTGTTGCAACTTTACCGACAAAGACAAATGTCCTGTTTGTACAAGTGCAAGTCGTGACCATTCTGTTATTTGTGTTGTTGAAACACCAAGGGATGCAATGGCAATGGAAAGCACTAATGAATACAGAGGTACTTATCATGTACTTCACGGAGCAATCTCTCCTCTAAACGGTGTTGGTCCTGACCAGTTAAAGATTAAGGAGCTTTTGGCAAGGCTGAATAATCAAGAGGTTAAGGAAGTTATTATGGCAACTAACCCTACTGTTGAGGGTGAAGCAACTGCTATGTACTTAACAAGATTACTAAAACCACTTGGTATAAAAGTTACAAGACTGGCATATGGTATTCCTGTAGGTGGAGATTTGGAATATGCTGATGAAGTTACACTTGCAAGAGCTTTGGAAGGCAGAACAGACCTTTGATAAATTTTAGGTGTAGTTATGAAAGAAAGTACAAAAACAATTGCACAAAACAAAAAAGCCCATCATGACTACTTTGTACTTGAAAGCTATGAGGCAGGTATTGAGCTTTGTGGCACAGAAGTTAAGTCACTAAGGGCAGGTAGAGTAAATCTAAAAGATAGTTGGTGCAATATTGTTGACGGAGAAATCTTCGTAAACGGTATGCACATTTCTCCTTATGACCATGGTAATGTTTTTAACAAAGACCCTATGAGAGTAAGAAGACTGTTAATGCACAAAAAAGAGATTTTAAAACTCTTTGGCACACTTCAGCAACAAGGACTTTCACTTATCCCTATTAGCCTTTACTTTAAAGGTAGCAAGGTTAAGATGCAAGTAGGTCTTTGTAAAGGTAAAAAGCTTTATGACAAGAGAGCTTCTATGGCTGAAAGAGATGCTAAAAGGAACATAGACAGAGCCTTGAAAGAAAGGTAATATTAATCCACATTATAGGCAGGAAACTGCCTTATATATGGGGGTGTAAAGGTTTCGACGGGGGTTTTGAACCTTAGTAAGCGAGTAGTGGCGTAGGACCACTTATAACCTACAACTTTTTAAATTAAACGACAACAATAAAGTTGCTCTAGCTGCTTAATGCAGCTTGTCCTCTTTAAGATTACCACGACTTAATCAGGGCATCATTTAGTGGTAAATGTGAACATTGGAGTGTTCCGACCATTGTCACACATTAGGAACTACTAAGCATAGTAGCCTGTTTGTAGGCGACTATGTAAGGGAATGTTAATATACAAACTACACTCGTAGAAAGCTTTGGGAATAGATTTTCGGACAGGGGTTCGATTCCCCTCACCTCCACCATAGCCACCTACACAATGTAGGTGGCTTTCTTACTACATTATTGCCAGTAACGCCGATAAACACTACATTTTTTGCATAACCGATAGTAGTCATTGATAATCAATAATAATCAACATTGTGTGGTCAAACTGTCGTCAAATTCAAAAAGTGTCGTCAAAAGTGTCGTCAAAATATAATTTATTATCTATATCATAACAAGATTATACAAACAAATAAAAATGTAAGAGGTAAAATACATGTCACAGGGTTTAAGAGTTAAGGAAATTCGGAAAATTTTAAAACTTAATCAAACTGAATTTGGCAATCAGTTGGGAGTATCAGTTGATGTGGTTAGTAATATTGAAATTGGAAGAGTAGATTTAAAGCAATATATGCAGAATTTGATATGCAAAACTTTCAATGTAAATCCTACATATTTAGAAACAGGTAAAGGTAAAATGTTTAAAGAAGAAAAAGAAACTTTACTTGAAGAAGTAAAAAAAGCATATAGTTTGAGCAATGATGAATTAAAATTAATCAAATGTTTTTTGCGTCTTAATAAATCAGATAAAGAAGTTGTACTTAGAGCATCAAAACTATTTTCAAAAGTTTTCCAAAATGAATAATTCGAGGTGAAAAAAATGACAAACGCAGAAAAGATTTTTGCAATTCGTAAATCTTTAGGAATGAGCCGTAAAGACTTTGGGCATAAGTTGGGAGTATCAGAAGGTGTTATTACAAACATTGAAATTCGTGGTGTTGAACTAAAGCCTTTAATGTCCGATTTAATTTGTAGGGTATATAATGTAAACCCTATATATATGAAGACAGGTGAAGGAGAAATGTTTATTAATGCTGATAAAGTTTTACTTAATAAGTTAAAGGAAGCATACAATTTAAATAATAACGACTTAACTATCATCAAAAACTATATTCAACTGAATGCTAATAAAAGAAAAATAGTAATTGATGTTATAAAAAGCTTAGTTAAAGATATTGATACCTAACAATATTTAAGCATACTATATTAAAATACCCTACCTAAATTTCAATATTAGGTAGGGTTTATTACATTTATAATCTATTAAGTTAATCACTTAAATCACAACCACCCGTCAAACGGGTGGTTTGCACTAGGGCTATAAGCCCATGTT
>OLPY01002013.1_pt1 | contig 13155 bp, 13 predicted proteins | sample 1672481 | NCBI WGS metagenome assembly OLPY01 (sample SAMEA3136691, study PRJEB25190) | human gut metagenome | biome: human gut; feature: human-associated habitat; material: faeces | place: Austria | collected 2013 | reverse complement strand
AGTCATGAAGCAGGGGGCGGTTGCGTGCGAACCGGTTTCCTTGGCAGGGGCTTGCTGAGCGGGAGCTTCCTGGATAGACAGGGATCGCTCGCCTGGCTATCCAGCTGGCGCGGTCAAATACGCCGTTAGGCCTTCTTGTCGTCGTCGGAGCCGGTTCGGTTGATGTAGTCGATCAGCTCGGAGCGCTTGTGGATGCCCACCTTCTCGTAGACGTGGCGGATGTGGGTGTTCACCGTGTAGGGCGAGATGACCAGCTTCTTCGCCACGTTATCCGTGGTGAAGCCGCGGGCGATGAGCATGACGATCTCGGTCTCGCGCGCCGACAGCGAGAACTCGGCGGCCAGCTCCTTGATGCGGTGCTCCTGGCTGGATTCCGTTGCCGGGGGCGCCATGAGCTGGGTGATGTTGTACTCCTGGCGCACCAGCGGGATGATGACGGCGGCAAGGACGCACACGAATATCAGCGACGTGGGATCGGTTGCCACCTTGGCGAAGGCAGGGTTCGCCTCGTAGTACAGCGCGACGGCGTTACCCACGGCGATGCCCAGGCGGATGAACGCCCCGCTGAAGCCGAACGCGAAGCCGATGGGCACGTAGCCCTTCACCCCCAGCACGCCGAAGTACATGATCAGCAGCACCTCGAAGATGGATACAGCCGCCAGCACCACGAAGAACGACGGGACGAAGAAACGCTCGCCCATCAGGAACAACGCGAACGAAACGATGGCGATGATGATAAGCCAGGGGAAGGTCCTGTAGATGTTCAGGCGGTCGTTGGTCAGGCCGCAAATCACGCCGATAATGCACAGCAGGGTTGCTCCGCCGATGGAGCCGAACGTGAAGGCGTACTCGCCGTACGGCAGGTTCTCCCACGGGATGATGGCAACTAGGAAATAGCAGGCCACCGATGCGACGAACGTGGTGCCGCACACCACGATCATGGGCTTCAGGGCGCGGTTCGCGGTGCTTTTCGGCAGCAGCGTGGGGTAGGGCATGTCCTTGGCGATGGTGGCGCCGCGCGCGAACAGCAGGCCTGCGGCAAGCGGCATGAGCGCGATGAACACCGAGGAGATGCCGGTGGGGAGGACAAAGCAGATCAGCGAGCACACCAGCGTGACCAGGCCGACGGTGGTGCCGATATAGGAAACGGAGAACGACGTCTTGGTGCGCGAGTACAGCTCGCCCCACATGACCCATAGGATGGCGTTCGTGATGCCGACCACCGCGGCAAGCGCGTATGCGATAAGGTCGGTGGGGAACGAGAACGCGAACAAGGTGAGCGCAAGCGTCGATATGACCGCTGCGGCGGTAGCGATCCAGAGCATCCAGGGGATATTGCAAAGGCGGTGCTTCCTGCCTAGGGCAAAGGCGATAACGATGAACGAGACCGCGGCGGAGACGATGGCGATCAACCACGACTGCGTCACGCAATCGTCGAGCAGCTGCGCTCCGACGAACGAGTCGTGCAGGAACCATAGGTTGTAGTGCCATGCGAGCAGCAAAGCGAAGCCGACGAACCTGCGGGTCGGGTGGTCGGGCGAGTTGATCTCCGACTCCACCTTTTCCGGCACAAGCTCCTTGATGTTCATGTGCATTAACCCCCTCTAGCGCATGTTGAATAGCACGCTGAATAGCTAGCGGACAGCCCCTTATATTGCAATCGGATGGGTGCGTTACCCGAAGCTTTAATTGTATCGTGTTCCCGTAATATTTCGAGTATGTTTCAGTAAAGTATGCTAATTCCTGATGGTTTTCCCGCGGATGATGCTTCTCAGGTCAGAATCGTCCGGACGAACCCGTTAGATGGTGCGGCCCGGCTAGCACCAATGGGCCCCTGACATCTCGTGTGGATTCCGTGCGGATGGATGGAAAAAGTCCACCAGTAGACTATGATAGTCAATGGGTAGACCAATCCGAATGGAGACAAGATGCTGCCAGAGGAATTCTCGAAGGAAATGTGGGAATGCTGGCGTGACGTTGCGGTCGCGTACAGCGCATTCGCTAAGAACATGGGCGTCGACACCAGCGAGCTGTACGTCGTCGATGCCCTGTGGGATGAGCCCGAAGGCTGTTCGCAACGGTCGATTTGCGAGCTGTGCGATATGGGCAAACAAACGGTCAGCGCTATCTGCAAGCGCCTTGCCGCGCGCGATGTCGTGGTCGGGCGGGCAAGCGAGGTCGACAAGCGCGAGCGTATCATGGCGCTCACTGAGGAAGGGCGCGAGCAATGGCGCCTGCCGGTCGAGCGCATGCGCGAGCTTGAGCTGAAGGCCGCCGCCGCGATCAGCCCCGAGGAGGCCGAGCTGTTCGTCAAGGTCGTCAGGCTGTATGCGAAGACGTTCCAAGAAGGGGTACAGCAATGAGCCCGTATGCGCTTCTGGGTTTGTCAGTGCTCTTCGAGGTGTTCGGCGACACGTGCATGAAGCTCTCCGACGGTTTCCGCCGCAAGTTTCCCATCCTCGGCATCGCGGTGGGCTACGCCGTGTCGTTTTACGCGCTTTCGCACGTGTTCGCGTCTTTGCCCTTGGGTTTGGCGTACGCGATTTGGACGAGCGCGGCGGTGGCGCTTACGGCCGTGGTCAGCCGCATCGTGTGGAAAGAGAAGTTCAACGCGAAGAAGATCGCGGGCATTGCGCTCATCATCGTGGGCGTGGCGTGTTTGCGATTGGGGGCGATGTAAGGTGAAGAGCGCACCGATCATCCAGCTGTCGTTCGCCATCGTGTCCGAGGTGTTCGGCACCACGTTCATGAAGATGTCCGACGGCTTCACCCATCCCGTGTTCGGCTTGGCCACGGCTGCGTGCTACATCATCTCGTTTGCGCTGTTGACGCTTGCGTTGAAACATTTGAGCCTGGGGATGGCCTACGGCATTTGGGGCGGCGTCGGCACGCTTCTGACCACGCTCGTCGGCATAGTCGTATGGGACGACCCGTTCTCCGTTATCGTGGGAATCGGCATGATAGCGGTGGTGGCAGGCATTGCCCTGCTCAGCAGGGGAACCCAAGAAGCCGAGGAAGCCGCCGCAGCAGAATCGTCAGAGGCGACCGCCTAGCCCGGACGCTTCGGGGACGTGTCTTTATGTGTCCGGAATGCGCCGCCGTGGCGGCAAGGCGAAGAAACCCCGATGAGGAAAGCGAAAGCACCCGAGCAACATGCAGATTCCTAAAGCGAAGAAGACGGCGAAACGGGCGATTGGCCTCGTGCGCCTCATCGCGGCGCTGTGTTGCCCTGCGTTATCGCGCTGCTCGTTCTTTCCGTGTTCAAGTCCGGTAGGAAAAAGCCCGGGAAAGCGAAAGCCGCAAGCTGCTAGCTGTTTCTCTGATTGGTCCGAATTTGAACAGGTTTGAGATTTTGGAGATTGCTTAGGGCTGCGCAACATTGCATCATGGCGTTCAAGAATAGACAAGCGTCCAAAGCAAGGCGTGTAAAGCATACGTGAAAAGGCACGGTGAGCTGCTGTGATGGGTTGTGGCGTTTTGCCGCGAGGATAACGGCTCGTTGCCGGAACTCCGAACGCGGCAGCATATGCGGTAAGCTTCGCATAGCGAAATCCAAGGGGCAGGGAGGCTGCGGCCGTCCTGCCCCTTATCGTGCTTTCCGTTTGCGATGCCGGCCACGGCGGCCGGGCGAAGGAGTTGACCAGGTTGGGGATTGCGTCGGGTGCCGGCAAGGCCGCGCGAAGCCTTTCGCGCTACGTGAAGGAGAACCGCACGCTGGTGGTGACGTCGGTGTGCGCTATCGTGCTGGTGATGCTGCTGGAGAACGTGCTCGACAAGGAGAACATTAAGCTCGATGCGGCGGCATGGTGGCTGTTCGGCGAGCAGCTTCGCCGGCCGTGGCTCACGCCCATCATGGAAAGCTTCTCGGCGCTGGCCACGCCGGTGACGTTGCTCGTGGTGCTCGGCGTTGCCGCGGCCTTCACGCCGGTCAAGCGCCCGGGCTGGTTCAACATGCTGAACCTAGGCCTGGTCGTGCTGCTGAACCAGGCGATGAAGTTCGCCATCCAGCGCCCGCGCCCCGATGTGCTGCGGCTGGTTGACGTGTCCGGGTTCAGCTTCCCCTCGGGGCATTCCATGGCAGCGATGGCCGTCTTCGGCCTGCTGGCGTGGTGTGTATGGCGCTATGAGCGCAACCCGCGCCGCCGCATCGCGCTGATGTGCCTGTTCGCGCTGGTCATCGTGATGGTCGGCATAAGCCGCATCTACCTGGGGGTCCATTACGCCAGCGACGTCCTGGGCGGTTTCTGCGTCTCGACCATCTGGCTGGTGCTCTACACGAAGGTCATAGCCCCGGCGTTGGGGCTGATCGAGTAGGATGCGGGGTGCCCCTCCGTTCTCCAAATCTCGCGATGCCCGTTCCCGCCTTATGTGGTTTCCATGCTTGATTGGTGACAAAGGTCTAACCATAGACTAAACCAGTCAACGGTTAGACTAGTATGACCGGTCGTCAGTTCGATAACAGCACCGTCACGACCATAAGAGGGATTAAGGGCATGGACGTCCTTTCGCAACATTTCACGAAAAGCAAGCTATTAAAGTACACGCTGCCGACCATGGCGATGATGTTCGTCAGCTCGGCTTATGGCATCATCGACGGCCTGTTCGTCTCGAATCTGGTCGGCAAAGATGCGCTGGCCTCGATGACCATTGTCTTGCCGTTCATCGTTATCGTGTCCGCGCTGGGCATCATGATGGGCTCGGGCGGCAGCGCGGTCGTAGGACAGCTTCTCGGTGCCGGCGACAGGAAGGGCGCGAACCGCGCATTCTCGCTCATAGCTTGGGCGACGTTTGTAACCGGCGTGGTTTGCTCCGTTCTGGGCATGGCGTTCATGGACGAAGCGGTCGTGCTGCTTGGCGCGTCTGCCGAGATGGCGCCTATGGCTGCAACGTATGGCAAGATTGTATTCCTGTGCCTGCCGATGTTCATGCTCACCTATGTGTTCGAGATGTTCTGCTCCGTGGCGGGCAAACCCGGCTTCGGGTTCCTGTCGTCGCTTACCGCGGGCGTGGTCAACATCGGCTTGGATGCCGTGCTCATGGGCGTGTTCGGCATGGGGATCGAGGGCGCCGCCACGGCAACCTGCATCGCCGAGTACTCGTCGGCAATGCTCATGGTCGTCCTGTTCGCACGGGGCAAGGTCGGCGTTTTGAAGCTCGTGCGTCCTCGCTGGGTGCAAGGCGTCTTGCCACGTTCGATCGTCAACGGCGTTTCCGAGATGGTTGGATGCGCCGCCGTGTCAGTGGTCGCCACGGCGTACAACCTGCAGCTCATGAATCTGTTCGGCCCCGACGGCGTTGCCGCCTATGCGGTCATCGAATACGCATCGATGCTGATCGGCGCGGCGTTCGGCGGCCTTACCGAGGGTATGGCTCCGTTGATGAGCTATCAGCACGGTGCGGGAAACAACCACGAGAAGCGCAGCTTGTTCGGTAACGGTGCCACGCTTACGGCGGCGATGGGCATTGGGGCGTTCTTGGTCGCTCAGCTTTTGGCGCAGCCGTTGGCATTTGCGTTCACGGGTTATGACGGCGTATTGATGGCGCTGACGATCCACGCGTTCCGCATGTACAGCATCGCGTTCCTGCTGATGGGCGTGACCTATTTCGGCTCAGTCATGTTCACGGCGGTCGAGAACGGCAAGATCTCGGCGTTGATCTCCTTCGTCCACACGTTCGTCTTCGAGCTCGGTTCGATTATCTTGCTGCCCGTGTTCTTCGGTGCGGATAGCATTTGGTGGTCGATCATCGTGGCGGAGGTCGCTGCCAGTATCCTGACTATCGGATTGGTGGCACGCCACGCAAAAGGCTACGGCTGGCGCTAAGGCGTGCAGCTGCAGGGGCCTTTGCGTTTTGCAAGGGCCCCTGCGATGTTGTTGGGGGCTATTCTCCCAGCGCACCTTCCACGGCTGTAACCAAAAACGCCGTTGCCCCTTTGCCGCAGGGCTCGCCGTAGTATGAGATGAATCGGGGGTCTGCCAGGTAGCCGCGAACAAGCCCCAGGTAGATATCCCGTTCGGGCTCGGCTCCCCATTGCAGGCCGATCCAGCGGCGGTGCATCTGCACAAGCTTCGCGGCTTCGGGACTGGTTGTATCGCCATCGAACAGAGCGATGGAAAGCTGGCCCAAGATCGCTTTTTCGAGTTCTTTCATGTCGTTCCAGGTGGCAGGATCCATATCGAGGATCCGTTCGTTCATGGCATCAACTGCTTCGTTACCGTAGCGTTCGCGCGCTTCCGCTCCATAGTGCTGCTCGTTTTCGCGCACGGCGCGCCAGCGCTCAAGCTGGGGCAAAACCGCCCCCATGAGCGAGACCGCCTCGTCAAGCGTCATGCCCGTGTTCTTCGCCAGTCGCGGCGCGCAATCCTCGATCATGGCTTCCATGGTGGTCTCATAGGTGTAGTCGCCGCGGTCGTAGCACCACTTGCAGTAATGGTCGGTCTTGTTGCCAGCGGCGTCGGTTCCGCAATCGTCGGGCGTAAGGTACATGCCGCAACTTTCGCAATAATGCTCGGGCATCTCCAACAGATGCGCCAGCGGCTCGCCGGTGACGGCGGCTATGAGCTTCATCATGTCGATCCCAGGCGTCACCTCGCCGCGCTCCCAGCGGCTCACGGCTTGGCGGGTGACGTAAAGCTTCTCGGCAAGCTGGTCTTGCGTGAGGTTGTGCGCGCGCCGTACGGCGACAAGTTTTTCTGCGAATGCCATGAGTGCTCCTCTCGGCGGGCTCGTTTCGATAATGTCAGCATACGCGCAGATAGACGCATATCCTAGCAACGGCTGGTTGCGCGATGAAAAGCCGCTGTGCATTGATTCGAGAACGTAGGTTGGCAGGCAGGCGAGTGTGGTTTCGGCGGACCCGTCCGTCTGCCGAAAGCGGTTTTGGGGTTTTCGTCCGGGTGAAGGCCTTTTGCGGGGTCCCCCGTCTGGCGAAGGCCCTTTTACTGGCCATTTGGCTCTTCCGGCGCCCCCTGATTCCCATGTCTCAACAAACGCGGTACCCATCACGATGAACGCCAAGCCGATGCTGCCCCGCAGAGCGGCCCCTGTCTCGTCTTCGTATGGCGACTTCTGTACGGTTTCGCAGCAAACAGCCCCCGATTTTGACATGGTCCCCGGGGTTCTGGGCGGTTTTTCGCAGCCGTTGTTCAATACCGGTGTTGCCGACCTGGGGAAACGCTGGCGGCCTGCGGCCTTTGGGGTCGATTCCGCCTGCAAAACCGCCCAGAAGTCGCATTGAAGTCTCACCCGCACGCCGCAACAAGCGCGGTGCCCGCAAGGCGAAGGCCCAAATCGCCGGTTTCGTTGAAAAGCGCGATGGAAAGAACGACGGCCATAAGCGTGCTTGACTTATCGATGGGTACGACCTTGTTGACGTCGCCGACCGAAAGCGCCTTGAAGTAGCAGATCCACGAACCGCCCGTCGCCAAGCCGGATAGCGCAAGGAACGGCCACGACTTCGGCGAGATGCCGCCAATCGTCCCTGCCGAGCCCGCAATCGCCACCATCACCCACGTGAAAACGGCCACAACGCAGGTGCGAAGCGCCGTGGCAACGTCGGAATCAATGGTTTTGATGCCGCACTTGGCAAGGATGGAAACAATGCCCGCGAACAGCGCGGACGCAAAAGCCGCAACAAGCCAAAGTTGCACGATGCGCCTCCGAGAAACGGTTCAAGAATAGCATCAGATGACGTGCACGTGCGAGGCATGGGCCGACTGGATCGCCTGTGAAAACGAATACGCTCGCGGCGACAGGGCGGTCGTTAAAGCGGGTGCCCTCGACTACCTGAACACCATTGCGGTCACGCTGGTGAAGGGCTAGGCAAGGCGAGCGAAAGCGAGCGGCGAGCGGCATGAAACCGCTCGCCGTTCTGTGGGTGTTGCGGGCCGTTATGATTCGCGACCTTCTCGGCGGAGGCAAATGGCGCATTTGCCAACGCGTCATCTGCCCTTCTAAAGCCCGAATTCCTCTTGAAGCAACCTTGCGAAATCGGCTTCAGGTTCGGCGGCTTTCGCCAACAGCTCGTCTTTGCGATCGCGGCTTAGGCGCTTGAAGCGGTATTCCGCGCTCATGGCGTCGTGCTTGGTGGGAAATTCGGCTACGGCGAGCAGGTTCAGCGGCCCGCGCCCGCGCGTGTATTTCGCGCCCGTGCCCGCTTGATGCGTAGCGAATCGCGCCTGCACGTCAGGGGAGTACCCGGTGTACAGGCTGCCATCGGCGCACTCGATCACGTACATGAAATGGCGCTTTCCTGTTGTGGCGCTCGTGTTTGTTTGCTGTCCGGTCTCGTTTGCTGCCGGTGCCTCCGCAAGCTCTTTCCCCAGCTCGGCGGCAAGCTTCGGCAGCAAATCCGCCATCGTGGCATCGATAGCGTTCTTTTTCAGCTGGCACTCCCAGATCACGTGCACGCGCCAGCCCATTTCCTCGAGTTTGCGGACGTTCTCCTCGTCGCGCTCCGTGTTTCGGGCGAATTTCGCCTCCCAATACTCCGTGTTCTTCTTTGGAGTGCTCGGCTTGCAATGTGGGCAGCGATGCCAAAAACAACCCCGCACCTCGATCGCAACGCGTTTGCCCGGCCAAGCGATGTCGGGATGCCCGGGTACCTTCCATTGCAGCCGATAACCTGTCAGCCCCGCTTTCCGCAAGCGCTCGCGCACCAGCAGCTCGGGCTTTGTGTTCGCCCGCTTGTTGCCCTGCATGCTTTTGTGCACTGCATAATTCGATGCGGCTGGGGAAGGGACGCGTACGGTGACGATTTCGACGTGGCCTTCGCCTGCTGTTCCGGGTATCGCGCTGGCGGCTGTCGTCGCATCTGCCAGCGCCCATGCAGATGCGCTTTTCGCTGCGCCGTCGGTTGCCGAAGGCGCCGGCGTCCCGGTTGCGGCATCACCCGAGCGGGCGGCTTGGTGTTTGCTATCTGCCTCATTTGCGTTTGCTGCCGTATCGTCTCGAGGGTCGCTCGCATGCCCGCCGTCCGCCCCATTCACGCTCGACCGCTTCGCCACTTGGGTTTTCGCCGTCACGAATCCGCGTTTGACGCTGCTCGGCGATGGGACCTCGCCCAGCGCTCCGGTCTCCGCGGCTTCCAAAAGCGGCAGCAGCTCTTCTTGCCAGCGCGCGGTCAAGCGCTCCAGCTGCCAAGCCGCGTTCGCAGGGCTCGTTGAGGGCAGCACGTGCGCCGCCAGCCCCACCTGCCATTGCAGGTAGCGCTTGTACAGCCGCCCGGCCGTGCCCCCGTTGCAGATCACGGCGCCGATATGCGCTTCTTCCAGGATGCGCTCCACCTGCGCGGGCACCACATTCTTGATACTCGCGTCGCTAGATCCCTTGATGTCGCACGAGGCTATGACGTCCCATAAGGCGATACCGTGCTCAAGCAGCATCTGCTTCTTCGCCGCAATCGACTTCTCAAGCGTCAAGGGCCGTCCGTTGTCGCTCAATCCGCCCTCGTTTTGCGGCACGGGTTCGCCCAAGCATGCGGCCATCACGCGCCAGAAGCGGTTTTGCGGGTTGCCGTAGTAAAAGGCGTTCTCGCGCGAGAGGACCGAGGGAAACGACCCCAGCACCAGAATTCGCGAATGTTCGTTGAACACGGGCTCAAACCCATGCGATATATGTTGGTAATTTGCCATGCGCCCCAGTATAGCGAATAGAGAAAGCCCCTCATCCCATCCCCGCAACACGCCGACGATTCGTCTAACCACCGATCTCGGCTGGTTAGATGGCGCTTGCCGGCTGGGCCGTTATTATCAGGCTTGTCCCTTTATCGCGCTGACAGCGCTTGTGAGCACGCTGCGCGCTCCGCAAAAGCCGTTGCGTTCGCAGCTCTTACGCGGGATTCTCGTGGATCATGATGTGCTTCACGGTGGGGAAGCTCTGCTCGACGGCATCGTGGGCGCGCTCGGCTATCGCGTGGGCATCCACCAGTCGTAGCTGTCCATCAACGGCGATCTCGGCGTCTACATATACCTTGTTGCCGAATTTGCGCGTGCGCAGCGTGTCGATGCGCATCACCCCGTCCTGCGCCAGGATGCAATCGCGCACCTCGAGCTCGAACGTGGGCGTGCAAGGCGTGTCGGTCACTTTATCTACCGCATCGCGCAGCACCTCGAAGGCCACTTTGAAGATGATCAGGCAGATGACGATGGACGCCAACGGGTCGCACACGCCCCAGCCGAGCATGGCGCCGCCGATGCCCGCAAGGGCGCCCACCGACGACAGCGCATCCGAGCGGTGATGCCAGGCATCGGCCATGAACGCGTCGGAGTTCATGATGCGCGCCCAGTGTCGCGTGTACCAGAACATGCCCTCCTTCGCGACGATGCTCACCACCGCGGCGGATAGCGCTAGCCAGCCGGGTGCCGTCGCGTGCTCGTATGCGCCCGTCGCGATCGACTGGATCGAGGCGAACCCGATGCCGGCGCCCGTCGCCGCCAATATAAGGCCAAGCGCCATGGACGCCAGGCACTCGAAGCGCTCGTGGCCGTAAGGGTGGCTCTCGTCCGCATCGCGTTGCGAAATCCTCACGCCCAGGAACGCGATGGCGGTGGCGAACACGTCGGACAGCGAGTGCACGGCGTCCGAGACCATGGCCGCCGAGTTGCCGAATATGCCTGCGAACAATTTGAACGCCGACAGCGCCACGTTGCCGCTTACTCCCACAATGGCAAGTTTGTTCGCGATGCGCTTCTCATCAAGCTCCGAACCGGCGGTTTTGCCCGCTGCCGCGCTATTTGCGCGCTTTTCTGTATCCATTATGTCGATCCTCTCGCATCGCCTGCCGCGCGGTTTTCCAACCCCGCCGTGCGGCAAGGCGCTTTTGAAATAAACCTATACTAAGCACGCGTACCGGGTATGTCATCGGTGACTTGCGGTTCGCGAAATTTTTTAACAATAGAAGGCATCTTCTGGGCGGTTTTGCGCAGAAGCGGGTGAAAACAGCGCCCGGCTCTGCGCTTCACGCCGTCATCAGCGCCGGCGCCTAATCTGGAAGACACGCCCGGGAACGCTGCTCTATTTCGCCCCGCCGCCCCTCTAGCCAGAAGCCCGGCCGCGTCAACCCCTTGTTGCGAAAGTGTCGCGAAACCTATGCGTTTGACGCCCCTTTCGCCGAAATCCATATCGTTTTCGATGGTGGAAAACCACTGCCGAAATTGCCTCCGAAAAATGTCGCTTTACGAATGACGACCGGGGGTTTCGCGGTTTTCCAGCCATGGTGGAAAACAACCCTATACCCCCATCCATGGATTTTTCAGCGGAATAAAACACAATATATTGGGGCGAAATGGCGTATCATAGGGACACCGACCAAGCGACCCGAACGCACCGAGGTCGCAAATTTTCACGAAATTTCCGAACGCGCAGGTCATGCCCTGTGTGGCCTTTTGCGCTCGGATGAAGGTAATCCGCAAGGCGCCCGCCAGGCACCTTGCGCGAGAAGCAAGAAGGGTGTGAGCGGCATGAAGATCATCAAGCGCAGCGGCTCCGAGGTTACGTTCGACATCAACAAGATCGTCAACGCCATCAAGGGTGCCAACGGGGACGTCGTTCCCGAGGAGCGCCTGACCGAAGACCAGATCGCGCTGGCGGCGCACAGCGTCGAGTGGCTCTGCAGCCGCTCGGGCCATACCGTGTCCGTGGAAGAGGTCCAGGACATGGTCGAGAACCAGATCATGGCGCAGGGCCGTTACTCCGTCGCGCGCAAGTACATCATCTATCGCTACAACCAAACGCTCAAGCGCCAGTCCAACACCACTGACGACAAGATCCTGTCGCTCATCGAGTGCAACAACGAGGAAGCCAAGCAGGAGAACTCGAACAAGAACCCCACGGTCAACTCCGTGCAGCGCGACTACATGGCAGGCGAGGTTTCCAAGGACATCACCATGCGCCTGCTCCTGCCGGCCGACGTGGTCGAGGCCCACAACGAGGGCATCATCCACTTCCACGACTCCGACTACTTCGCGCAGCATATGCACAACTGCGACCTGGTCAACTTGGAGGACATGCTGCAAAACGGCACCGTCATCTCCGGCACGCTCATCGAGCGCCCGCACAGCTTCTCCACCGCGTGCAACATCGCCACGCAGATCATCGCCCAGGTGGCCAGCTGCCAGTACGGCGGCCAGTCCATCTCGCTGACGCACCTTGCGCCGTTCGTCGAGGTTAGCCGCCAGAAGATCCGCCGTCAGGTGCTGCAGGAGATCAATGCGCTGGGCCTCGAGGCCAACGCCGATCGCATCACCGAGGTCGTCGAGGGCCGTCTGCGCGACGAGATCCGCCGCGGCGTGCAAACCATCCAGTACCAGGTGGTCACGCTCATGACCACCAACGGCCAGGCGCCGTTCGTCACCGTCTTCATGTACCTCAACGAGGCGCGCAGCGAAGCGGAGAAGCGCGACCTCGCCATGATCATCGAGGAAACGCTCGCCCAGCGCTACGAGGGCGTCAAAAACGAGGAAGGCGTGTGGATCACCCCGGCGTTCCCCAAGCTCATCTACGTGCTCGAGGAAGACAACGTGCGCGAGGACTCGCCGTATTTCTATCTCACGCAGATGGCGGCGAAGTGCACGGCGAAGCGCATGGTGCCCGACTACATCTCCGAGAAGAAGATGCGCGAGCTGAAGCTGTCGAAGGGCGAGACCGAGGGCAACGGCGATTGCTACACCTGCATGGGCTGCCGCAGCTTCCTCACGCCCGACCGTTCCGGCAACGGCTACGACAACGTGGCGAACGCGGGCAACTACGAACCGGGCAAGCCGAAATACTATGGGCGCTTCAACCAGGGCGTTGTCACCATCAGCTTGCCTGATGTGGCGCTTTCTTCCCATGGTGACAAGGCGAAGTTCTGGGAGATTTTCGACGAGCGTCTCGAGCTGTGCCGCAAGGCTCTCATGTGCCGCCATAATCGCCTGAAGGGCACGCTTTCCGATGCCGCGCCGATTCTGTGGCAGTACGGTGCGCTTGCGCGCCTTGAGAAGGGCGAGCCGATCGACAAACTGCTCTACGGCGGATATTCCACCATTTCGCTCGGCTACGCGGGGCTCTACGAGTGCGTGAAGTACATGACCGGCCACAGCCACACCGAGGCGGAGGGCACGCCGTTCGCCATGGAGGTCATGCAGCACATGAACGACAAGTGCGCCGAGTGGAAGG
>OLPY01002004.1_pt1 | contig 13196 bp, 9 predicted proteins | sample 1672481 | NCBI WGS metagenome assembly OLPY01 (sample SAMEA3136691, study PRJEB25190) | human gut metagenome | biome: human gut; feature: human-associated habitat; material: faeces | place: Austria | collected 2013 | reverse complement strand
AGAATGAAAAATTCGCGGCGCATCTTGGCGCATTCTTATCTGGAAATAGTATAAGGCAGTTCTGCGTGAAACTTTCTTGTGAATCCGACAATGATCAGGAGGATTTGTCATGCTGTTTACCAATACAGATTGCCTTTGTTTCGCCAAGGATCCGGCTGTTGTCCGCTATCGCAGCCATTACTGGCTCTATTATTCCCTGAGGCATGAGGATGGAAGGTTCGGCATCGGCATTGCGGAATCTGCCGATATGGAGCATTGGACACCCTGCGGCGAAATAGAGCAGGATGCGCTGTGCGAGACGAACGGCATTGCCGCACCAGGAGCTATTGTGCTGAATGACAAAATTCATTTGTTCTATCAGACCTATGGCAATTGGGAGAAGGATGCAATCTGCCATGCGTGGTCGCAGGATGGAATTCACTTCACGAAGAATCCAGAGAACCCTGTGTTTCATCCGGCGGCAACCTGGTGCTGTGGGCGCGCTATTGATGCCGATGTGTGCGTGTTCGGCGGAAAAATACACCTGTATTTTGCAACGCGCGACCATGCTATGCGCATCCAGAAAATTGGCGGCGCATGGGCAAAAATCGATTCTGACTTTGGGCGGAATGCGTGGCATCCGCTGGCAGAACAGAGTCTGCTTATGCCAGAACTTGCATGGGAGGGCGATTGCGTCGAAGCACCCGCAACGGTCGTAGAGGACGGGAAAATATACCTGTTCTACGGCGGCTCCTATAATTGCACGCCACAGCAAATCGGCTGTGCAGTATCCGAGGATGGCATCTTCTTCCGCCGCGTATCGAATGAGCCACTAATCCCATGCGGCGCGCCGGGCACATGGAACAGCAGTGAATCCGGACATCCTTATGCTTTCCGTGATGATGATGGACGCGTATTTCTCTTCTATCAAGGCAGCTCTGGCAATGGAAAAACATGGTATATTTCCAGAAAAGAAGTTCAGTTTGGCAGTAGCGTGAGAATCCTAACCAGTGAAGTAGATGCAAGGGAATCAAAATGATCCCTTGATGACCGTGCAAGATTCGACGAAAATAAACAACACGACGAGAAGAGAGGAACATCGCCATGCAGAAGCTCCATCTGGGTGCAGCCCAATGCGCCCTTGACCTCGGCGACGGCAGCGAACGCGCGGAGTACGTCAATCAGGACTACATCCTGCATAAGCTCGGACGTCCGCACCGCGCCATAGGCATCATGTATACCTACTACCCGCACGACAAGCAGTGGCCGCAGCGCATTTCCAAGGCGTGCAAGGACATGAATATCACCTTCCAGTGGGACTATCCTTATGATGATTATTTCCCCTTCAATGCCGACGGTCAGCCGTGGGAACAGATGCGGGATATTCGCCGCCACGGGCAGGATGTTGCCCTCACGCTGACGCTCGACTGCTCCCTCTCTGACGACGAACTCCGCGAAGTCGCCCGGATGCTTCGCCCCTATGGGCGCATGACCATCCGCATCAACCATGAGTGCGGCGGAACGTGGTTCACGCATAATAAGCGCTTCACCTACGAGCAGGTCGGCAAGTTCTTCGCGCATTTCTCCAATATCATCCATCAGGAAGCCCCGAACGTCCGCACGGTGTTCTGCGCGGGCTTCGCACAGGCGGACGGCAAGCTGGAGAAGGAGGACGAGTTTGCGGTGGCGTACCGCGCGGCGGACGTCTGGTCGGCGGACTGCTACCTCGCGCTCCATTACGGCTGGCCGTATGACGTGGCGGAAATCGGCGGTGGGCAGTATAAGGCGGATTCCGTCGGCATGTACTACGACATGTTCCGCCGCACCTACGAGCGCGCATCGTCGCAGTTCGGCGCAAAGCCGCTGGTGACGGCGGAGTTCAACACCGACGGCGACGTGACCGGGGCAAGACACCAAGGCGAGAGCGTCATCCGCTTTGCCGAAGCCTTCCGCGACCATCAGGCGGATTGGTTTAAGGCGATTAGCTTGTACCAGTTCCGCGACCGCGGGCGTCTGGGGCTGGAAATCGAAGACCCGAACAACCCGGCAGTCGGCATTGAACAGCCGATGCTGGCGCAGTACCGCGAGCTGCTCAAAGACCCGTACTTCCAGCCGAGCATGACGGAGATGGGGGAAGCGACTTTCCCGGCGGAACTGCGCTGGGGCGGCGCGGAGGATGCCGACGGGCTGGCGATTCCGCTGCACTTCGAGGGCAATCCGGAATTCTGCGAGATGACCGTGGAGCAGGAAATCGGGCTGATGGTGGAATTGCACGGCAAGTGGTTCTACAAAGCGCCGCACGTCAAGACGATTGACCTGATGAGCGCGTTCTTTGACGCTCCGTTGGATACTCCCGCGGATTTGAAGCTGAATCTCTTCGCGCCGCCCGCGGATGGCGTGAATGTCGAGGATGGTCACGCGGATTGGATGACGAACTACTACGCCACCTTGCAGGAAGCGCCGAAGATGCGCATCCGCTATGAAGTGCCGGGTGTGGTGGGGTAATCAGGGCTCTTTGCAGCATGGGGAATAAACGCCCTGTGCTGTTTTTTGTGCGCAAATTTTCCAATTCGTGAAAACATGCCGTGATAAAACAACCGCTCACGTCCAGAAACATGGGCGAAAACGGAAAAAATGCGACCAGATGGTGATGAAAATAACATATTAGGACTTTACAAGACAAGCTGAATGTGGTATGATAAAAACAATCAGAGATGCAGAACAGCATCTCGAAAGAGGAGGCGTTCCTATCAATGAAGAAACTCGTATCTATGCTGCTGGCATTGGCCATGGTGCTGACGCTGGCGGGCAGCGCGATGGCGGAAACGAAGGATTATTCCGGCTATACCATCCGCATCTACTCCAACTCCAACTCCACCGAGCGCGTGAACTGGCTGCTCAATGCCGCCAAGGAAGCGGGCTTCAGCATCTCCATCGACGATAACTCCGTCATCTCCGGCGATAACGCCGCTATCCAGAAGGCAAACGAAAGCAAGGACGGCGACATCATCTTTGGTCTGAACGAAACCCGCTGGTCTCAGCTGGTCAACGGCACCTATGAGAACCTGAAGGTGATGGACTGGACGCCGTCTTGGGCGGACGAAGTCGGCAAGTACGTTTACCCCGGCAAGGCGTATGGCCTCGTCGTGCAGAACGTGCTGATGCTCTACCGCAATGACGACAAGGGCACGAATGGCAAAGCGCTCCACTTCCAGCATTGGGCTGATATTGTCGACTGCGGCTATCACTGGTATCGTCAGGGCAAGGTCGGCGGCACGACCAACAGCAACATCAACAGCGCCATGCTGTACGCCTTCACCGATCCGACCAGCCCTGCCGGCGGCATTTCCGTGGATGGCTGGAAGATGCTGTGGAAGTACTGCGCGAACGGCTCCTACACCGGCGACAGCTACGGCTTTGACCCGCTGAACCGCGGCGACGTGCAGGTGTCCACGTTCTACTCTTCCTCCCTGTATGGCAAGATTGACTCCGCGGCGGACAGCTCTTCTGCCCCGCTGACCGGCACCACCACCCCCGAAAACTGGGGCGTTGTGGACATTGACGACGGCACCTACTACATCGCGGAATACATCGGTATCCTTGACCGTGCTGACCGTACGCCCGAACAGACGGAAGCTGTCAAGGCGTTCGCGGAATGGTTCGGCTCTGCGGAAACGCAGACGGAATGGTCTGACGAATTCGACTCCTTCCCCTGCAACGAAGTGGCTGTGAAGAACGTCTACGGCGACGAAATCCCCGCCATTTATCAGCTGAAGAACTGCGCGCTGGAGAAGGTGGAAGGCACCGACATGACCTATGCGGAATATGTCGCGGCGCACAGCAAGGAATGGACGAACATCATGACCAACCTCGGCTTCTACTGGGCAGACGCAAGTCAGGCGCCCGCGGAACCCGATTGGGACAATGTCAACTGGGCTGTGATGACGCAGGCGGCGCAGTAATTCCCCCAAATTCTCATCCGGCAAAGAAGCGGATTTGAACCCCGGATGGCGAGTCCTACGCGGGCTCGCCATCTTTTTATAGCATGATTTGCCTGTGCAAAATTCTGCGAATCACAAAATAAGGAGCTGTCGCCCATGATTGAACTCAAGGACATTGTGGTCAAATTCGGCGATTTTGAGGCGCTGCACAATATCAACGTGAACGTGAAGGAAGGGGAGTTCTTCACCTTCCTCGGCCCGTCTGGCTGCGGCAAAACGACCACCCTGCGCACCATCACCGGCTTTATTGAGCCTGTCTCCGGCACGGTGTCGGTGAACGAGCAGGATATTACCCATGTGCCGATTGAAAAGCGCAACATCGGCATCGTATTCCAGAGCTACGCGCTGTTCCCGACGATGACGGTGTACGACAACATCGCGTTCGGCTTGAAGCTCAAAAAGCTGAAAAAGCCGGAAATCGACCAGAAGGTGCGGGAAATTGCGCGCAAGGTCGATTTGTCCGACGAGCAGCTCAAAAAGGCGGTCAGCCAGCTGTCCGGCGGTCAGCAGCAGCGCGTTGCCATCGCCCGCGCCCTCGTCACCGGGCCGAGCATCATCTGCATGGACGAGCCGCTGTCCAATCTGGACGCGAAACTGCGCGTTCAGCTGCGCAATGAGCTGAAGAAGATGCAGCGCGAGTTTGGCATCACAACCATCTACGTCACCCATGACCAAGAAGAGGCACTGACCCTGTCCGATCGCATCGCCGTGTTCAACAAGGGCTATATCGAGCAGATTGGCACGCCGAACGAGATCTACAACCACTCCAAGACCGAGTTTGTCTGCAACTTCATCGGCGACATCAACCGCGTCGAAGCGCCGATTGCCGCGAAGATGAAGCTGGCAGCAGGGCAGAATCACTTCATCCGTCTGGAACGCCTGCACGTCAACAAGCCCAAGCGAGACGATGAAATTCTCATTGACGGCGTGGTTGAAAACATCGAGTACTACGGCCTGTACATCAAGTATTACATCGATGTGGGCAGCCAGATTTTGAAGGCAATCGAAAAGAACGACGGCATCAACATCTATGCGCCGGGCGAAAAAGTGACCGTAGCCATGAAGCCTACGGACGTCATGTCCTACGACGCGCAATGACAGGAGGAAGCAATATGACGCAAAAATCCTCCAAACTGACGCTGGGGATGCTTGGCAAAGTGTTCGGTGTGGCGTTCTTCGTCTACCTGTTTTTCGGCTTCATGCTCCTGCCATGCCTGAACACCATCACGCAGATTTTCACGACGACGGACAGCGCGGGCAACATTGACCCGCTGGCGGTCATCCGCTTCTTCTTCGCGGGCAACATGCCCAGCTACGTCATGAACTCGCTGAAACTGGCGGTTTGCCTTGTCATCACGGTGAATATCGTTGGCATCAGCATCGTACTGCTGACGGAATATTTCGACATCAAAGGCGCGAAAATCCTCCGCCTCGGCTATATGACGACGCTGATTTACTCCGGCGTTGCGCTGGTGACGGGGTATCTCTTCCTCTATGACAGCGACGGCATTATGACGACGTGGCTCTCCGGGATTTTCCCCAACATGGACAAGAACTGGTTCTCCGGCTTCAACGCCGTTCTGTTCACGATGACGTTCGCCTGTACAAGCAACCACGCGCTGTTCCTGCGCAACGCCATCCGCGCGATTGACTACAACACGGTGGAAGCGGCGCGCAACCTCGGCGCGAAGCCGTTCAAGGTGCTGCTGAAGGTCGTTTTCCCGACGCTGATTCCGACGCTCTTCTCCCTCACGGTCATGACGTTCATCACGGGTCTGTGCGCCATGAGTGCGCCGACGCTGCTGGGCTATGACTCCATCAACCCGGAAATCGTGCGTCTGGCGGGTTCATCGTCGGCGGACGAAGCGTTCCCGCAGGCGCGCGCGGCGCTGCTGTCCATCATTCTGGCGATGTTCACCATCATCCTGCTGACCGTTCTGTCCTCCTACGAGCGCAAAGGGCATTACCTCTCCGTCAGCAAAACGAAGGCGAAGCTGGTCAAGCAGAAGATTACGAACCCGATCGCGAACGTGCTGGCACATATCTACGCCTATGTGCTGTTCATCATCTACATGACGCCTGTGGTCATGATTGTGCTGTTCGCGTTCCAGAATTATCCGGCAATTCGCTCCAAGACGCTCTCGATGGATCAGTTCACGCTGATTAACTTCTTCGGTCAGCAGGACTATGAGTTCCTGACCAACCGCGGCAAGCTGAAAACGCGAACGGGCGCGATTTCCGGTCTGTTCGCCAACGCGGATACCGTCGGCGGCATCCGGCTGAGCTTCGTCCTCTCCGCGATTGCGGCGGCGCTGGCGTGTGTTATCGTCGTCGTTGCGGTCAACTACATCTTCAAGAACAAGGGCAAGAAGCGCGGCACTGTGTTGGAATACAGCTTGCTCTTCCCGTGGCTGCTGCCAACCATCCTGATTTGCTACTCCTACCGCACCTACTTTAACTCTGAGAGCGTGTGGTATGTTTTCAACAACAACTTGTACATGCGCGAGAACGTGCGATTCCTGATTGTGATGGCGTACACGGTGGTGAAGCTGCCGTTTGCCCTGCGCATGATCAAGGCGGCGTTCTACGCTATTGACGAGGAATTGGAGGATGCGGCGCGCAACCTTGGCGCGAGCAGTTTGGTAACATTCCTGCGGGTGAAGCTGCCGATTGTCCTGCCGAGTGTGCTGGCGGTGTTCGCGCTGAACTTCAATGCGCTGTTCACCGAATACGACATGTCGGCGACGTTCCAATCCAGCTACGGCAAAACGTATGCCATGATTATCCAGAACATGTGCGCCGAGGAAGGGCGCGACGGCTACAACGTCAACGCATCGGGCCGCCGCTGCGCATCGACGGTGTTCATCATGGTCATTTCCGGCTTGATTCTGTATCTGGTGTACGGCGTGGGTGCGCGTGATTTGGGTGAGCGCATCGAGCGCCGCGAGAAGCGCCGGAAGCGGATCGAAGCTTTCAAGGCAAAATTCACCGGGAAGAAAAAAGCTGCGGAAAAAGCCGCTGCATAAGGAAAACGGCATGATCTTCCGAAAAAAGGAGGGTCATGCCGCTGTTTCTTCCGGGAAGGCGCTGCCATACTATTTCCAGATTCACCTGCGCCATCTGCTTGCGCCTTTTCCATTCTGGCGTCCGTTCATTCCACTTAGCGTAGCGCTGCTACGCTGCGTTTCATTCACGTTAGCCAGAATGAAAAATTCGCGGCGCATCTTGGCGCATTTTCATCTGGAAATAGTATCACCTGCTCCTGCTGCGTCAGAGCGTCTCTTGCTTTTTGAGGAAAACCCAAAGGACGGTGCAAACATGCATTACACGCAAACGATATCCTCTCCCTTGGGGAACATCCTGCTTTCTGCGGATGAGGTGGGGCTGACCGGGCTGTGGTTCGATGGCGGACGATATTACGCGGATACGCTGCCCGAAGAACACGTTGAACGCGAAACGCCCATTTTGATGGACACGAAGCGCTGGCTGGATGTCTATTTCACCGGACGCGAACCCGACTTCACGCCGCCGCTGCATCCAGCCGGGTCGCCTTTCCGGCAGACGGTCTGGCAGCTGCTGCTCGAAATTCCATACGGGCAGACGACGACATACGGCGCGCTGGCGAAGCGGCTGAACGCGGGGCGCATGTCGGCACAGGCGGTCGGCGGGGCAGTCGGGCACAATCCCATCAGCATCATCGTTCCGTGCCATCGGGTCGTCGGCGCGAACGGCAGCCTGACAGGGTACGCGGGCGGGCTTGACCGCAAAATCAGGCTGCTGGAAATCGAGCAGACGGACATGCATGGGCTGTTTCGCCCGAAGAAAGGAACGGCGATATGAGGCAAATGCGCCCCTGCGCGAAAAACGGAGCCATCCATTGCTGAACCCGCAGGGGGATTTTTTGCCGTAATTCCCAATTCTGCGGAAGAAAACGCGCCGCCCGTTCGTTTCATTGTCAGAAAACCGAATCAAAGGGGGAGACCGAATGAAGAAATGGTGTGCGCTGCTGATGACCATGCTCCTGATTTTGATGACCGCCGGGGCAGAGGAGTTTTCGGGCGGCAAAGACTTCTGGGATGATGCGTACCGCTGCACCGTCGAAAATGGTTACTTGACCTTCCAGTCCGACGACGGCACGACGTATCAGCCGATTGCTGTGAAGGATGGCTTCGTGGAAGCCGCCAAGGCGCTCGCTGCGCAGGGAGATACGTTCGTCGCCGTGCCGATGGGACTGACGCAGGCGCTGCTGCCCTATGTGGCGGACGAGCTGACCGGCGGCGCAGAGCTGGTCGAAATTTACTGCACGACGGCGCTGGTTGGGATGCACCTGCGCGACGCGGCGAAGGGCGATGTGCTTCGCGTGGCGTGGTGGACGGGCGACGGCTACCAAATGGTTGATAAAGTCGTCGGGGAGGATTTTTCGCTGGACACGGTGCACGTCTCGGCAGGCGAAGTCAGCATGGAAGTCGAAGGACAGGAATATGCCTTGAAGCTGCGAAATGGAAAACTCGTTTTGTGGTACACCGCCGGCAGGAAAATTGTGTACATTCAGCCACACGCTATCGGTAATATGGAAGAAGTGATTTCGATGCGAAATGACAGCTACGTTTACGGCGCACATCCCTTCTACAACGTGGAAGAGCTGGACTTCGCAGCCTTCCCCGAAACGTATGCGGAAATGCTGGCGCAGGTGGACAGCACGAACTGGGCGGTTGTGAACAACCCGAATCCGACCGATCGTCTACATCTGCGCACAGAACCCGACCGAAAGTCGGTTTCACTGGGCAAGTTCTACAACCGAACGCCGGTCTATGTGGACGAAATCCGCGGCGAGTGGGCGCACGTCACCATCGGGCGCGACCTGTCAGGGTGGATGATGACGAAGTATCTGGCGTTCGGCGAAGAGATGGACAAGGTGGAATGTGCCTTCCCGCAGCTGTCGCTGATAGAAAAGTATCAGGAGAATGTGGCGGATGAACTGGCCTATGACTATTATGTGTTCGATGCGCCGAACATGTCGGCGACAAAAACGCTCTGGAATTGGGGTGAAGAGTGCTATTTGATTGGCGTGATTGACGACTTCTATATGATCATGGACACCGACGAAAACGTGCGCTACATCCCGCAGGACTGGCTCTGGGCGGGCAACGGGTAAGGGGAGAATGCCAATGAAGAAACTGCTTGCGCTGCTGATGATTTGGCTGCTCCTGCCCATTGCTGGCGCGGAAGAAACGTATACCATGCAGGATGGTTCGCTGATTTTGATGGACGGCGCTGGACGGAAATGTCAGCCGATTGCCATGAAACCGGACTTTCCGGAAGCGCTGCTGGCGGATGCGGATATATCCGGCGCAATCCAGCTGAATCTGCCGGAGGCGCTGCTGCCGTATGTGTCAGATGAGCTGACCGGCGGCGAGACGCTGACGGCGCTGTATTGCACGACGGAACTGATTGCCATGCACACGGTGGATGCGGCGGATGGCGACGTGCTGCGCGTGGCGTACAGGACGAATGTGGGAATTTATGTTATCCGCAAGGTGATTGGCACGCCGTTCTCCTTCGACCGCTACCACGGCGGCGCGGCATCCATCCTCCTCTGCGTCGATGAAATAACGTACTGCATGACGTGTGAAAATGGTTATCTGACGCTGCGTGAGGTCTGGAACGGAGCGGGCGGCATCGGCATCCAGCGCCACGCCCTCTACGATTTGCAAGCCTGCGTGGAGTCGACAGGCGGAAACGCGGGCTTCCGCTATGGCAATCACCCGTATTCCGACGTGACCGACCTGCCCTTTGCGGAGTTTCCGACGACCTATGAAGAAGCCGTGCAGCACCTTGACCGCACGAACTGGGCGGTTGTCAACAACCCAAATCCGACCGATCGTCTGCATTTGCGCGAGAAACCCGACCGCAAGTCGGTATCGCTGGGCAAGTTCTACAACCGAACGCCTGTCTATGTGGACGAAATCCGCGGCGAATGGGCGCATGTCACCATCGGGTGTGACCTCTCTGGCTGGATGCTGACGGACTATCTGGCGTTTGGCGCGGATATGGACAAAGTGGCGTGTGCGTTCCCGCAGTTGACTGTCAAGGATGAGCATCAGGAGTACGGGGCGGACGAATTTGTCTACGAATACCGCGTGTTCGCCGCACCGGACTTGTCGGCGGACACGATGCGCTGGAACAGCATGGAAAGCTACTACCTCATCGGCGTGTCAGGGGAGTTCTACATCATCATGAACAGCGAAGAAGCGATTGGCTATATCCCGCAGGACTGGCTCTGGGCGGGCAATGGGTAAGCAAATCAAAAGCGTCGGACAGCCATGAAAACTGTCCGACGCTATTTTACTGCATGTTTTTGAGGTACGCGAAGATATCGCGGGCAATCGGCGCAGCGGTTGAGCCGCCGCCTTGGCCATCGTCGATATCCTCGACGACGACGCACAGCGCGTAGGGGACGTCCTGTGCGAAGCCGATGAACAGACCGTTCGTGATGGCACGTCCGTTCAGTGATGTTTCCGCGCTGCCGGTTTTGCCGCAGATAATCATCCCGCTGACGGCAGCGCGTGTGCCTGTGCCGCTGGTGACGACTGCGCGCATGTACTCCGCCAGAATCGCGGCTTGCCCCTCTGTCATGGCGGTGCGGTAGACGCGGCTGGAGCGGGTATAGCGCGTCACGCCGGACGGGCTGGCGACGCGGTCAATCAGCACGGGTTCCATCATCACGCCCTTGTTCGCGACGGCGGCGGCAAGCAGGCACAGGTGCATCGGCGTGGCGGTGATGGCGGACTGCCCGAAGCCGCTCATGGCGATGTTGAAATTGCTGCGGCTCGTGGTCGGATAGACACTGTTCTCTACGACGAGATCGCGGAAAAGGAAGTTGTCGTTAAAGCCAAAGGATTCCGCCGCTTCGCGTAGCGCCTTGTCGCCCATGGACAGCGCGTACTGCGCAAAGGCGTTGTTGCAGGAGCGCATGAAGGCGGTTTTCAGGTCAACCGCGCCGTGGCTGGCAGAGCCGTAGTCATGGATGACCTGCCCGTCCACGGTCAAATTGCCAGTGCAGTTGACTTGCATCGTCTGTGCGGAGGGGTTCACGCGGAGCTGCGCGGCGGCGGTCACAAGTTTGAATGTGCTGCCGGGCGTGTAGGGATTCTGCGTGACACGGTTCCAGTAGGCGTTGGAGGAGGCGGATACGGCGCTGCTGCTCATGGGGTCGAACGTCGGCAGACTGACCATCCCCAGCACTTCGCCTGTCTTGTAGTTCATCACGACCGCCGCGCCGGCTTTGCCGGGCGCGCGCCGCTGGAAGGATTGCAGAATTGCCGTGCAGAGGGAACTGTCCACGGTCAGCGTCACGTTGTCGCCGTGACGCTTCTGTCCGGTCACAAGCGCCTGAATCCGCTCCCAAATCCCGGTCTGGAAGCCGTAGAGGTACGCCGTTTGAAAACTTTCAACCCCGTTGGCAACCTGCCCGTCGGAATCGCCCAGCAGGTGCACAACGGCGCGGCGGGCAGCTTCATCCGACTGATAAACGCGGGTGACGGTGCCGTCCTCGCTGACGGAAGAGGTCGCCAGCACCACGCCGCTGCGGTCGAGAATATCGCCCGGCACGACGTTCTGCTTCTGCGCCCGTACACGCGGATTTTTCGCGTAGGTGAACCAGCGGTTGCCGTAGAGGGCGATAGAGTGCATCCCGTATGTGCCGAGCAGGGCAAAAAGCGCGAAGAGGAAGAACGCAAGGAGCTTGAATTTGAACCGCTGCCGCTTCATGCCGCACCTCCACCGTAATCCGCCAAGTCCGCGTCGCGCGCCAAATCATCCTCATTGACGCTGGAAACGCCCTGAATCAGCCCAATCAGGCACAGACACGCCACCAGCGACGTGCCGCCGTAGCTCACGAACGGCATCGTCACGCCCGTCAGCGGAATCAGCTTAATCACCCCGCCGATGATGATGAACGTCTGCAAGCCAAGCATGGCGGTGCAGCCCATGGCCAGCAGCCCGTGGAAGCGGGTGCGCGCCGCCATTGCGATGGATGTGCCGCGCCAGATGATGGCGACATACATCAGCAGCACGCACGAGCCGAACAACATCCCGAACTGCTCACAGATGACGGAGAAAATGAAGTCCGTGTGGTAAACGGGAATCGTCGTCGGGCTGCCCAGTCCCAAGCCGACGCCTAACACGCCGCCGCTGGCAATTGCCATCAGGCTCTGAATGAGCTGATAGCCCGCGTTGTCGTAGTCGCTCCACGGGTCGAGCCAAATCGCGACGCGTTTTTTGACGTGCGCAAACTTCTGGTAGCCCAGCAGCGCCGCGCCGACGCCGCCGCCGATGCCGCACAGCATCAGCACCGGATTCCCGGACGAAGCGAAATAGAGCATCAGCGCCACGCCGTAATATAGCAGCGCCGTGCCGAGGTCGGCTTGCAGCATCAGCACGCCAAGGCATGCCACAGAGAATCCAAGCCAAGGAATCAGCCGCCGATCCGCCATGAACCGGCTGATGACGATGATGAGCGTCAGCTTGACGATTTCGCTGGGCTGAACGGAGATGCCGCCGACATAGAACCAGTTTTTCGCGCCGTACGTCTCCTTGCCGATGAACAGCGGGAGGACGAGCAGCACGAGCGAGAGCAGCATCATCGGCCATACGAGCAGCCGGAAGCTGCGCCCGACGCGGATGAGGTAGATGCACACGACCATCGCCGCCAGCCCGACGAAATAGTAGATGGACTGGTGGTAGGCATACGTCGGGTTGGTGTCGTAGAGGACGAGCAGCCCCAGCGCACACAGGAAGTTGGTCAGCGACAGCAGCAGCTTATCCACCGGGAAGAGCCGCGGCAGGAAGTCAGTTGTGAACGCGCCCGCCAGCGGTACGGCGACGGCGAGTGCGAGCGCCTGCCATTGGCAATCGCGCAGGAACAGAAGGCAGAATGCGCTGATGTAGAAAATCGAAACCGCCCGCGACAAAGAGCGTCCGGGGTCTTTCTGCTTTTCACACCCGCGCCGGCGGTCACGCGCCAAGGAAATCACCTCGCAAAAAATGAAATAGGCGCCTTCTGGCGCGAAAATCTGATTATCATAGAAAGGTATTGTGCGGAAAGCGTTTTGTAACCATAAAAATAAGCAACACGCCAATACAAGTATGGTAGTGTGCACCCGAAGGTTTCCAAAGGGCGATCGCAAACTTCGTTTGTTTTCATGCCCTTTGGTC
>OLPY01001995.1_pt1 | contig 13238 bp, 19 predicted proteins | sample 1672481 | NCBI WGS metagenome assembly OLPY01 (sample SAMEA3136691, study PRJEB25190) | human gut metagenome | biome: human gut; feature: human-associated habitat; material: faeces | place: Austria | collected 2013 | reverse complement strand
TCTTGTATATCTGTATTATACATGATAATTATTCTTTTGTCAATAATAGTAATTATTATTATTTTTGCACTTAGCATAAACTGATATTTGAATTGCACATTTACATATTGTATATATCATGGGAATAGTTGATTAAAAAAATGAACTCTACAATTGTTATTGTATGTCCCATCCTTGATTCTGAAATGCTATTCACGAAGATTTTTATCTCCTGCAACTAATATAAGATTTGCTCCACACCCGCAAGGACAAAACAATTTATTATTTCTACTTTTTTCTCTAAGATTTTTTAATCTATCCGGTATATTTATTTGATGCCCATTAATAACCGTATATATGGATTCGATTCCTATGTATTTTCCATCACATATTGCAACCGTTCTTTGAGCCATATGTCGTTCCCCTATCCTTGTGCTTTCTAATCAAAAACTATTCTTGCTATCCTGATTATATCATGCTATCTAAATGGTTAAACATAAATAAACTAATTTTCTACTTTATATCGTTAAAAAGTATTCACTTAAAACCTAACCACATTTTTACGATGTCTTGTGCAACTACTTAACATTCCTGCTTTCTATCTACATAATCCCCAAATGCCCTATTTCTACATATTTCAGTAATCACCCTTTTTTCGTTCACTTGTACCACTTAGGTGGTTAGCGCGTTCGTTGCGACTACGAAATTGATACAGGCAAACGCTCCCCCTTGCAAATACCCCTGTTCACGCAAAAAACGTCTAGCCACTCATAGCCAGACGTTTTTTATTCAAAAAATCCTTTATATGTACTTCAACATTGTCGCAATAGAAAATATCCATATCAATCGACTTTGCTAAATGTTCCAGAGAAATCCCTAATACAACATTGCCAGATACCATTATCCCGTTTGCGAATTTCCAGGCTCTTTTTTTTACCATTTTGTAGAGCTTCTAAATTTGGACGACTCGGCATCGCAACTGTAACGATAGCGCATTTTACTTTTTCTTCCACAGTCAAAATTCTTCTCGTGGATGCGTCTGTAATACGAACAACTAACCAACATAAGGCAAACCCTCCGCAATCTGGTAAAGCCATTTGAATGTAAGTCCACTAACAGACCTGCGCCTTCCGGCCAAAACAGAATTTAGATTATATCTGTTAACTCCTAATTCTCGCGCCGCTTGAGATTGATTATTGTAGATCATTCCAGTCTCCATGCACATAAACTCTGGAGAATGATTCACCAATCCGGCAATAATACGATCAACTACATCTCCGTAAGCCATGTTGTATCTGCGGTCACACCATTCCAGGTTATTGAGTTTAGGATTCATTTTATTTTGATCGCGGTGATTTATTTCCGGAAGCCCGCTTGGATTCGGTAAAAAATATCTGGCAACCAAAACGTGTACGTAAAAAGATTTTTGTCTGCCGTTTCCAATCTGTAATATCACACTCGCATAGCTCGGTCTGGCAATATTGGTTAAAATTTTGCCGGTAATTTTGTTGCGAACGTGACCCAGGTTTGAAATTTCATATCTATCTGCTGTATAGGAATTATATGTAATTGGTTTATATATTTCGATTTCAATATATTTCGCTGCCATTTTATCGCTCCCTTCTATATAAGAAAGCTTTTGTTGTTACAAAACTGCGAATCATCCACCGGCTGGTGCACTACTCCAGCCGATAGACGTTCAAAAAATAAAAAGAAAGGAGGTTGATATGAAAAAAAAATCAACATGCCGGTGACAACTCCGGCGAAAACTTCTACGACATTTGACCGCCGTAGGAGCTGAGGTGAACATAAAATTTTGATGAAAAACTGTGAAGCAAATTTTTTTGACATATATATTATCTCAAAGCCGCCACGCATGGACGCACATACATGACAGTCGTAAGATCGGTATAGGTATAGCACTCGCGGACGCGATGACCTGACGGTGTCGGGTCTGCTGCGGTTGCTACAAAAAAATGTCTATATTTTTCCAGAATTTTGATTTTTTTAAAACCCTTGAGAGTGTGTCCGTCGGAACTCAAATCGGAAACTTCTACCATATCTCCGATCTGAAATTGATTCTTGATAGATTCCATCATCTCTGGAAAAATCGGACCGTGATAAAACTCGTTTTCTTTCATTTCCTACCTACCTTTCTGTAATTATATTATATAGTTCTCCTGGTTCTTGCGGTTCCAGATTGCAGTTTTTGACGATTTTTTTTGATTTTTTTTGAAAAAAAAATAGGGTGCCTATAGGACACCCCTTTAATGCTACGCGATGAGTCCGCGGAGATTATTTTTACTGTCGATGATAGCCTGGTCGAAAATTTTCTGGACTGCCGGCAGTGTGAAAAATCTATTGAGATAACGGAATGCGCAGGACTTGACCATCCCGGCTTTATAGCCGGCATCTTCATATCTCTCTCCGCCGATTACCACCAGTGCAACCACAACCTGCATGCTCTTCTCAACATCCCTGTCTAACGCCGCCATATCTATTGTGCGTCTGATGATCCAGCGCTTTTGTGTAATCTCCAGGATAATCGCCTCGATTAATGCCTTCTCGCGCTGGTATGCCGTCTGCTGTACGTCTTCGATCTTGACCGTGCGGGCCTGGCCGGTGCGGTAATCCTGAACAGTATCGACAACCAGATATTTGTCGCGCAGCTCCGCCAGCTGTTTTTTATAGTATTTTTCCTGTACCTCCAACGTCCTGTACTGCAGAAAATCCTCTTTACATAATCTCAATTCGCTCATATCATTCGCCCTCCCCTTTACTATAGGTAGAAAAAATTTTGATAAAATCGTCCAGTGACAGAGAAACCATCACGACCTTCCTGTTTTTTTTGTGTACGACGATTGGAATATCGCCGTTATTTTTGGCGCTATTGTCACGGACGCTCTGATGATAGGCGTTGTAGAGATTTAACTTCTCTACATGTTTGCATTCTATATGCAAATTCGGAACACCTTCCACATCTCCTGCATCACCGGTTTTTCCACAATGCTGAGCGGTTCTATGGGCCTCTGGGTAGCCATGCTCCTGAAGATAATGCACGACTTCCAGCTCAAAGCGCGCGCCTTTCTGTTTACTGGCGCGACCGATCTGCTGCGGAGTACGTGTTCTTTTAATTTTCTCTGTCATGCAAATCCTCCTCTACCGCTGGTAACGTTGCATCGTGTGCTGCAACCAAAATGTCGAATAAATCACTGAGATCGTCTGCAACCGGAACCGCGTCACGTACACAAATCCATTTACCGCGTACGTTGTCATAATGGTATGCAATAGCTTTTTTTCTGCTGTCTGGATTAGTCACATCCAACATTACATACCTACCACCCATATGATCGACTTCTACTGTCAACCTCGTTTTATTTTTTAAATTCATCAACATCAAAACCCCTCCTTAATTCTCTCCAGATTGGCTGTTACCAGATCCTCTACGGTCAGATTATTTTTATAGGCAGCAACCAGTTCCTCAAAAACGCGCTGTTCCGAAACCTCCACGACCTCGTTCGTAATCGGATCTGACATCTTCCAGACCTGCTTTTCACGGTCCCAACCGATCAGACAACTTGCGGCACCGCGACCGTGGTCGCCGTCTACGTAGTTGTAGAGCTGCATACAGACATTACCTAAATCTGTCTTGCAAACGTAAATGTTAATTTTAACTGCTGTTTCGTTAGGTGTATTTTTCATGTTCAAAAACTCCTCTCTCTCTTGGAAAAAATGAAACTTCTCGGGGCACTATATCTGTAATCGTACAGGCTTATAATCTAAGTACATGACGTTCTAATATATAACCGTACTGATATATATATACCAGTAGGGTTATATATTACTTGTACACTTTACAAGTGATTTCAAGACTAATATTTGTGCAAATTGCACAGCAGCTATAAAGACTTATAATTATAAGAGCCTAAATCTCCATCCGGTATAAAAAACCGTCAGTGATCCTACAGACTATTAATTTGCTATCAGCTGGTAAATTTTAAAACTCAAGATCACCTTCCAACCGTACGGGCTATTAATTTTTAAAATATGTAATAGAAATTAGGTATTTTTAAAATCAATAGCTCATTCCGGATGGTTTTTCTTACCAGACAGGGTTTTAAAATGGCAAATTTGAAAATTACGAACCAGAAGAAAACTTAAAAATCTGCGACATTACATATATAGTTCCCCGGCAAAATTTCAAAAATTGGTTACATAACGTTGGTAAAATCCAAAGTCTGCTGCTCGTAAACGACAGTTTCTTCTGCGGGTTCTGCGTTTTTTTTATCCCATTCCGTTACCGGTTTTGTGTAGATGTACCCTGCTCTGCCTTTTGCCTTACGAACATTGCAATCATTTTCTCCGCGGATCAGTCTCACAATTTCCTGATTCTGTGGCTTTGCCATCATCGCGTTAAATGCTCCGCGCGTCATATTTACGGCGTCAGCCATGTCCTTCACGGTAAATTCCGTGCCGGGCTTGAGCGCTTTCCACCATTCAAAAAGTTTGTTCATTTTCGTCCCGATTTTTTCGTGACTCTGAAAACGCGGGTACATTTTGCTCGGAATATATCGATAATCTTCTCTACTAGCTGGATCACTTCCAAAATATTCCATTGTCTTCCGGAGCAGTTTTTCATAGAAATCCTCTTCCTCCAGATTATATGTACCCTGTTTTCTCCCACGAATCGCCCAAATTACTGTAATATCGTAGTTTTTCGCATCTGCAGGATTTTCGCACCAGCCACGAATACGCAATCTGTTAATTTCCTGAATCACAGATGCCAGTGCAGTCCTCATGGATGCATCGTCAATTTCGTCGGCCAGAGCTGATTTTTCGGCATGGTAGGAGAAAATTAGCTGGAACTGCCTTGCACGGAAACTCTCGTTCATTTCTAACAGACGGTTCAGAAATTTCTTGTCTCTGCAACACATTTGCCCGAGAATAACTTCCTGTTTGAGCCGTAACATGGAAATTTTACAGAGCAACTGACATTCCTTGTAGATGTTTTCTCCGGTACAAAATTTGCTTCCGAAGCTTGCATACGTGTGTGCGGAAATTTCTTCCCCAGTTTTTTCGCATCCATCCGGTGCCGCCAGTCCGTATTTTACTGAAAGATCATCATAGCCTTTGAAACCAGAAACCATGATATCTGCCGGATTAAGCCGTTCTTTTCCATATGTTTCCATGAGGAATTCTCTCATTCGTCCATACAGATTGTCGGCATTACTGCCTTTTTCGAGGTATTTTTTACTCATTTTCTCATCGAGCTGAATAAATCCAACATGAGTTTTAGGCTTGTCGTAATGTCTGACATCAAATAAATCCGCATTATCGTACATGGGGTTGATATGCCCCGTGCCATCAAATATGAAGCACGGCATGTTCTGATACGGGAAGAACTGCATATTATACCGGAATACATGGACTAAAATCTGACCGTTCTTGTCATTTTTATCATCTCCGTAGTTGGATGCCTGCACAAATACGACATTGTCATATCTAAAAATATCCAAAAACTGCTCTGCGGTCATGACATCGCGTACGTGCTCGGAATTCTGATACATATTGTCACGGTTATTTTTCAAAATCTTTTCCAATTCTGGCAGTGCATAATACCTCTCCGCCGCATCAAGGGCGGTACTGGCAATGTCTTTGAGACCTGCTCTAATACCACCGATTGGAAGTAATTTTGTAAGAGAAACAATATCTTCCAATGTGGAAACGATCGTTTCCGGCCTCGTTTTTTCGGATAAATTGGACATATTTTTGATAACTTTGGCCAAATCTGAAAACAATCTGTTCTCAGAAGGGCTTCTCATGTCCTTTTTAACGGCCTTGATATCATCCCTGATATCTGTGACCATGGATAAAATTTGATCCCATTTTTCTCGCCAAATTTTCCCATATTCTTCATTTCTTTCCTGACGACCCAGGTACAGATCTATGTGCATCTGACCTTCCGCCTTAGTACCGTTGGTGTTATCCGGCAATTTTATAGCATTTATTCTGTCGATCTCCAGCTGCAGATCCTCTACAAGTTTCTCGGCATACCGTTCTGCACGTTTGGCGGTACGACCGATGTTTTCTTCCCACTCGCTCTCCGGTCTGATGGTCTCGCGGAAGACTCCGACCTGTTGCTTTATCTGGCTGTAATACCAGCTCTGGGAGTCTACATCCTGTATCGCTTCATCGCAAAAAAGTGCATCTTTCCAGTGCGGCTGGCCCATCCTGTAGATCGTACAAGCGTTCTTGCGGACATCGGAATTAACCATCAGAAATCTCTGTGTAGACAGAGCCACCAGATGAGATAAAATCAGTGTTTTCCACTCCGCAGCCTCGACCGTGTCCCAATCCGACAGCCAGGCCACATCATTTTTGACTTTCAGCCATTCCGTTCCGCCCTGCTGTTTAATGGCGGACTCAATATCGTCTTTGAGCCGCTGGTTGCTATCTGTCATCATAACCGCGTCAAGTTTGCCTTCCGCGGCCAAGACTGCAATACCACGCATGAGGGAGCTCTTGCCGAGGCCACACGGTGCATCAATCACGGTAATTTTTCCGGGCTGAACGTCCTTCAGAAAAACTGTCAGGTTATAAAGTTCTTCTACGATCTGGAGCCTTTCCGGGCTCCAGATCTTCATGTAACCGGGCAAAATTCCGTTTTTAAGTGCCATTTGGAAGCTGTCCGGTTGTGTTTTAAAACGTCTACTCATTTACGTTCACCTCAATTTGTCATTCTTGTGTATTTGCCCGTTAATTAAAGGGACATTCGTCCATGCCTTCCGGGACGTCTAAGAAATCCGTTTTAGGCTGCTGATATCTCGGCGGCGCCGGATAATTACCATTTCCTCCCGGTGCAAATCCATTTCTGGACTGCTGCTGTCCGCTCCTGCATGCGTCCTGATAGATTGGTACACTGTTGCGATAGCTCGGAGCCGGAGCCTGCTGCCTCTGCTGATAATTACCATTTCCCTGCGGGGCTGCTGTCTGCTGTGGACGCGGTGCCTGTCCAGACGGCTGATTGTTCTGCTGATTCGGATTTTTGCTAGTAAAATCAATCTCCGTAGCAAAAATATTTACCGTCTGCTGTTTTGCGCCGTTTTTATCGGTATAGCTCCCCAGCTGGCATTCTCCGGTCAATTCCAAAGACATTCCTTTGGATCCGTACTGGAGCATGTACTTTGCATTTTGCCCCATGCAAAAACATTTAAAAAAATCCGTGGTGTTATGGTTTCTTTTACGGTTTACAGCCAGGTTAAAGGTTGCCATTTCAGTGCCGCTCTGGGTGTTTCTCTGCTCCGGGTCCTGTGCCAGGCGTCCGGATAAAATAATTTTGTTCATAAGACGATTTTCTCCTATTCATAGAAAAATAAAAAATTGATAGTTATGTGAGAAAATCAAATAGAATGTTGTATAAAATTTTAAAATTGAGGTTCCTGCCGGGATTCCGGCTTAAGAATTTTAGAAAGAGAAAGAAAAAGAGACAGAAGATATCAGATTTTCTTTTCAAATCTTAATTTGAGCTTGAGAATTACAGAATTATCCCTTGTTTGGTTTCATTTTCCATTTCTTAACAAAATTTCCCCTGTATATAAGGTTCCATTTCTATCAAAACAAATCCTGTATTCAGGACCTATTTTCATTTTCCTTGCAAATTCCCTTCTATAATAATACGGACATTTTCTTATTTCAAAAATTGTATCCGTATTTACAGAATGATTCTGCTGTGGAATGGAAAAAGAAATTTCCGGATCTGGAACGGACCTGTTCATAATCTACTCCAGATTAATTCTGTGTTACTCAAGTTTTCTTCTAAGATTTTAGCTCTATTCGCTGTTTCGCCAGCGATTGGCTCGTTGTCATCTGATATCATCTGTCTCTCTATATTTTGGATTTTCTAAAGATTTTTTTTGAGATGATATTTATGTAATAAGTTCTTCCTATGATTAATAATTAAAAATTTGTGAACATAATATTCGATTTCCAAGGTGCTGTGTGTCGATAAAAATTAATCTCTGGTTTCCACGTCGATTATCTCGACTGGGACCTCGTACAAGTTCGCGTATGCTAATAACTGTACATATGAGGGTTTTACTTTGCCGCGTTCATGGTTCGTTAACGTCGCGGGAGACATATGCAGTTTTTCAGCTGCTTCTTCCTGCGTCAAATTTTTATTAACGCGACAGGCGGCGAGAGTCCATTTTAATTTGCTAATGTCCATTTTTGCCGTCCTTTCTTGTGCTGTGGTTTGTGGGTTTCTAAATTTTCCTAAAAATAATAATTAAATATAAAATATATGCAAGTTTTTTTGAGATCTTGCTATCTCCTCTTTACGCATATATAATAGCATACATATGTTTGTTTGTCAATAGTTTTTCTGTAATTCTTTTGGTTTTTCTATTGTTTTGTTTTATCCACGGATCCGGTGGTAGCCGGCTTCCGGAACATTAATTGTGTAGGCTTTAATGATATCTAGAGGCAGCATGTGCTGCAGGTCTACATCTTTGCCGTAATTTTCTATTCTAATAATCTGCAGACAAACTCTTCCAGAGGCCTTCTCTGTGGTAGCTCTTCCGTAACAGATCACCATTTCCGCTGGCTTCACATCTCTAGCAACGTCTTCTGCCAGGGAGTCCATAGCAAAGATTTTGTAATTGCCCTTCTCCCCCGGAATCAGGATTGAAAATTCTGCGCATTTTCTTCCATTCCCCAAATCCTTGCAAAGCGGAACCTGCTCCGTATACCCGGTCAGCATGCAAAAATTATATGACGGCATTGTCATTTTAGTAATAAAATCACCTCCTCTTATTATAATAATTCCACAAGGCTGTCCTTCAATTTTTCTGCTTCGGCTATCGGATACACCTTAATATAACAGCTCATCAACTGTCGCAAAAAATGTATTCCCTCCGCAGATTTTGCGCGCGAAACTGCCGTATAAAATTGACCAATTTCCCAGCATCTTGGATCAATATTAATCGCGTCAAACGTCTGTCCCTGCGACTTATGTATGCTGATAGCCCACGCAAGTTTTAACGGAAACTGACTGTATGTACCGATAACCTTGCGGACAATTTTGGATTCTATCACAATTTCACCGTCAAGTTCTTTTTCGACAGTTTCAATTTCCTGCCGTTCAATCTCGCGAACGTATCGATATACTTTTACAATTTCACCTTTTGCAGTTCTGACTAATATATACTCATCATCAGTAATATCGCTCTCTACTATATCAATAATCTTACCAATAGTTCCATTGACATAGCGGTTATCCGGATCATTAACAGTTATCATTACCTGCGCATCTATATTAATAATTAATTCTTCCGGTGCAAAATTGATATTCTTAATATCTGCCGGTGTTAATTTGCCAGTGATTTCCGCCCGGAGCATTACTTCCGTGGCTTTATCCAGCCGACCGAGATAATTATGATTAATTCTGTCAGCTTCCGCATTTCGCGGTACCAGAAATGGAGCATCCGGTATAATTCTGTCAACTGCATTTTCTTCCAGATAGTCGATAGCCTTTCTGATGTTGTTGCCAGATCTTATATCCTGCAGTACGTATAAATAACTACTATTCTGCTGCCGATACACATGCGTCAGGCAGACACCCTGGAATTCCATGTGTTTCCAATACTCGGAATTATAAGCATATCCGTACTCGTTGTTTCCACCTTCTTCGTAAGAGTTGCCGTACAGACTAATTAATACCTCTCTGTCAGCTGCTGTAATTACCGGCGGCAACTGCGAAAAGTCGCCGCACACAATAATCTGGAGGTCTTCTCTATCATTTTCGCCAATAATCCGTTCATCTGTTCTGCGATTGTTTTCATATTCAATCATCCTGCCGATCGCGGAAAACAGATCCGATCGGCACATACTAATCTCATCGATCACCAAAACATCTGCACTCCTGAGGAATTTATTCCGATATTTTACACGTTTGGCATAATCTTCCATGTGTGTACTAATACCTAATGTTCTGTGGATTGTACCTGCTCCATACCCAAGATTATCTGCTGCCATTCCGGTTGTAGCACACACCAGAACGCTCTTACCTGCTGCTTCTGCTCTATCTATGTATTCCCGGAGCAGGACTGTCTTACCTGTACCGGCATAGCCGGTCAGGTAGACATTGACGTCACTCATCATCAGGTCAAGCACTTGCTGCTGCTTACCATCTAACGTTATCATCTACTAATCCTTCTCTCTATTAACATACATGTCCTTAAGGGCCTTATCGACAGCGATGGCATCCTCACGGCTTTTCGCAATCATTATATTGCCATTCAGAGTAACTCTCTTGTAGGGAGACGTTATGAGTTCGACCAGCTTTACAGGATCTACTTCGTGGTGATAATTTTTCCGATAATTGATAGTTCTCTTATCTCTCTCGCATGTATTAATCCAATACTGATATGGATATACAGCTTTAACCACGCTTACCATTTCTCTGTTCTCTTTTTTCTTCATTATTTTTCTCCTTTCGTAGCTCCGGAGGTAATTCCCTCTGGAATGAAATCATTAAAGGCAGTATTCAATATAGTAATTTTTACCTTTTCTTTCTACGATTCCCCAACAATCAATCGGATTTTTAGTCGCAATCATTTTTCTTATATTTGCGCAAAACTCTTTATAGTCATCGTCTTCAGTATCTGCGTCAATCGGAACAAGCCATTCTGTAAGGTATTTCTCAAGATTTTCTTCAAAATCATCGTAAATGTCGCATTTGCCGCTTTTCAAAATTTCCACCGCTTCTTTATAAGTACGGTGATCTTCCATTAAGATGCTGATATCTCTTACTTCTTTGTTCCATTCTCCCTCATTCCAGAGACTCTCAAAATCATATGCAAGATCTTCATCGCTGCATTCTGTACCGAGCTTTTCTGCAATATCTTCAATATCTTCACCACAATAGTAGTCATATCTCAGTTCATGAATTCTGATATGTTTTTTCAGATTATTCAAGAAATCGAAATCTTCTTTCGCCCACTTCGCAAAAGCTTCTTCCTTATCATCTCTGTAGAGATCGTCATATTCCACTATTTCCTCCGCAAAGCGCTCAAGTGCACAATCATTCTCCATAATCTCATCAAGTGCTTCTACAATCTGTTCTACCGTCATTTTCTTCATATTATTTTCCTTTCTCCGGGAGCTTTTGCTCCCGGTAAACAAACTGTTCTCTGTTTAATCACACCACTTATCGATATCGATATTTCTCACAAAATTCTCCGTAACTTCATCAGCTTCCATCATAATGTCATCAAGGATGACATCCCAGTCAAATTCATTGCCATCGAAAGAGCAGGTAAAATCGTTGTCGACAAAATCAGAATCGTCAAGCTTGTCAAGAAATTTTCCAAAGATTTTCTCTACATCGTCTGTGTGTTCTCGAAAATAATTTGTCAGTGCAGATTCTACACGATCATACTCATCTCCATCTGCATTCGGAAAATACTCATTTATGCATCTTGTTGCCAGGAAGTGCACGTGATCCTTGCACATAATAAGATATACTTCATTTTCATACGCCTGGTGCAGATCTCTTGCTTCTTCGATTGTTCTTTCTTCCATCATAGTTAAGTTCTCCTTTCAATTTCCCTGCGCGACGGCGGGAGAGATGCAAAAAGGCAGTGTAGTATTACTCATGTAGATTAGTATAATCTGCATGTGCATAACGCCATTACGCGTTTTATGCTCGTAATACCACACTGCCGATATAGTCAATACTATCGTCTCTATCTGTGCTCGTCTCATCATTATTCTCTGGAGCAGAGCCGACCTCTTCTACCTCGCTTACTTACAGGGGTTCATGTTGTTCAATTAAAAAAGTGCGTTTGTGTTGCTATTAGTGCTGTTGTTAATACATTGCTCGCAAGAGATTTAATCAATTTTCTTATTCCTGCCGCATGTAAGCCCTCAGCCTGTCTCAGCGTCCCATCTCCTAGTCATCTCATGGGAGGCCCGCTTCCTTGCTCATGTCCCTCAGGATTATTAATTTGTGCCTCTCTTGTTTGTAACTATATAATAGCATATGCATATTAATATGTCAATAGGTTTTTTGTAATTATTTCAGATTTTTTATAATTTTCAAAAACATATATTCGATAAAAATACAGTTTCTATATAATAGGCTCTTTTATGCTCAAAAGTCAAATGTTTCGCCAGATTGGGCTAGATCAATTTTTTTCTTTCTATATACAATGTAATTCGGACATTTTTTCGGACAGAAATTTGGACAAAAAATGGAGAGGATCCGAAGATCCTCTCGTTCAACTTTTTATTAATTAGACGCAACATATTTAATATATTTCTTTAGTGTGTTTCTGCTAATATTATACCGGTTCATCAGATCGATTTGTCTTATGCTACGATTTACCAGATATACTTTGATATCGGCCTCTAATTCCGGAGACAGTTTGTCCAACTGTCCAATCTTACGTCCAGACTTCTTGCCACTCGCCATAATGCCATCTTTGATTCTTTTTACTGTCGTTTCTCTCTCCGTTTCAGCTTTGTCCAACTCTGTTACCAGTAACAATCGGATTACAAATTCCAGAGTCATTCCACCAATAATGTTTTCCTTCTTCATCTTTTCAGCAGAATTCTGCATTGACTTAATATATTCCGTATTGAGCGTTGGGTTGTCCAAAAATATCAGTTCTATACCCCTATTTAGCAATTCCATATACTTCTTGTATCCATTGTCCCGTTCGCGAGTAAAACGGCAGATGTCCTTAAATACAATAGTATCTCCAGTTTGTACATCTTGTTCCAACTCTCTCCATGATGCACGGCTGAAACTTTTTCCACTCGCATCGTCCCTGTACATTCTACGCTCTGGAATCTCTACAGTATTCTCTTTACACCACCTTGTAATCGCATGCTCCTGCCGTGTAAATTTTTGTTTCCTTCGTTCTTCCTTAGTGCTTATTCTCAGATACCCAAAAAATCTACCCATACCGCAACCTCCGTTGCGTCATTTAAACTTTAGTTATTCTGATAGTGTTGTCATATCGTCAAAATAACATTTTGTCCGGATATTTTGCCATTTTTATATATAACAAATTCCGAACAGGTTTAAATGACACTTTCTGTTATTTCATCATTTGTTCATTCCTCCAACCCTGAATTTATATCTATTCCGATACCATTCTGTATAAACCCTGTTCAGTGTAAAGGACATGATCGCCAGTACATTCGCCCGTATCGTATCGTCCGGCCAGGTCGCATAAATCTCACTGCTTGCTACA
>OLPY01001988.1_pt1 | contig 13251 bp, 9 predicted proteins | sample 1672481 | NCBI WGS metagenome assembly OLPY01 (sample SAMEA3136691, study PRJEB25190) | human gut metagenome | biome: human gut; feature: human-associated habitat; material: faeces | place: Austria | collected 2013 | reverse complement strand
CGAGGAGACGTTGACTTACTGCGATTTTCCCAGCGAGCACTGGACTCGCATCCGCACCAACAACGTAATTGAGCGGCTGAACCGCAAGATCCGCCGCAGGACCCGCGTGGTAGGGACGTTCCCAGATGGGAACTCTGCCCTGATGCTGGTCTGTGCAAGGCTACGCTACGTGGCGGGCACCCAGTGGGGTAACAAGAAATACATGAATATGAAGCATTTGGAGGCAGCTCTGGACGACGCCTTCATTGCCGGCTGACTTCATTCAGCCGAGCTCTGCAAACATTTTTGCGCATAAATCTTGACAGTGCCTCAGTGAGCGAACGGCTCCTTGAGATGGCGGCCTTTTATGCGTGGTTAAATTTTACGCTTACTATAGATCAACAAAGGGCCTCCCATTCAGGAGGCCCTTTGTTGATTGTAAGCTTATTTCTTACTTGCCCTGATAGGCACGATACAGGAACGTAACGATCTGTGCTCTCGTGCAGCTGTTGTTGGGGCTGAAGGTGGAGTCCGTCGTGCCATTGGTCACGCCGCTCTCCACGGCCCAGGCCACTGCGTCAGCATAGAAAGCATCGGAGCCGTTCACCGTGGTGGGCGCGGTGCCCAGTGCGCGGTACAGGAACGTCACGCTCTGAGCGCGGGTGCAGGTCGCGTCGGGAGAGAATGTGCTGGTCGTCGTGCCGGTGGTGATGCCGTTTTCGATGGCCCACGCCACGGCCTTCTCATAGTAGCTGCCGGAGACCACGTCGCTCATGCCGGACGCAGCGTCCTTCGGCTCGGGAGAGCCAGCTGCACGCCACAGGAAGGTCACGATCTGCGCGCGGGTGCAGGGCTGCTCGGGAGCGAACAGGTCATTGCCCACGCCGGTGGTGATGCCGTTCTCGACCGCCCACTTGACAGCCTCATAGAAGTACGCGCCGTTGGGCACATCGTAGAAGAAGTTCAGCATGGAGTTATCCTCCATGAAGGTCGCCTTGACCTCCACCTTACCGCCGGGCATAGTGAAGGTGTACTTGCCGTCGCCCTTGTCGGTGAGCTTCAGCTCGTTGCCCTTGCTGTCCAGCACGGTGACGGAGCCGATCTCGTAGCCGCTGTCGGGCTTGACGGTGACGGTCACCCGGTCGCCCTTGGAGGCGTTCTTGGGAGAAACGGTCACATCGCCGTTCTTGGCGCTGGGGACAGACACCGTGTAGCTGCTGCCACTGGAAGAAGAACCACCGCCAGAAGAACGGCTGTAAATGGTCAGCGTACCGTTCACATAGGTAATCTCATAGTTGCTTCCCGCATCCGCGCCGCTGGGAACGATAGAATAGGTGCCTGCGACAGAACCATCCGCCGTGCAGGCCAGTTTAGGCTCGGTGGCCAAGCTGTCGCTATTCACCAGACCAGTAGAGGTGTAGGTGAATTTCGGCAGCGTGCCACCAACAGTCATGGACATATCATCCGCCTTGATGGTCAGCGGAGCCTTGGCAATATTGATTACTGCGGAACCAGAGACGGTCTGGCTATCCTTAGTTGCCTTCCAATAGACGTAAGCGTAAAATCTAACCGCGCATAGACATGCATAAGACAGTTGCTCCCGACTTTTTAAGATGGAGCAGGCGTTTGCAGAGCTGATGCCGGAGGAACGGTATGGAAAGTGGCCGCCTGCGAATGCCCCGGAAGAATGCTATATGCCGCAACAACAGAAGGCCGCCATCTCGGGGTGCAGTAGCTCCCTGAGATGGCGGTTTATATGCTTACTGCTCAAATTCCTTCGACCAGTCGCGGTTCTCACGCTTGGCGGTCTGCGTTTCGTGAACGCCGTCCGCCTTGCGCTCGTACTCGTGCGAGTTCGTCGCCTCCTGGATCGTAAGATAGCCCCAGAAGGTCTCCGGATTGTCCGGCCAGGCGATCTGGTTTGCGAGCAGGTCGCTCTCCTTCTCCGGCAGGCGGTGCAGCACGCGGTTCAGAAGCGTCGCTGTCTCGGCGCGGGTGAGGTTGCTTTCCGGACAGAACACCGTTTTGCTGCTTCCTTCCACCCAGCCATTGCCGTAAGCCTTGCCGATCGCATTCTCGGCCCAGTGGCCGGAAATGTCGGTGAACGGCGTGTCGGCCGACTTGGCAGTCTCGTCAAAGCGCGCAATCATCGCGGCGAATTCCGCGCGCGTGATGGGTGCGTTCGGGCGGAACGTGCCGTCGGGATAGCCGCTGATGACGCCCATCTTCGAGAGCGTGGACACTGCCGTGCTGTACCACGCAGTATCCGGCACATCGCTGTAAGCGTTGTCCTTCGTCAAATTCTGCGTGCGCACATCGTCCTTGAGCAGACGGAAGAGCACGGTCGCCACCTCGGCGCGGCTGATGCTTCCGTTCGGGCGAACGGTGCCATCCTCGTAACCGAGCAAGTAGGCGTAATGATCCTCGCCGTTGAGCATTTCCGGGATGGGTGCGAGCGTCGGCTTTGTCTCGTCCGGCTTTGCCGGTGTGGACGGAGTCGAGGGACTTCTCTTGGCACTGAAGTGCGCGTAATAGGTCGTTCCCTGCCAGACGGCGGCCTCCTTCGTCGGAACAAACGTAAGCTCAGGCGAAAGCAGCGTGCCGTCGGCGCTGTACCAGCCGTCAAACCGCGCGCCGCTCTTCGCCTGCGCGGTCGAACCGGTGGGCTTGCCGGTTGCAGCCCCAATGGTCTCCGACCCGGCAGTCACCGTGCCGAGCGATTCATCGCTGCTCGCATAGTTGAGCGTGACGTCACGCTCCTGCCAGACGGCATAAAGGGTCGCCTCGGCATTGTCTTGCGGCTCATCGCTGGTCTGCAACAGGCTGCTGAAGCCCACCTCGGCCTTATTATCAAACTTCTTAACGTTATTCTTGCTCGTCGACCAGCCCATGAAGTCATATCCCTCGCGGGAATAGGTGCAGTCATTCAGCGGGAGGATCTGTCCGTGCTGGAAGATCTGATTATCCATCTTCCCTGTACCACCGTTGGCATCATAATGCAGCGTGTAGCGGTACGGACGGAAGCGGGCCACATAGCTTGCGCTCACATAGCGGCCGTTCTGCTGCTGCGGGACAAACGTTTTGCTACCACATACCTTTTCCTTTGTAAGGTCATTATACCAGCCTTCAAACACGCTGCCGTGATTCACCGTGGCTGTCGCGCCGACAATCTTACCCGTTTCAGGATTAACCTTTTCATAGATGATCTTGCTCTGCACGGCAAGGTCATTTTGCACCGTTGCTTCGCGCTTCGAATTGAGCGCAACACTGCCGAGCGAATCGGGGAAGGCTGTGTAGGTGATCGTCACGTCAGGCAGCCGCTCCCACTTGGCATAGAGCGTCACTTTCCCCTTGTTTTCAACCGTTTGGGTAAACGCTGCGCCGTCGCTGTAAAAGTCACCGCTGCCATTACTCTGAGTTGTCCAACCGTCAAAGGTATACCCCTTGCACTGAAACTGATTTGGGCTCAGATTACGTGAGGCATTCGCGGCGCTGAACGTCTGCTCCGCCATTTCACCGCTTTGCGCTCCTGCGTCTGCGGGGTAGTTCGAATTATACTGAATCGTAAACGTATTCGGTTCAAACACGGCGACATAGCGCACCTCGAGCACGGGCGTTCCGTTCTCCTCTCTGCTCCCCGTGAGCGGGAGCTTCGCCTGCATCATGGCCGTGGTAACAGTCAGCTTCGCGCCTATAATCGAATTTCCGTTTTCATCCTTTGCCTCTGTTAAACTGCCATCACTTTTCTTTTCATACCAGCCGACAAAATGGTAGCCGTCACGCGGAGTCGCGGTCGAGGAAACGGTCTTTCCGTCTACCGCACTGCCCCGCACCGTAAAGCTGCCGCTCTTCGTGTCCACATCGCCCCAGTTCGAATCGTTGACGGCAAAGTCCACCGTTGCCACGTCTTTGTTTTTATATACGGCGTAGAGCTTTACTTCCTGTCCATTCTCCGTGATTCCAAGCTTTCTGTATCCGACGGAATCGCCGGGGTCCTGCGTCTGAATGGTATTCACATCGCCCACAGTCGCTGGATTAACAATGCTCCAACCGGCGAAATAGGTCCCCTCCGGCGCAGTACCGTTAAAGTCTCTCAGTTTGATCGACGCGCCGAAGGGAATGCCCGTTGACGGGGCATTGAGGCCCGGCTTACTGCTGCCCAGCAGCGCGGTGTAGTTATAGTTTTCGTTATCCGGGTCATCCACCTGCGTCCCGTTGCCCAAATCATACACCACGGTGTAGGTATACGGAGTAAATTCCCACTGGCCGGTCAGCGTCAGATTATTTCCGGGCATGTAAAAATCATTGCCCACTGCAATCTTTCTATCATTGTCGCTGCGCTTCCAGCCGCCAAATGTCCACGTGCCCTTGAGCGTCAGATTCTGATCGACGTAAAGCTCACCCTGCGTGTATGTCGGCGCGTTTGCCGCAATGACCGGCTCCGTGCGGAAATACTCCTTCTCATCAGCCGGTGCGGAAAGATTGCTCGGTGTCCAGCTGCCGTTCTCCGCCGCCTTCAGTTCCTCTTTCGTTGGGCATTCGTTTGGGGTCTCTGTCCACTGATACGTCACCGTATGTGTGGGGGCAAAGCGGGCGTAGATCGTCTGCACGCCCTCGCGGCTCACGGTATAGCTGTGCGTCGGCTTGCTGCTGACGAGCTCATATTTGTTGCCGTCGACCTGCTGATACCAGCCGATGAATTCGTAGCCTGCCTTAGCCGCCGCCCTCACGGTGACGCGTTCACTGGCCGAAGCAAAATAGTCCTTTGCCGCCGGGTTGTTCGCTACGGGCTCGCCCTCGTTGCCGACGATCGCGACCGTGCCGCAGTCCGTATTCTCCTGAAAACCATCGCTCACCTTGCCGTTCTCGTCCTTCACGCGCGAGGCGGTGACGAAGCGCTGACGCCACTTCCACTGGGCGATGAGCGTTGCGCCGCCGGAGTGGAGTTCCGTCGTCTCGCCATTTGCCGTAAAGGTAAAGGTTTCGCTTGCCGTGTTATAGCTCACGGTGTGGTCCGCGGGCAGCACTTTATTTTTTGTGGCAGCAGCCAGCCGTCGAAGCGCCAGCCATCCTTTTTTGTTTCGGCAGCCTGCGCCGTATAAGGTTCACGCTCCTTCAACGTGCCGTCACTGCCCGGCTGCTGCGCAAAGGAGACCGCATTTGTTCTATTGTCGCCGTGGGTATACAGGTCTCCGCCGTTGGCCTCATATATGACCATAGGCTTTTTGACAAAGACCAGCACGATATCCGCCGGTTCCTCCACAGGGTGCACATAAGTATAGGTGCTGCTGCCATCTCTCATCCATTCCTCTGCGGGAATAAACTCCTTCTCCAGCCCGTTCTGTGTCTGGCGCGTGACATACGCGCCGACAAACTGAACATCGCCCTTTTCCGGTTCGACCGCCTTCACCTTGATGGTGCTGCCGTTAGCCACTACCAGCTCTGACATGCTGCTGCCGATCTCGTAATACTCGCTTCCTTTGTCGCCGGTCGGAACGATGATAAAGCCCGATCCCCCCGCCGTGGCCGCCGCCGTGATGGTCTGATAAAGGCTGAAATGAATATTGTCGATCAGATTACCGAGCGTCTTATCACTCGTCGCCGCAGAGTAGGAGCAGAAGGCAAAGACGGTCTCCGTCTGCCCGTCCGGCACGGCGTAGCGGCAGCTATACGCAAGCTTCCCCGCCGCATACTCCGAGCTGTTCGTGCCGTAATTGCCCCAGGCGTTGTTATTCGTGCCGATGATCCAGACATTCCATTTCTCCGTGTACACGTCAGACGGCGAAGCGCTGAACGCATCCCCGATATCATTCTGGAAGCCGCCGTTTGCGGCAAACTTTTTGGAGTAGACCGTGATCTTCTGCGTACAGCCCGTTTGCGGAATGCCTACATTCAGGTTTGATGCGTGCTGACGCACCCAGTCCGTCATGCTCATGAACTGATCCCTGCCATCCTCGCTCGGCTTGGCTGGGTCAACGTTCTGCTTCGGGCCGATGATGACCGCCATCTGGTCGACGCCCATACGGCCGCGGTGGGAAAGACCCCACTCATACACATTGCCGCCGACCGTCGTGGCATACTGATAAAGCGTGCTCTCTTCGTCGGCGTTCAGCTCCGCAAACTGGCACCCACTATCCTGAAGATTCGGATTACCCACAATATGAGGAACTGTTCCAGTTTTCCTCGTCGACCCGAACTCGATCTTTAGGTCGGATGCCGTTGTTTTCCAGTCAAAAGTCGGCCCTGGAACCCACTGCGGCGAACTCTTATCGTCAAACGCAGGCTGCTCAAAGCTGCCGTTTTTGATGGCGTTGTCCGTAACGCTGCGCGTATCGGCCGCCAGAATAGAAGTTGGCAGCAAACCCAGCGCCATTACCAGCACCATCAATCCGCAGACGGCCCGCTTTTTCCAATCTCCTTTGATGTCCATGATAGATCGTCTCTCCTTTTATGGGGTGTGAAGAAAGTCTCTAACCCACTGTTTTTATTGATGCATAAATCTTGACAGTACCGGATTATAGCATTGTGCAAACAGTTATTCAATGGGCACTTTTTAAGGAGACTCTCCAAAAGTGATCGAATCTTTTTGTCGTTTTTGGCCATTGAAAATCATGTGATCCGCATTTCGTTTTTCTTTCCCGCGCACCACTTTTAGCCAAGTGCAGCTAAGTTGCAAAACCTTTTGATCTACGAACTGAGGGAGGACGATTTCAGTTCGTCCTCCCTCCTGCGCAGCACCTGTTTTAACCCATCCCTGCTCATACTTGCTTTATTCTTTCGTCTAAAGGGAAAAACTTAGAGGATACCAGCGCTTTTATGCTTGAGTAAGAGAACCAAAATCAATTATCTGAACAGCTACATCTTTAGACCAGCAAGCTTTACTACATCAACAGAGTTCATTCCTCTGGTTATGTATACGCGCCGACCACTCCTGCAGCTTCGCACGGTGTTTCAACTCTGCGCTTGTCATCCCCATGCCTCCAATATGACAGTAGCGGAACGTTTCGCAACGTTCCGCTACTATTGTCTCATGCCTGTCCAGCCGCTGCTTGCTTTTACGGTTACGAAAAATATTCTAGATTGCACTGCAAAAAACCTTTACAAAATTGTGCAGATCAGATAATTGTATAAAGAAAGAGGGGCTGTCTCAAAATGATTTTTCAAAATCATATGAGGCAGTCCCTTTTTTCTAGTATTCACCAAGAAAAAAGACGAATTCTACGTCAAAAACAGTACACCAAATCAGAGGGACAAAAACTACTCCCTCTGATTTGGTGTACTGTTGTCTTTTTTATATGCTACGCAGCATCCAGAGCAAACAGGTGATTTCCCAACCGGCCTGTTTGTATTTTATGGTGCAGCTTCAAAACGTTATAGGCCATGCTCACAAGATACCATTCCACCATAACGTTGACCTTTCCTCTGGTCAGAAAGCGACGGAAGTTCATATCTTCCTTGATCATAGCGAACACACCTTCTGCTTGAATGGAACGATTTACCCGGAGCAGGATCCCTTCGTCTGTGGAGATCTTTTTCTCCATCGCCTCACGCTGTTGGATAAAATACTTGGACACATAGAGACGCTTTACCCGGTCTTCCAATGGTGTTTTGTCCGTTTTCTTTTGCCGGATACACGTTTCTTTGACGGGACAATCTTTGCAATCTGCGCATTCGTAGACGCTCGTCTCCCGGATATATCCCGTCTCAGATTTCTGTTTTTTTACTGTCATCTCCCGCAATTTCTGCCACTGGGCACAGGTGTATTCATCTTTTTCTGCATCATAGGCCATAGTTTCTCTCCGGCCAATGTCATTTTTGTACTTCCGTTTCTTTTTCTGCTCGTGGTTGGACGGCTTTACAAATAGAGAAAGTTGCTCACTGCCATCTACATAGCGGTAGTTTTCTTCACTTTCATACCCGGAATCTACCACGACACGCTGTACGGGATGGATATTGCACAGCTTGTTCAGAAACGGAATGAACGTCTTGGTGTCTGTTCTGTCCGCAGAGATGTAATTACCGATGATGTACTCACTGACAGTAGCCACGTTCACATTATATCCGGGCTTCAGCTGACCGTTTTTCATGTGGTCTTCCTTCATGTGCATAAAGGTTGCATCCACGTCGGTTTTGCTGTAGCTGTTCCGGTCGCCACAAATGTGGATATCCAGGTTGTAACGCTTCAACTTTTTCAGCCACTCTGTTATGCTTTCAATGGCTTTTTGCAGGCCAGGCTTGTGGTGCCCTTTTCCTTTCACAAACGTGATATTTTGCTCGTTTTTCTTTGCATATAAGCCTTTCCTGAGCTTCTTCAGTCTCCGGACTGTAATGATACACGGTGCATGGATCCCTGTACCAGAGGCCTCCAATCGCTTAGGCAGCTCTTCTGCGATCTTTTCGCCGAGTTTCCTCTGCCGATTGGTAACAGCGGTTTTCCATACAAACGAGTAACGATTTGCGTTGGCTTCTATTTTTGTTCCGTCAATGAACACCGCCGATCGCTCAAAGGAGATCTCTCCGTTCTGCATCAAAAGCTTGACCATCTGATCCAACAGTCCCTCCACTGCGTAGGGAAGGTGCTCTTTGCGAAACCGGGCGATCGTGTTGTGATCCGGTGGACGTTGCCCTTCCAGAAGATACATGAAATTCACATTCTCTCGGCAGGCGCGTTCGATCTCACGTGTTGCGTAAATTCCTCGGCAGCAGCCGTAAAGAACGACCTTGAATAGCAGACGCGGTGGATACTCGTTTCTCCCCAGCTGGGAGTAGGTCGCTGTCAACTTTTCATAATTCAACTCCTCTGTGACTGCGCTGAGTAATCTCACTGGTTCGTCTGACGGGATCATAATTTCTATATCCATGGGCAAGCTCACTTGATATCCAGTCCCGTATGCTGTATAATCTACTTGCGTTTTGTTTTGTTTCACACCTAAATAATACGCCAAAGCCCGACTCTTCGTAAGAGCTGGGCTTTGTATTTAGGGGCTGCCTCTTTATGAGACAGCCCCATAAGGATATTCGAGGTTAGTGGTGGTGGGCGGGGGAGGCATATCCTCAAAAGACCGCAAAAAGTCAGGGCATCCGATGCCCGTACTTAGAGGGATGAGTGTGGGCTGCCTTTGGACAGCGTCGACAGTGCCGCAGATGTGAGGATACCTCATAAGAACCGCCTGTCCCGGCTTGGAGCCATGTTTTTTCATTGTCGTGCAGGTTCGGCCTCTCCGCTCAAAGCAGGAGATCACGACAGAAAAGCGGAGAGATTGCTGTATCGCAGTCTCTCCGCTTTCGACATGGATGGCTGTTCAGAAGCTCTGAACAGGGGGATGTATCAGATGGTGTGTTCTCAGTGGCCGAATGCCTGCTGGATCTTTCTTAGGCGGATATAAAATGCTGCTTCAACTCCCATGTTCGTTGCCTGCCGATTGGCCTCTTGTTCCTATGCAATGATTCAAAGGCGCACTTTATCCGTGTATAAGAGAGATGTTCTTCGTTCTCCTCCGCTTTGCAGGATGCCGGTATGCGCGGCGGCGTTCTTCCGCGAGCAAGGGCAAACTCCAGCAGGCCTGCAATAATCACGGCTCCGCCCACAATGATCACATCGGTGGTTCTTGGCGGCATCAAGCCGAGAATCAGCGTCAAAAGGCCCAGCGCCAGCAGGAACACGCCATAAATGCGGCAGCGCACTGTCCGCCTTTCGCGCGCCGGGCCTTTCGCGGCGTGAGTTCTGATGCGGTCTATCGCATTCCACATAGCGGGGCAGCGCCGCCGACTCTCAGCTTCCAAATGCCGGTGCAGCAGTTCTGCGGTTTCTCTGTCCACGGCGGGGTCATCGTAGTTGCTTATTTGAAAAAGATACATGTGCTTCTCCGTTTCGAAATCGGCTCATTGAGAGTGCCAGAAAAAATACCATTCACAGCATATCGGACTGCCACCGGGCAGTCCGATATGCTGTGATGTGCTGATAGTTCCTTGCATGAGAACTGCTGACCGCTTGCGTCCTATTTTTCAAACAGATGCAGCAGATATCCGTAGCCCTCGGCCTCCATTTTTTCGTATGGGACGAAGCGCAGAGCTGCGCTGTTGATGCAGTAGCGCACGCCGTTGGGCGACTCCGGGTCGCCGGTGAACACATGACCGAGATGGGAGTCTCCGGCGCGGCTTCTGACCTCCGTGCGGCGCATTCCGTGGCTCAGACCCTCTTTTTCCACCACAGCGGGGCCCTCGATAGGCTTTGTAAAGGCGGGCCAGCCGCAGCCGCTCTCGTACTTATCCGTGGAGGAAAAGAGCGGCTCGCCGGTCACGACATCCACATAGATGCCCTTTTCAAACTTGTCCCAGAACTCGCCCGTGAAGGCACGCTCCGTACCGCTCTCCTGCGTGACGCGGTACTGCTCCGCCGTCAGCTTGTCCCGGATGGACTCCGCCGCGGGCTTCTGATAGTCGCCCGGGTCGATGCGCAGCCGGGAAAAGAGCTCCATCTCCGCGCGCGGAATGTGGCAGTAGCCGTTCGGATTCTTTTCGAGGTAGTTCTGGTGGTATTCCTCGGCGGGATAGTAATTCTTGAGCGGGCCGATCTCCACGAAGAATTTCTCGCTGCGGCCGCGCTCGATCTCCGCGATGCGCTTCACCGTCTCTCTGGCACTTTCGTTGGTGTAGTAGACGCCGGTCTGGTACTGGCTGCCCCGGTCGTTGCCCTGCCGGTTTTGCACCGTGGGGTCGATGACATAGAAATAGGCCAGCAGCAGCGCGTCAAGGCTCACCTGCTCGGGGTCGTATTCCACCCGCACGGTCTCCCGAAAGCCGGTCTCTCCCTTGCAGACGGTCTTGTAATCGGCGTCCGCCTCGCAGGTGCCGTTGGCGTAGCCGCTCTCGGCGTCGATAACGCCGGGGATGGACTGCATCAGCTGTTCCATGCCCCAGAAGCAGCCGCCCGCCAGATAGATGACATTGTCTTTGGTATCCATATAGGTGATCTCCTCGTCGGACCGGTCAAAAGCCTGTCCGCCCATGTTTGCTTCCTGTCCGCTCTTTTCCTTCGGCACAGTCTGCTGCCCGACAGCGCAGCCGCCCAGCAGCAGAACCGAGGCGAAAAGCAGGGCCAATACGCTTCGATGCATCGCGTTTCCTCCTTTCAGTGGAATCAGGGCTCACTCCGCCCCTTGCCCGCCGGGGGCAATGCAATGGCGCGCAGCAGGCACTTTTTAAATCTCGGGTCAGCCCATATCGGCGGCGAGCGCCTTGTCGATCTGGGCTTGCAGCGCCTCGGCCTGCGTCTTGCCGGTGACAGCGCCGACGATGGGATCGCCCACGATATTGCCATTGCGGTCGACCACATAGGTGGTGGGATAGGCGAAGACATTCTCCACAAACTTACCGGCATCGCCGCCGGAGCCGAAATAGATGTTTTGATAGGTCGCGCCCTTCTTGGCAAGCACATCCTTTGCATCCGCGATCGCCGCCTTATCGCCATCCAGCGTGAAGGTGTTGACGCCGATGAGCGCGCCGCCCTTCTCCGCCAGTTCCTTGTTCAGCGCGTCCAGCTCGGAAAGCTCGCCCACGCAGGGATTGCAGGTGGTGAACCAGAAATTCACCACGGTGACGGCGTTGCCGGAGAACAGCTCGTCGCTCTTCACCGTGTTGCCGTCCAGATCTTTCCCCTCAAAGGCGGGGAACTTCTGCATGCTGCCCTGCTCGGCCATCTTGCCCGCGCCATTCTGATCGGACGGCATGCTCATATCGCCGTCCATGGATTTCTGCATAATCTCGGGATACTTCTCTTCCAGCGCGGTCAACTTGTTTTCAATATTGCTGATCTCCGTGGCGGTCTCCTTCAGCCACGCATACTCCTCGTCGCTGAACTCTTCCTTGGCGTCCTCGATGGTCTTGAGCAGGAAGTTGCCGTAGTTTTTGCCGTCCTCCTGCATGGTCATGCCCTTGTCGGCCGCCATGAACACCTTCTCCCAGAGCTCGGTTTTTTCCGACAGGAGCGCCTTCTCCTGTGCCATGAGTTCCTTGTGCATGGCGAGCGCTTCCTCGGCGTTTTTCGGCTCGCCGGTCATGGCGGAGCCGTTGCCGCCCATATCGCCCATCTTGTCATTGTTCTCCGTGCCGCAGGCTGCCAGAGAGAGGGCCAGCACAGCGACCAGCAGCAGTGTTACCAGTTTCTTTGCGTTCATATACGTTCCTCCTGATTCTTGTCGATATTCTGCTGTGGCATTTCTGCCGCAGCAGGTTTATTTTTACCGTCTCCAAAGCCATAGCGAAAGCGCACGGCGTTGGTCGGACAGGCACGGATGCACATCCCGCAGCGGATGCACTCGGTGTGGTTGGGCGTTTTCGTCACGTCCACGTCCATCTTGCAGGCTCTGGCGCACTTCCCGCAGGAGACGCACTTGTTCCTGTCCACCTTCATCTGGAAGAGGGACACCCGGTTGAACAGTGCGTAGAATGCGCCCAGCGGGCAGAGCCACTTGCAGAAGGGCCGGTAGAACAGCACGCTCAGCACGATCACCGACAGCAGGATGCTGAATTTCCAGGTAAACAGCTTACCCAGCGCCGCCCGGATGCCGGAATTGGCAAGGGACAGCGGGATGGCTCCCTCCAGCACACCCTGGGGGCAGAGGTATTTGCAGAAGAAGGGGTCGCCCATGCCCACATCGTTCACAAGGAACGCCGGCAGGAGAACGACCATCACCAGCAGGACAGCGTATTTGAGGTATGTCAGGGGCTTGAGCTTCTTTGTGGAGAGCTTCTTTGTCGGGATCTTATGCAGCAGCTCCTGAAACCAGCCGAAGGGACAGAGGAAGCCGCAGATAAAGCGCCCCAGCAGGACGCCCAGCAAAATGAGAAAACCTGTGATATAATAGGAGAAGCTGAACTTGGACGAGCCTACCACCGCCTGAAACGCTCCGATGGGACAGGCTCCGGAGGCCGCCGGACAGGAGTAGCAGTTCAGCCCCGGCACGCAGACGGTCTTCCCCGCGCCCTGATACAGTCCGCCCTTTTGGAAGTTTGGCAGATGCAGGTTGGTCAGCAGCGTCGCCCCCGCCTGGATCCAGCCCCGGAAGCGGGACATGGTCTGTGAAACGCCTGAAAACTTTTTACCCAATGCCCACACACTCCAGACATAGTTTGATGGCTTTGCTCAGCACCGTCGCCGCCTCGCTCCGCCAGACACCGAAGCACAGCATGGTAATTCCGGTTATCAGCAGCGCGACCTGCGCCGCGGCCTTTTTCCCGCAGCTCATTTTTCATCACCCTTTCCGATTTTCT
>OLPY01001977.1_pt1 | contig 13312 bp, 9 predicted proteins | sample 1672481 | NCBI WGS metagenome assembly OLPY01 (sample SAMEA3136691, study PRJEB25190) | human gut metagenome | biome: human gut; feature: human-associated habitat; material: faeces | place: Austria | collected 2013 | reverse complement strand
CGTTGCCGAGGCAGGGTACGACATGCACGCCGTGGCCGCCGAGGTCGCGAAGGCGTATGAGGAAATCCCGATTCGTCGCTGACTTGGCGCCGATGTGTGAGAATAGGGCCCAGCTTTACGGATTGGAGCGAGATGCAGAAACTTTCCCCAGCGTTTTCCCAGGGTAATGTCGCCCTGGTGTTCGCCGCAAACGATTCTTACGTGCCCTATACGGCCACTATGATACTGTCTATCATGAAGCACGCCTCTCAAGAGCGGGGATACGATTTTGTCGTGCTGCATCGCGACATCACCGAAGACTCGCGGGCGCTTCTCGATAAGATGCTCGAGCCCTATGCCAACGCGAGCCTGCGCCTGGCCAACGTTTCCGAATACACCCAGGGTCTGGACTTTTACACCGAGAATCGCGAGGACTTTTCCGAGGAAGCCTACTACCGCCTCCTGATTCCCGAAATCATGCAGGAGTACGAGAAGGTCCTCTATTTTGACGGCGACATGGTTGCGCTTACTGACGTCGCTGAGTTGTACGACACCGACCTGGGCGACAACCTGCTTGCCTCGTCGCGCGACCTGTGCGGCCTTATGAGCTACTACAACCCTCTGGAGGACCGCCGCAAGTATCGCGACTGCGAGCTTAAGCTGGAGAAGCCCGATGACTACTTCATCAGTGGCATGCTGCTTGTCAACGTGCCGGCATTTCGGGCCGCCTACTCCTGGCAAGAGCTGCTCGAGCTTGCCGTGTCGCGGGAGTGGCTCCAGCACGATCAGGACATCCTCAACGTGATCTGCCAGGGCAGGACGCTGCTAGTCGACGCCGCCTGGGATGTCATCAAGCCCGAGTTGTACCAAAAGATGCCCGGCCAATATCGTGAGGAGCTTGACGCCTCAATCGAGCATCCAAAAGTGGTTCATTTCGGAGGCACCATGAAGCCCTGGGTGAGCCTGGACGCCCCATTTGGCAATTACTTTTGGACCTACGCTGCCCAGACGCCCTTTATTCAGGAGATCATCAAAAGGCGCATTTACCTGGACCGCGAGCCTTGCTCGGTCCGCGGTACCATGGAGAGGGAGTTTGCCGAAGGCAAGGTGGGGGCGCGCTACATCATGAAGTTCATCTGTGCTTGGCTAGGGTTCAAGTTGGGCAGGGGCAAGCATGACTGATGCACGTATGCAGAGAGACCCTGCCGTCAGCATCATCGTTCCCGTCTATCAGACAGGCGCATACCTGCGCAAGTGCCTGGACAGCATTCTTGCGCAGACGATTGACGACTTCGAGGTCGTTGTTGTCGATGACGGGTCACGTGACGAGAGCCCTGCTATTTGCGATGAGTATGCCGCCAAGGACCCTCGCGTGCATGTTGTCCATCAGCCTAACGGGGGGCGCTCAGTTGCTCGCAACACGGGTCTTGCCCATGCAAAGGGTGCCTGGATTGGCTTTGTGGACAGCGACGACTGGGTCGAACCCAACATGTACGAGGCGCTTCTCGGGGCTGTCCAGGCCCAGGGCGCCCAAATAGCCGTCTGTGGCCGCATCGAGGAGCACCCCGGCTCCGAGCCGGTTAGAATTTGCCGTGATGGCGAGAGTCCTCTTTCTCCCGCCGATGCCCTGGCCGAGCTTGTTGCCGACACCGCCGTGCGCAGCTATCTGTGTGACAAACTGTTTGACCGAAAGCTTTTTGAGGGTATCGCATTTCCCCTCGGTCGCAATTACGAAGATGTTGCCGTCGTCTACCAGCTATTTGATCGCGCGGACCGCATAGCGTTTAGCCAGGTTTTTGCCTACCACTACATCTTCCATGAAGCCAACATCGTGCGAGACGAGAGCCTTTCCAACAGGGTGGACTACTGGCTCTCTGCGCGAGAGCGCTACGAGGCCCTAGCGCCTAGGTACCCTGAACTTGAAGGCGCCCTGGCTCTCGACGTGATGCGTGTTAACGCCATATGCTGGTCTCTTGCGTGGGGTGCTCGAGGAAAAGACAGGGCTGTATTCGAGCGGGTCCGCGCTGATATGGTCGTGTTTGCCGGTAAGCATTGCCGTTCTGCCCGGGAAGCATCAAAATATGGTCGTCTCGGGCATGCATGGCTCAAGCTTACGCAGCTAAATTGCATGTGTGCCTTTTTTCTCAGTTCGGTATTGTCCCGCCGGCTCGATAGGTGATTGTTCATGGTAAATGCGCAGGCTCTGGAATGTGAATCGGCCCAACAGTTCGATTTCTCTGTCGTTGTTGCCGTGTACAATGTCGAGGAATATCTCGAAGAGACAATCGAAAGCGTCATTAAGCAGGATATTGGTTTTGAAGACCATATCCAGCTGATTCTGGTTGATGACGGGTCGTTTGATTCCAGCGGTGATATTTGCGACACATACGCTGCTAATTACCCCAATAACATTACTGTGCTGCATAAGGAAAACGGAGGCGTTGCTTCCGCGCGCAACCTTGGTGTCACGTATGCCACGGGTCGCCTCATCAACTTCTTGGATTCCGACGACCTGTTTTCGGAGAACACATTCTCCCGTGTTGCGGATTTCTATCAAGCGCATGAGGATGAAACGGACGTCGTGGCAGTTCCCATGTTCTTTTTTGGAACCAGGAGCGGCGCACATTGGCAAAACGACAAATTCCAGAAGGGCTCGCGCGTCATTGACTTGTTTTGGAGCAGCGAGGCGACGCTGATGTCGGTGTCCTCGAGCTTCTATTCTTGTCGCGTAAAGGACCTGCTGGTTTTTGATGACCGTCTTGTCGTCGGCGAGGACCAGAAGGTCTGCCTGACGGTTCTTGCAAACAAGATGACCATGGGCGTCGTTGCCCGTTGCAAGTATATGTATCGCAGGCGAGAGTCGGGCAGCCGCATTCAAAGTCAGTACATGCAGCCGGGTTGGTATTTTGATTACTTTACCTGCCTGATTGATTGGGCATGTGATTATTACCAGGCAAAATATGGATTCGTGCCTGAGTTTGTCCAGTATCAGCTGATGGCAGACCTGCAGTGGCGCTTCACTGAATTCAAGGAAGACAAACTTCCCCTGGAGAGCATAGATCTCGAGAGCTACAAGGCAGCTCTTTTTGCCGAACTGAAGCGATTCGACGACAAGATCATTCTGGCGCAGAAAATGATCAGCCGCGGCATGAAGTGCTACTTGCTTTCGCTCAAGCACGGCGGAGGCGTCAAGTTGCTGCCTCGCCCTGCGGATGCGATTGTGCATTGGGATAACACGCTCATTGGGTCGCCGGCAAGCAGCTACGTGGGGCTTGATTTCTGCCAGATTCACAATGACACCGCCAACATCACTGGCCTTATCAAACCGTTTGCCCTGCAGTTGGAAACGACTGAGCTGTACGCCCAGGTTGACGACAAACTGTATCCGTGCACGCTCGAGAAGCGCCCGTATGCCTCCGAGATGTGCTTTGGCGAGACGGTCACGGTCGGTCTTACCTTCACGTGCCAGGTTCCCCTTGATGAGGATGGTGCCGGCCATGTTATTTCTTTCTGCTTGAAGATCGGCGACGCATTCGTTCCGATAAAAAAGGTGAACCACCGCCACTTTATGCCGTTCAGCTCCGGTTACGCCGAGAGCTACTGCTTCAGTGAGAATTGGGTTTGCAAGGCAAACAACAAGGGCGTTTGGTATCAGCGCTGTGGACGCAAGGGTCGGCTTTCCCATGAGCTGCTGTTCATGCGCGAGCTCGTGGGGTCCAAGCGTGCGTCGGATAAGAAGGCGGCCTGTGCCCGCTTGCTGTATCACGTGCTCCGTCTTTTCAAGAAAAAACCTGTGTGGCTCATCTCCGACCGCATCCTTAAGGCCGATGACAATGGAGAGGCGTTTTTCTCCTACATGCGTGAGACGCACCCCGAGATTGACGCGTACTTCTTGCTGAGCAAGGAGTCGAGTGACTACGAACGCCTGAAAAAGGTGGGCCATGTTGTCGAGCCGCTCTCGTTTAAACACAAGCTGTTGCATTTGCTGTGCGATTTCAACATCTCGTCCCAGGCCGACGACGTAACGGACAACCCCTTCCAGGAGTACTGCGGTCCCTATAAGGACCTCTATGCGCATTCGAACTTTGTTTTCCTGCAGCACGGTGTTATTAGCTCCGATTTGTCGAAATGGCTGTCGCGATATAACAAGAACCTGTATGGCTTCGTGGTCACAGCCATTCCGGAAGCTAAATCCATTGCCAATTACGATTATTCGTACACGGACAAAGAGATCTGGCTCACGGGCTTGCCGAGGTTCGACCGCTTGAAGCACGATGAGCAGAAGCTCATTACCATCATGCCTACGTGGCGCAACTACTTGGTGTCGAGCGTGGACCCGAAAACGGGCACGCGTGAATTGAGGGAAGGCTTCGAGCAAAGCGACTTCTTCCAGTTCTACAACGCCCTGCTCAATGACGAGAGGCTTCTCGCGGCTGCTGAAGAGAAGGGTTATACGATTCAGTTTTTCCCGCATCCCTTGCTTCAGCCGCATGTGGAGCGCTTCGACCACAACGAGAAGGTCCGCTTCCTGAAATATGGGACGCGTTATAGCGATGTGTATGCGACGAGCGACCTCATCGTGTCGGACTACTCGTCTGCGGTCTACGACTTCCTCTATCTGCGCAAGCCCATTGTTTATTGCCAGTTCGACTCTAAAGAGTTTTTCTCGGGTCAACATACGTCGACGATTGGCTACTTTGATTTTGAGCGCGACGGTTTTGGAGAGATTGAAGTGACCGTCGACGGTGCCGTAGACCGCATCATCGAGTACATCAACAATGGGTGCCAGCTCAAGCCAATGTACCGAAAGAGGTTGGACGCGTTCTTTGCCTACTCTGACGCGCACAACTGCGAGCGCGTGTATGACGCCATTATGAACAAGCTGCACAATGGGGAGGGCCCTGGCCGATAGCCTTGGTTTTCTGTTTGCGTATTAGGCGGAGAGCTATCGGCTCATAGAAACGGGAGTCTGTCCCATGGTCTTTTCCAGCGCCACGTTCCTCTTGCTGTTCCTGCCCCTGTCGGTGGTCCTGTACTACCTGATGCCCGGCCGTGCCGCGAAGAACGGTTGGTTGTTCGCGGTGTCCCTCGTGTTTTATGCCTGGGGCGAGCCAGTATACATCTGGCTTATGCTCGTGAGCGTGGTGGGTAACTGGCTCTTTGGCATTGCCTTGGGCTCGGCCGTCTCCCAAGGTCGCAGGCGCGCGTTGCTTGTGTGCGACCTCGTTCTCAACCTGGTCCTTCTGGGCTTCTTCAAGTACGAGGGTTTTCTTGCCGACAACATCAACGCCCTTGTGGGATCCGCGGTCGTGCCCGACCTCGAGCTTGCCCTTCCCATCGGCATCTCGTTTTACACCCTGCAGGCGGTTTCCTACATCATCGATGTCTACCGCGGCGAGGTTGCCCCGCAGCGCAACGTGGTGTACCTGGGCATGTATATCGCCTGTTTTCCGCAGCTCGTTGCCGGCCCCATCGTGCGGTACTCCACCATTCAAGACCAGGTGGAGAACCGTCGCGAGAACTTGGAAGACTTCTGTGCGGGCCTGCGGCTCTTTATCGTCGGTTTGGCCAAAAAGGTTTTGTTGGCCAACGTCGTGGCTCTTTTGGCCGACAGAATGCTCGCTTTGGGCGGACCTTCCATTGGCGCTGTCGGAGCCTGGGCTGGGCTTTTAGCCTACACCTTCCAGATTTACTTCGACTTTGCGGGATACTCGGACATGGCCATCGGTCTGGGCAAGATGTTTGGCTTCAAGTATCTGCGCAACTTTAACTATCCCTATTTGTCCAAGAGCGCCGCAGAGTTCTGGCGTCGCTGGCACATCTCTTTGTCGAGCTTCTTCCGCGACTATATCTATATTCCTTTGGGCGGTTCACGCGTGAAGACGCCGCGTTGGGTGTTCAACATCGCCGTCGTGTGGACCATCACGGGCCTGTGGCATGGCGCTGCCTGGAACTTCGTCCTGTGGGGTGTGTACTACGGCGTGCTCCTGGTGTGCGAGAAACTCGTGTGGGGCCGCCTCCTTGCCAAGCTGCCCAGTGCCGTGCAGCACCTCTATGGCGTGCTCGTTTTTATGCTCGGCTGGCTCATCTTCTGGATTACCGACATGGGCGTCATGGGGCGCTACTTCATGGCGATGCTGGGCTTCTACGGTGCCACGGGCACATCTACCTTGTGGGAACTTGCCTGTTGGGAGTATGTGCCTGTCTTTGTCGTGTGCGTCTTGGCCAGCCTGCCTGTTGTGCCCTGGCTGCGCAGCCTCCTCGTGCGTTGGGCGGGTGTGGCGCTGACCAAGGAGGGGCGCTTCCTTGAGGTTGACCTGCCTGCGCCCAAGAACCTCTCCACCGATGCCCTGTGCGCCTTTGAGCCCTCCCGCATGGAGTCGGCCACACCTGCGCGCCTGCGCGTCTTGTCGGTCGTTGCCGTTCTGTGCGACCTTGCCTTGCTCGTGCTGCTCGTGGTGAGCGTCGTGTCCGTGTGCTCCGGGTCGTACAACCCGTTTATCTACTTCAGGTTCTAAAGACGAATTAGGTGGCGAACAGGTCATCTGCTCGCCACCTAATGAGAAATATGCCTGGTATCCACCCGTATTATAAGGCTGCCCCACCAGAGGTTATGGCTTTGCCGTACCGCATGGTCTGATATGTCTCGCAGAACAGGATGTCGTCGATATCGTCGTACTTCTTGAGGAAATCCGCAAGGCTTATCGTCGCGTAGCGCGGATCATAGACATACACTCTGCTGTATGAGCTCAAAAACATTCGCTCCATGGGGTTGGAGAAAGAGTCGGCGACTATCAGCAGGTTCTTGCTGGTCTTGTTGTCCTGGTTCACAAAAACAATCTGCCCGTAGTCTGCGTGCCAGTAATCGGCGTAGAGGTTCACGAATGGGTTGTCGGGCTGAAAGCCATCGATATAGGCCTGCGTGCTGGCGGCGAAGTCGTTCGGCATGAGCTCGCCGTAAATCCAGGCCTCATGGTTGGGCACTGCGAATTCGTAGTCTTGGATCATGTCGGGGCCTATGCTGGTATCAAGACCGCTTCGGGCTTCGGACCCATAGAACTGCGCCGTGGGGAATGTAAGCAGCTCGCCACAGGGCAGGGTGCTCGAGGCGTTTCCCATGGCCTCGTTTATTTTGCAGTAGGCCTTGTAGGCCCCCTTGATGTTCCAGTGATGGTCGGTCTTGAAATAGTCTTCTTTGAATTCCTCATAGGACGAGGGCATCAAGTCAATCTGCGTGATATCGGGTGACAGGCGAGAGAATATCCTTGACTGGAGGAATTCGGCATCCACGGGTTCACTCACAAGGCCTGCCAGCGGCCCAATGCCCAAGACGTCGGAGCGGTAGGGCATGGCAAAGTAATAGCTGTAGCCTGGGTTCGAAGCGACGAAGTCGTTGATTGAGTCGACGCTTGCAGCAAGGCCATTCAGCACCTTCTTTGATTGTCTTGCAGGGGCTGCGAGCAGCCTGTTGCCCTCGGTTTCGTGCAGGTAGCCCGATCCGAAGAACGTATGGTAAGCGTCGTAGCCAAGCAGGGCGGCCATCTCAGATATGCTTAGTCGCTGAAGACTCGCCTTTCCCAAAAGAAGCGTCTCGCGCAGGGGCAGGGCGTCTGCAGTGTAGGACTCCAGGTCATCTTGGAAATCACCGGAGAGAAACGAGTCAACGGAAGGGTTCGGAAGGCGCGTGTAGGGTCTTCCTTCCAGGTAGCTGCGCTCGACATTTGTCTGGAGTGCGCTGGGGACCGGGATGTTGAGCTTGTTCAGGACCTTGAAACCCATCGTGCAACAGAGCAGTCCTGAAGCACAGACGAGCAGGACGATGTTACGTATCTTTTGCATCAAGCAATCCCAACTGACCAGTAAAAGAGCCGAATAGTGAGGAGTGGCAACAGTATACGGCCTACGGTGGGATGGGTTGTTTTGAAGAGATGGGTTTCTTGCTGCGGTGCATGCATGTGGGTTTGGGCTTTGGGCTGGAGAGTGGCTTCGGGTCAGATAAAATATTCCGCTGGTACAGGCCGATTGAGCTGGGCGTGTGTTTGCGAGGGGTTGCATGCTTCAAAAACTGAAGGAACACCAGTTTCTGTTCGAGGAACTGGTCGCGCGTGACTTTAAGACCAAGTACAAGCGCACGGTGCTCGGCATGCTGTGGAGCGTGCTTAACCCGCTGCTCACGCTGCTTGTCATGAAAATCGTCTTCACGCAGTTCTTTGGTCAGAGCATGGACCACTACACCACATACCTATTCTGCGGCAACCTCGTGTTCAACTACTTCAACGAGGCCACCTCGCAGGGCATGACGGCCCTCATGTCAAACTCGCACATCTTCACCAAGGTCAACGTGCCCAAGTACATGTTCCTGCTCTCCAAAAACGTGCAGACCATCATCAACTTCGGCATCACACTGTGCGTGTTCTTCGTCTTCTGCCTCATCGACCACATCACGTTTACCTGGAACTTCCTTCTGCTCATCGTGCCTATCGTGTTTCTCATGCTGTTCAATGTCGGCGTGGGCCTCATCCTGTCGGCGCTCTATGTCTTCTTCAAGGACGTGCAGTATCTCTGGGGTGTCTTCACGATGCTGCTCATGTACCTGTCCGCCATTTTCTACACCACCTCGAGCTATCCGCCGCTCATCCAGAACCTGTTTTATTGCAACCCGGTGTATGTCTACATCACATACTTCCGCCAGGTGGTCATCGACGGGCTCGTGCCCTCGGTGGGCCTGCACGCGCTTGTCATCGGCTATGCCGTGGTCGCGTTTGCCATCGGCGCGCTGATCTACAAGAAGAAGAACCACGAGTTTTTGTACTACGTGTAAGGTGCGCCCATGACTGCAATGATCAGCTGCAAAAACGTATCGATTCGCTATATCACCGGCGACTTCAAGGACATCGGCCTCAAGGAGTACTTCATCCGCAGGCTCAAGCACGAGTACCACGTCACCGAGTTCTGGGCCGACAGGCACGTGACCTTCGAGCTTGAACCCGGCGACATGCTCGGCATCATCGGCTCCAACGGTGCGGGCAAATCCACGCTGCTCAAGGCTATCAGCGGCATCATGGTGCCCACTGAGGGCACGGTGCAGTGCAACGGTAAGATTGCAGCCCTGCTTGAGCTTGCCAGCGGCTTCGACGGTGACCTCACGGTGCGTGAGAACACCTACCTGCGTGCCGCCATGCTGGGCTACAGCCGTGCGTTTGTCGACGAGACCTACGACTCCATCATCGACTTCGCCGAGCTGCGCGGGTTTGAGGACCGTCCCTTCAAGCAGCTCTCCAGCGGCATGAAGAGCCGCCTGGCGTTCTCCATTGCAAGCCTTGTCGACCCCGAGGTGCTCATCCTCGACGAGGTGCTCTCGGTGGGCGACGGTGCCTTCCGCAAGAAGAGCGAGGCCAAGATGCGCGAGATCATCGCGGGCGGCGCCACCACGCTGCTTGTGAGCCACTCCACGGGTCAGGTGCGCTCGCTGTGCAACAAGATTCTCTGGCTCGACCACGGCAACCAGATTGCCTTTGGCAACAACGTGCAAGGTCTGTGCGACGCATACGAGAAGTACCTCAGCACCAAGAAGCTACCGGGCAAAGACGAGCTGCCGCCGCTGTTCATCGACGAGGCTCCCAAGTCAGCCTCGCAGCCTGCGGTAGACAAGGCGGCTGGGCAGGCCTCACTCGCCTCGGGGCGGGGTGCTGTCTCGGCGTGCAGTGAGAACTCGGGCGTGCCTGCCCAGGCGCAGGCACGCACGTCGTTCATTCAGCGTGTCGCGGGCCTTCCCAAGGCCGTGCGTATCACCGTTCTTGCCTTCGCGGCGCTTCTCATCGTCATCGCGGCGAGCGAGGCAACGCTGCCTGGCCGCATACAGGCTTTGCCGCTCAACGAGGCGGCCCTGATGTGCGTCAACGACGACGAGGGCATCCAGGTGTGTCTGCGCGACAACAAGCTCTATGTTTTCGCCGACCGCGCCCGTACCGATGCCTCGGGGCTCTTGTTTGCCGTGCGCGCGCAGGATTCCCATGGCTACGTCACGCGCGAGACGTTCGACATCGCCTCGCGAGCCAGCGGTCGGTACAGCACGTCCGACGCCTATGTGCTCGAGGTCAACCTTGCGCGCTATGTGGGCTACACCGAGCTGCAATATGGCGAGGTAGACGCGGCTGCTCCGATGGCAGGCGATGAGTTCGAGTGGGCCTGGAGCGAGACGTACGCTCGCGGTGAGCAGGTCACGCTCAAACGAGGATAGTGCCTGAGATATGCAAATGGACCGGACGGGATGCAGCTCGCAACTCCCGTTCGGCCCATTTTTGTTTGCGTCTATCGCGTGCCCGGCCTACTTTTTGGCGCTCTTCTTCACGAGCGGCTCCTGCTTGTTCACGATGCCCTTGAATGGGGTGGTAAAGAGAATGCGCAGGTCAAACATGAACGACCAGTTCTCGATGTAGTACAGGTCATATTCCACGCGGGCCTTGATGGAGGTGTCGCCGCGCAGGCCGTTGATCTGCGCCCAGCCCGTCATGCCGGGGCGCACCTGGTGGCGCAGCATGTACAGCGGCACGCTGCCCTTGAAGTCGTACACGTGCTGGGGAAGCTCGGGCCTGGGCCCCACAAGGCTCATGTCGCCCCTGAGCACGTTGAACAGCTGAGGCAGTTCGTCGATGGAGTAGCGGCGCATAAAGGCGCCGAAGGCCGTGCGGCGCGGGTCGCCGGCGACGGTCCAACCGTCCGCCTCATGCACGTTCACGCGCATCGAGCGAAACTTGTACATGTAGAACAGCTTGCGGTTGCGTCCCACGCGCTCCTGCTTGAATAGGACCGGGCCGGGGGAGGAGAGCTTGGTGCCGATGACCGCCACGAGCATGATGGGCGAAGTCAACACGATGAGCACGGCCGATCCCACCACGTCCATGAGGCGCTTGAGGAACGCGAAGCCCAGGTTGTCGAGCACGACGTGCTGCACGTTGATGAGTGGCACGCCGCCCTCGATGCTGATTGAGGGCCTGCTGGAGAGGAACTGGTAGTATGCAGGTAGAATCGACAGCTTGATGCCGCTGCGTTTGCAGGCGATGAGGATGGGGTCGAGCAAGTCCTGCTCTTTGGCATCGATGGCGATGACGACCTCGTCGGGCAGAACGGCGTCGAGGATATGGTCGATGTCGGCGTACGATCCTAGCAGCCTGATGTCCTCAATCGACGCCTGTCCGATGTTGCCCACTACGACCTGTCCGGTGCTGGGATGTGCGGCGATGCCGTGCGCAAACGTGCAGGCTCCCGCCCCCGAACCCACGATGACGACCCTGCGCAGGTCGCGGCCTGAGCGATGGATGGATTTGAGGATGTGTGTGACTGCCAGCTCTTTTAGGCATGACAGGGTCACTGAGATAATCCAGTAGAACACGACGAGCCAGCGCGAGAAGTCTATGACGCGCAGTACGAAGATGCAGTCGATGAAGAGCATGGTGGTGATGGTGTTCGCCGCAACGAGCTGCCCGAGCTTATGCGAGGTCTCGACGGTGCGGTGGCGGTCGTATACGCCCAAAAGGCCATAGAAGAAGACGTACAGCGGCGAGAAGGCGGTGACCCACAGCACATGCTCGGTCATCGTGCCGATGGGGTTTTCGCCTGAGAAAAGGCAGAAGCGCAGCCAGAATGCGATGGCCATGGAGATGGGGGCGATGAGGATGTCGGTGAAGTACGACATGATGCTGAACGCCCGGCGTCCGGGTCTTACCATAAGGTTCCCTTCGGTGCATGGCGCGTAGTGCCGTGCGATTACGATAGAGTAACCTTTCATTTTAGGGGATTTTTGCATACCGTCGCCGCAGACGCCCAATGAACGCCAATCCTCTAAGATGGGGACACAGTTCAAGCAGGGGAGGAGGGGCGATATGAACGAGCGCGGCAAATCGGAATGCGCCTGCAGCGGCCGCAAGGTGCTGTATGCTGCCTCGACGTTCGGCCATCTGCGAAGCTTCCACCTCCCTTATATCGAGGCCTTACGTGCCGACGGATTCGATGTGACCCTGTTTGCCGGGGGCGACCCGGTGGCTGCCGGCATGCCGCAGGGCGTGCGCTGCATACCTGCCGACTTCGTGAAGTCCATGTCCTCGCCGCGCAATTTTGCCGTGGCCTGTGAGGTGTCGCGCTTGCAGCTGCGCGAGCGCTTCGACATCGTGCTGACGCACACCTCCCTCGCGGCTTTCTTTGTGCGCTTAGGCATTTTGGGGGCCGTGCAGCGCGACAAAGGAGCGCGTCCTCGTGTGGTGAACACCGTGCACGGGTATCTCTTTGATGCCGACGCGTCGTTTTTGCGCAGGGCCGCCCTGCTTGCTGCCGAGCGCCTTTGCGCCGGCGTGACCGACCAAATCGTGGTCATGAACCGCCAAGACGCCATCATTGCTCGTGAGCACAGGCTCTGTCGGGGACAGGTGGTGGAAACGCCCGGCATGGGCGTTGTGCTCGATGGCCTGCATCCTGCTAGCGCCTGCGAGCGGGCTTCTGCCCGTCGTGCGTTGGGCATGCGCGACGACGCGTTTGTGTGCCTGTGCGTCGCCGAGTTTTCCCAGCGCAAGAATCAGCGCCTACTGATCGAGGCGCTCCCAAACCTGCCCGAGCGCGTGGTTCTCGCTTTGCCCGGCAGGGGCTCTGAGCAGCAGGCATGCCTCGGCCTCGCCCGTGAGCTCGGCGTTGAGGGACGGGTGGCGATGCCCGGGCACCTTGACGCCGCCGGTCTTGCCCTATGGCGTGCGGCAAGCGACGCGTGCGTCTCGGCAAGCCGCTACGAGGGGCTGCCCTTTCATGTGGTTGAGGCATTTGCCTGTGGTCTACCTGCGGTTTTAAGTTCCGTGAAGGGTCATGTTGACCTCGTCGATCCTGGCGTGAACGGCCTGTTGTTCAATCAGGGCGACGCCGCCGGATTCTGCTCGTGCGTCGAGCACCTGCTCGCCGACCCAGCGATGCTGGCCGAGATGGGCGAGCATGCCGTTGCGACAAGTGCGAGATACAGCCTTGCGCGCGTGTTCGAGCCGTTGCGTGCCGTGTATGAGGGGCGAGAGGCCTCGCGTGAGGTGTAAGCCGCCTTTCTTGCTTGCGCCATGGGGTCTCTTCACACGCCGGCCACGTTCTCCCCACAGGCTCGTCACCGCGCTGAGCTGATATGGTGGGGTTTGCCCAGGGGGTCTGTTTGCTGTGTTCGGGCCTCGATAAAATACTGGTTTGGCCGCGTGCTCGGCCACATACATGTTCATTGGGGTCTCCTGGCACCAAAGATATGAAACGGAGGGACGATGTCCGCTCACTTCAAGCAGGACCCGAACCATCCTGATGCCGGCGACTATGG
>OLPY01001967.1_pt1 | contig 13355 bp, 10 predicted proteins | sample 1672481 | NCBI WGS metagenome assembly OLPY01 (sample SAMEA3136691, study PRJEB25190) | human gut metagenome | biome: human gut; feature: human-associated habitat; material: faeces | place: Austria | collected 2013 | reverse complement strand
TGGCCTGCGCCATCCTGCTGCCGGTGGGTCTGGAGTACAACAAGAGCGTTGCCGGTGAGCGCTACCGCGCCGTGGGCAAGGCCATGGGCGTTGTGGGCATCGATGAGATGAACGATGTGGAAGCCGCCGATGCCACCATCGCCGCCGTCAAGCAGCTGAGCGCAGACGTGGGCATCCCCACAAATCTGCACGGCATCCTGAAGGAAGAGGATATCCAGTTCCTCGCCGAGTCCGCATTTGCGGATGCCTGCCGTCCCGGCAATCCCCGCGACACCAGCGTGGAAGAGATCGTGGAGCTGTATAAGAGCCAGCTGTGATTCCGCTCTGTAAATTCAAGCTGTAATTTTGGACCCTGCTGTCCTTCGGGATGGCAGGGCCTTTTTCTAAGATGTATCTGAAAACAAAGCAACAGACCGGATCTTCGTCTTTTCAGAGATGCCCGGAGAGCCTGCCGCGTCGCAGAGTGACAAAATTTCTGCACGGCTCTTGTACACAGCGCCCAAAACGGGTACAATCAATGCAGTAAGAAAAAACTGGAAGCGAAAGGAACCTTATGACGCTGAACTTCTATACTCTGGGTGTTATTTATCTAGTATATTCCTTTTTGGGCTGGGTGGCTGAGACGGTAGTCGCGACCATCCGGGGCGGAAGATTTGCCAACCGCGGTGCGGCGGCAGGCCCGTTCTGCTTTATCTACGGTACCACCGGCGTGCTGCTGGCCGTGAGTTTCGGCGATCTGCGCACCGAGCCGGTCTACCTGTTCTTTGCCTGTATGATGGCGGCAACGGTGATGGAATGGATCACCGCCAAACTGCTGGAACGCCTGCACCGCCGCAAGTGGTGGGACTATTCCGGAAAAAAATTCAATCTGAACGGCTATGTGTGCCTGCAGTATTCGCTGTTGTGGGGTGCGCTGGGCACGGCAAGTGTGCTGTGGGGCAATAATGTGTTGCTGCAGCTGTGCGCGCAGATCCCTGTCTGGCTGCTGCGCCCGGCAGTATGGGTCTCGCTGACGGTGGCGGTACTGGACCAGATCGGTTCGGCGGTGCTGGTGCAGCAGTATGCGGCCCGGCACCCGATGCTGGAGCAGCTCAACCAGAGACTGGGGGAGCGGTCGGACACGCTGCGCCGCAGGATCGCGCTTTACATTGAAAAACGCATCCAGTATGCTTACCCGGCTGCGGCCCGGCAGGAGCAGACTGCGCTCCGGAAGGGGGAAAAGAACTTCCTCAGCGTGTCCGACCTGCTGTGGCTGTTCGTGATCGGCGCGTTTCTGGGCGACATGGTGGAGACGGTGTTCTGCCGCGTGACCGCCGGGGTCTGGATGAGCCGCTCCAGTCTGGTCTGGGGGCCGTTCAGCGTGGTGTGGGGTCTGGCGCTGGTGCTGGCAACGGTGCTGCTGCGTCAGGAAAAGGATCGGAGCGACCGCTATCTGTTCGCCTTCGGCACCGTCATGGGCGGTGTGTACGAATACGTGTGCAGCGCCGTCACCGAGCTGCTGTTCGGCACTGTGTTCTGGGACTACAGCAAGTTCAAGTTCAATCTGGGCGGGCGCATCAACCTGCTGTACTGCTTTTTCTGGGGCATTGCGGCGGTGATATGGATGCGCTACGGCTATCCGCTGGTGCTCAGAGGCATGAAGAAGGTGCGCAGCCGCGTCCGCCCATGGATGACCGTCCTGCTGGCAGTGTTCATGGCGGTGAACATGCTCACCAGTGCGCTGGCCCTTGCCCGCTACGATGCCCGCACCAGCGGTGAAGGCCCCAAGAACAGCATCGATATGCTGCTGGATGCGCATTTTGACGATGCCCGCATGGAGCGCATTTATCCAAACGCGAAGAAGGTGACCAAGGCCGGATGAAATTTCAACGCTCCTCTTGCACTTTGGTGCAAAAACCGGTATAATATTTTCCGGATAAAAGGGAGTAAAGGGCGCTCGTTTTGCAAAAACGGTGCGCTGTGGCGCAGCGACATCCCGGCAGAAATGCCCGCTGTGTCACCGGAAGCTTGAGACTTTTATTACACTTTCCCGTTTCTGGGCAGGATGTAATAAAGGCCTCTTTTTTATTGCTGCTCTGCCAAAAACAAAAGGAGAAAACTATGCTCATTCCTGTTTTGCTGTTCATCGTGGGCCTGCTGTGCCTCATCAAGGGCGGTGACTGGTTCGTGGATGGTGCCACGGGCATTGCCCGCCGCTTCCATGTGCCGGAGCTGCTCATCGGTGCCACCGTGGTGTCCATCGGCACCACCCTGCCGGAGGTGATGGTCTCCACCACCTCGGCCTTTACCGGCCACGGCGAGATCGCCTACGGCAACGCCATCGGTTCGATCATCTGCAATGCATCGCTCATTGCGGCCCTCACCATTGCGGTAAAGCCGGGCAAGGTAGACCCCAAGAGCCTGCGCACGCCGGTGCTGTTTTTCTTTGTGGCAGCGGCCTTCTATGCCGGTGTGGCCTACACCACCGGCTACTTCTCCCGCCCGGTGGGCCTGATCCTTCTGGCCATGTTCGTAGCGTATATCATCTGCAACGTGATGGCCATGAAGAACGCCCCCGCCCCGGAAGAAGAGGAAGAACCGGAAGAAAATGCATCCTTTGCCAAGGAGCTGGGTCTGCTGGCCGTGGGCGCTGTGCTCATTGCCGTGGGTGCCAACCTGCTGGTGGATAACGGCACCCTGATCGCACAGGCACTGGGCGTGCCGGAGTCGGTGATCGCGCTCACCTTTGTGGCACTGGGCACCTCGCTGCCGGAGCTGGTAACGGCCATCACCTCGCTGGCAAAGGGCCACGGTGCACTTTCGCTGGGCAATGTCATTGGTGCAAACGTGTTCAATCTGGTGCTGGTGAGCGGTGTTTCCGCCGCGGTGGCACCCTTTACCATCCCGCAGAACTCCCTGCTCTTCGGCCACAATGCATCGCTGGTGCTGGAGTTCCCGGTCATGTTCGCCGTGATGCTGCTGCTCACCCTGCCCGCCCTCTTCAAGGGCAAGCTGAGCCGCCCGCAGGGCATTGCGCTGCTGTGCATCTACGCGGCATTCTGTGTGGTGCAGTTCACCATCTGATAAAACAGCAAAAGGCCGACGCAGTACTGCGTCGGCCTTTTGCCGTTTTAAGGGTTATTTTTTCAAATGGGAATCCCAGCCGGAAGAGGTGATGACCTGCTGATCCGGTGTGCACCACATGGCTTCCACGCCGTCCAGACTTTCCACGATCTTCATCCCGTCCTCCAGCGGCTGGCAGAACAGGCCGGTGGTCAGGCAGTCGGCAAGGCCGGAGTCGCTGCACAGCACGGTCACGCCGTTAAAGTAGGCGGCGGGGAACAGGGTGTCCGGATCGATCAGGTGGTGGTAGCGCTTGCCGTCCACCACGTAGTAGCGCTGGTAGTCGCCGCTGGTCACAAGGGCCATATCGCTCATGTTGATGGCACCGTCCAGCATGGAATCCGAGGTGTATACATCCGAAGAGCTCCATGGGTTTTCCACGCCGCCGGTCCACTGGCTGCCGTCCGGTTTTACACCAATGGCGCGCAGATTGCCGCCCACGCTCACCAGAGCGCTGGTCAGGCCGCGGGCCTCAGCAGCCTGACACACCATTTCCACGGCGTAGCCCTTGCCCACGCTGCCCACATCCAGCGACATTTCCGGGTCGGCCAGATAAACGGTCTTGGCATCCGCGTCGATGATCACGTTGTTGATATCACAGTGCTGGGCGGCTGCTTCCAGCTCTTCCATGGTGGGCAGCTTGTTGTCGGCATCCGTCTCGGCGGCTTCGGCAGCTTCGCGGTAATTGTGCCAGATATTCAGCACGCTGCCCATGGCAATGTTCAGCTTGCCGTTGGTGGTCTGGTACATCTGGTCGGCCAGCTCCAGCATGGAGAGGATGCGGTCGTCCACCTCCACCGGAGCGCTGCCGGCATTGTCGTTGATGGTCTTGACGTTGGTCACGCCGGGGTAATCGTTGTAGATATCATACAGCTGGTTATAGGTAATAAGGTCTGCGTGCAGGGCATCCATCTGGGTGTTGAATTCTTCCTCGCTCTCGCAGTAGGCGATCACCTGCGTTATGGTATCGAACACATCATAAAAAACGGTGGAATAGCGGGTAAGCTCTTTCTTTTTGGAGGCACAGCCTGCCAGCAGGCTCAGGCAGAGCACCCCGGCCAGCAGGGCGCTGACGAAACGTTTTGCGCGGGTCTTCATACGGTGTGGTTCTCCTTTGCGGCGGTAAAGGCGGCGTGCTCCTCCTGCAGGTGGGCCAGCAGATCGCCGAACACCCAGCTGCGGTTGGAGGGAGTCACAACGGCCTTGAGCGGAATGGTGACCTGTGCCTGCTTCATCAGATCCAGCAGGGTGTCCACGTCCTTCTCCTTGAAGTTGGCCAGAACCACTGCCGGCGGGTAGGCACCCGGCTCCAGCACCAGCGTGCGGGCGGCCTTGGTCTCCACCTCGCCCAGCAGCTGGGCCACGGTCTTGCCCGCATCGGCAGGGGAGACGAGCAGCAGCTTCATGCCAAAAGCAGGAGCCATGCCTTCCAGCTTGCCGCGGTCGGCGGAGGAAAGGTTCCAGCCCAGAACCAGCGGGACACCGGCGTTCTGGTTGCGTGCGATATGTGCTTTCATAAAAAAAACCTCATTTCAGGGTGGATTGCAAATACACTATAGTATAACACAAATACGCAAAAAATGGAATGCCGGGGGGGGGGCCGGTACTACCGGGAAAAGTTTCAGAGAATTTCGAGCAAAGGCAACAAAAATTAGAAGAAATTACAAGGCAAATTTCAGTGCAGGTGAAGATTGTATGCAGAAAATAGAGGTGCTATACTAAAAATGCGAGACATAAGTCTCAGAAATTTAACAGAAAGCAGAGGTTTTGAGGATGAAAAAACAGAAAATGCGGTTCATCAGTGCAGTGCTTGCGGCATGCATGATGACATCTGTCCTTCCGGTCAATGCACTTGCTCTGGGGGGGTACGCCTGAAAATGGCGTAACTGCGCAGGAAGATACCGCAGCCACAACGATCCCGTTTGAAGGCAAGATCATCACCGAAGGCGGCAATTACGAGATCCAGGCGGGGCCTTATACTGGTAAAATCGTGATCAATACGACACAGCCGGTGAATATTGCCATTAAAGGTAATGTTACATTTAGTAATTCTGATCCTTTTATCGATGTGGAAAATGCAGGAATCGTAAATATTAAGAGTGAAGCCGATTATGTAGTTGACTGTGCAACGTATGCAAAACACTTCATAAAGGTAGCTTCTCCGTCAGCACAGGTGACAATTGAAAAAGGTAAATACACATCGAGAACCTTTAATGTAGGCATGGTTCCTGCAGGTACACTTACGGTAAATGATGCAGAAATGGAATCGAATGCTTACTGTCTGACAGCTTCAGGTTCTGGAAGGGTGATTATTAACGGGGGTACGTATATACATGATAAAAACCCGGCAGAAGAAAGAGCTGTTTTTTGGATTTTTAATGGCGGCCACATGACGTTGAACGATGTTACAGCGACCTCCGAGGAACCTGTTATCCTTAACAGTACCGGCACGGTGGACGTCAATGGCGGCGACTTCAAAACCACCGGCACAAAAAGCTGCTTTGTCAACAACTCTGCAAACCTGACCATTAACAAGGGCATCACAACAGAGGGAACCTTTGCGTCTGAGGGTGCCAGCTGCATTGACAACAACTGGGGTCAGGTACGGATCAACGGCGGCAGCTTTACTACGGACGCCGGGATTGCTGTCAAAAACCACGGAGGTCTGCGCCTTAATGGCGGCACGGTCGAAGCGCCGAACGGCACCGCCATTGACATTTCGGGCGAAAGCGGCGATGTGCAGCTGAACGGCGGCACCATCCGCAACAGCGTCACCGGTGTCCGTGTGGCCGATGCAGGCGATTCGGAGATCGACCTGAAGGCTGTGACCTTTGAGAATAATACTGATGATATTAGTCTGGGAAATGACCAGCAGATCAACATCAAAAAAAGCTTTGCCGGCACGGCAAAGATCCGGGTGGATGACCCTGCGCGGGGCCGTCAGATCACAACGGACAACGAGGATCTCAGCTATCAGAACAAGCTGAAACTCTTCAGCATGAATTCTGGCTACATCATCGGCTATAAGCGCGATGCCAACGGCGTGGAATACCGCTATCTGGCAGATGCCAACGGCAACATCGTCACCGCTGAAAATGCGAAGGCAACCGCTGACCTCGGTGCCGGGGAGCAGGAGCTGGATACTGCCACCGTTGTGCCGAAAGGCACCACCGTGACCGTGACGGCAAACATCCCGGAGGGCGCAGAGTTCCTCGGCTGGAGCGCCGTGTGTGATGACCACAGTGTGCTGAAGCTGGGCGATGATCAGACCGAACACTTTGAGATGCCCGGTTGCAACGTGACCGTCGAAGCGCTGTATCGGGGTGGAAATGTTGACATCGACAACCCGAGCGGCAGCGGCAGCAGCGATGTGGTGGCCGGCATTGCGGCTGTTGCGCTGACCGGTGCAGCCGCGTGGGGCATTTACGAAGCCGGAACCGGCATCTATCGCGTGCTGAATATGCCCGACGTCCCCATGCCCTCCAACCGCGCCGGTCTGGCGACCCTGATCTGGGAAAAGGCCGGCTGCCCGGAACCGCAGACGGTGAAGAGCTTCAGCGACATCGATGACGCCGACCTTCATCTGCGGCAGGCTGCCAGCTGGATGGAAGAGAAGGGTCTGATGGACGATGTGAAGGAAAACGAGTTCCGCCCCTATCGCTATGTGACCAAGCTCCAAACCTGCCTTGTCTGGGATAAGGCCAAGGAAAAGAGCCTGATCTCCTGAAAAGTAGATCATTCTTGTAACAACCCCGGGGTGACCGCAAGCGCCCCGGGGTTGTTTTTTTCACAGGAAAAGGGGCAGAACCGGAAGATGCCTTTTTGCTGCGGCCTTTTTCTGGGGGATGAAACAGAACCGGAAGATGCAGTTTGTATCCACGACCCTACCGTGAAAAAGCAACAGAGCCAGAAGATGCCGTTTATATCCACGAACCCTCCCGTGAAAAAGCAAACAAGCCAGACCCGCAGGTCTGGCTTGTTTGCAATATCAAAAATATTCTTTCCGCTGAATATATCCAGAGCGAAGCGGAGGATCTTTCAAATCATCAGTTCAGCTTTTTGCCGAAGAACTCCACCTCTTTGCCGATGAACTGCATCAGCTCATCGAACTGATCGGGGGTCAGGCTCTGGGCACCATCGCACTTTGCCTTGGCGGGGTTGTTGTGCACCTCGATCATCAGGCCGTCGGCACCGGCAGCAACAGCGGCCTTTGCCAGATCCGGCACCATCCATGCGTGGCCGCAGGCGTGGCTGGGGTCCACAATAACGGGCAGGTGGGTCATCTTGTGCAGCATCACCACACCGGCAAGGTCGAGGGTGTTGCGCATGCTGGTCTCAAAGGTGCGGATGCCGCGCTCGCAGAGGATGACGTTCTCGTTGCCCTCAGCCATGATGTACTCGGCGCTCATCACGAACTCTTCCAGCGTATTGGCAAGGCCGCGCTTGAGCAGCACCGGCTTCTTCTGACGGCCAACGGCCTTGAGCAGCTCAAAGTTCTGCATGTTGCGGGCGCCCACCTGAATGAGGTCTACATTCTCGAACAGGGGCAGGTGCTCGGTGTTCATGATCTCGGTCACGATGGGAGCACCGGTGGCGCGGCGTGCCAGCTTGAGCAGGTCGAGGCCCTCGCTGCGCATACCCTGAAAGGAGTAGGGCGAGGTGCGGGGCTTGAATGCGCCGCCGCGCAGCAGGGAAGCACCCGCAGCCTTCACGCGCTGTGCGCAGTAGGTGATCTGCTCCTCGCTCTCAATGCTGCAGGGGCCGGCAATGACCGCAAAGTTTCCGCCGCCGATCTTTACGCCGTCCACATCGATCACGCTGTCGTCCGGGTGGAACTTGCGGTTGGCCTTCTTATAAGGCTCGGTCACGCGGCGGCAGGTCTCCACCACCGGGTTTGCCAGCACCCAGCTCTCGGCCACGGCCTTGGTGTCGCCGATCAGGCCCAGAATGTGGCTCTCACTGCCCTTGGAATCGTTGATCTGCAGGCCCATATCCTGCAGTTCGTGGCAGAACTCGCGTACCTGTACCTCAGGTGCGTCCTGTTTGAGTACGATGATCATAGCGTTTTGTCTCCTTTGCCTTATCGTGTGAAACGGCGAGGGAGACCGGCTCCTTTGCCGCAGCTTGCAGTGCCAAACTTCAGGGTTCTGAAGTGTGTGACGCTATGATATCACTTCAGGAAACTGAAGTCAAGAGAATTTTGAATTTTTTTGAAGAAAGTGGTAGAATAGAAAAAACTCCTTCAGTCTCGCATACGCTCGACAGCTCCCTCTGAGAGGGCGCCCTTGGCAAAACAGGAAACGTTGCGTGGATTGCCAAAGCCTCTCACTTTGGGAGAGGTGGCATTGCGTTAGCAATGACGGAGAGGGCGAGGACGCTGACCCAATGCCATCATACTTAAGAATAGAACCAGCTAAATATAAAGGGGAATACTACAATGGGAAAAGAAGCAAAAACCAATGCCATGCGCATTCTGGAGCGCGAGAAGGTGCCCTACACCGCCCACGAGTACGCTCATGAAGAGGGCGTTGCCGTGGCAGGTGTGGATGTGGCAGGCAGCATGGGCGAAGACCCTGCCTGCGTGTATAAGACGCTGGTGACGCAGGGCAATAGCAAAAACTATTTTGTGTTCGTCATTCCGGTGGCAGCAGAGCTGGATCTGAAAGCCGCTGCCCGCAGTGTGGGCGAAAAAAGCGTTGCCATGATCCATGTGGCCGATATCAACAAGGTCACCGGCTATGTGCGCGGTGGCTGCAGCCCGGTAGGCATGAAAAAGCAGTATAAGACTGTGTTCGATGAGAGCGTGCTGACGCAGGAGAAGGTCTATGTCTCCGGCGGGCGCATCGGCACGCAGGTGTGCTGTGCCCCGGCGGACCTCATCCGCGCTGCACGGGCAATTACAGCAAAAATTATTTTTTAAAAAAGTCCGTCTATTGTACAAAAAGTTAACGCATCCTATTTACATAAAATATACTTAAACTATAAGTCATACTTAAAAAGAAAAACAATGTCGAAACTGCACAAAACTTTTGAAAGTTTTTTGACGGCATGAAAACACAAGGTAGAATTTGTGGGAACACTCTTTTCAAAGATGTTTTTTTGCCGTAAACTGTATGTAGTACAGGGACGGCGGCCCGCAGAAAGGGCTTTTCCGCCGCCTGAAAACGCAAGCACAAGGAACTGCGGAGGAGAACTTCAATGATGAAGATGCTGCCGGGTCTCATGGGTCGAAACAACATTCGGGCATGTCAGGGGCATCGTGCAACTTTGTGCAAAGCGTCGGGAGAGCATACGCAGAATTAAAGGCCGTGGTACGGGTGTACCGCAGCCTTTTTTGTTTGTCGGTTGAGAAAGAGAGGTTTGGATATGGTTCGTAAAGTGGCTGTGATCATGGGTTCTGACAGCGATTGGCCGGTGGTAAAGGGCGCATGTGCCCAGCTGAAAGCGCTGGACATCCCTTTTGAGGCGCACATCCTTTCGGCACACCGCACCCCTGCCGGGGCAGCGGAGTTTGCCAAAAGCGCCCGTGCCAACGGCTTCGGCGTGATCCTGTGCGCAGCAGGCATGGCAGCACATCTGGCGGGTGCCTTTGCTGCCAACACCACCCTGCCGGTGATCGGCATTCCCATGAAGGGCGGTGCCATGGACGGCATGGATGCCCTGCTTGCCACGGTGCAGATGCCCAGCGGCATCCCGGTGGCAACGGTGGCTCTGAACGGTGCCAAGAACGCCGCATGGCTGGCTGCGGAAATTCTGGCTTTGAGCGACGACGCTCTGGCCGAAAAGCTGGCAGCAGAGCGCACCGCCATGGCCGCACAGATCGCTGCCAAAGAGGAAAAGCTGCAGGCTGAGATCGCCCAGCTGTAAAGGAGAACCCTCTCCGTCACGCCTGCGGCGTGCCACCTCTCCCGAAGGGCGAGGTCTTACGCCATCTGACGGGAAAGCGGTATAAAAGCTCCCCCCTCGGGGGAGCTGGCATTGCGGAGCAATGACTGAGAGGGTTTCAGAGCGAAAAAGGAGAACCAATGTCTGATTTTGCATATCCGCTGCACGAAGAATGCGGCGTTTTCGGCATTTACGACCGTGCCGGTACCGAGGATGTGGCCGCTGCGGCCTACTCGGCTCTGTATGCCCTGCAGCACCGTGGTCAGGAGAGCTGCGGCATCGCCGTAAACGATGATGGCGTGATCAACGGCCACCGCGACCTCGGCCTTGTGAACGAGGTGTTCACCCCGGCGGTGCTGGCAAGTCTGGCAAACCCCAATGCGCACATGGCTACCGGTCACGTGCGCTACGCCACGGCAGGCAGCCGCGTGCGGGCCAACGCACAGCCCATGATCGTGCGCCATGGCCGCGGCACCATGGCACTGTGCCACAACGGCAACCTGACCAATGCCATCGAGCTGCGCCGCCAGCTGGAAAATGAAGGTGCCATCTTCCACGGCTCCTCCGATACCGAGGTGATCTGCTACCTGATCACCCGCAACCGCCTGCGCATGGGCAGCATCGAGACCGCCATCAGCAAGACGATGGACGTGCTGGAAGGCGCCTACAGTCTGGTGATCATGTCCGCTACCAAGCTCATTGCAGTGCGTGACCCCCGCGGCTACCGGCCCCTGTGCATCGGCACCCTGCCCGGCGGCGGCTACGTATTTGCCAGCGAGAGCTGTGCACTGGATGCCGCCGGTGCCACTCTGCTGCGGGACGTGGAGCCCGGCGAGATCGTGGTGGCAGACGCAAAAACCGGCGAGCTGCGCAGCATCAAGGATCATTGCGGACGCCCGGACACCCAGATGTGCGTGTTCGAGTTCATCTATTTCTCCCGCCCGGACAGCATCATCGAGGGCAGCTCGGTGCACGAGGCCCGCAAGCAGGCCGGCCGGTTCCTTGCACAGGAACACCCCGTGGAAGCGGACGTGGTCATCGGCGTGCCGGATTCCGGTCTGGATGCAGCGCTCGGCTACTCGCAGGAGAGCGGCATCCCCTATGGCATCGGCTTTATTAAGAATAAGTACATCGGCCGCACCTTCATTCAGGGCAGCCAGAAGCAGCGCGAGAACAGCGTGCGCATCAAGCTGAACGTCGTTTCCAGCACGGTCAAGGGCAAGCGCGTGGTGCTGGTGGATGATTCCATCGTGCGCGGCACCACATCTGCCCGCATCATCAAGCTGCTGCGGGACGCCGGTGCCACCGAGGTGCACTTTATGGTGTCGGCACCGCCGTTCAAGTACCCCTGCTACTTCGGCACTGACATCCCGGATCAGAAACTGCTGGTGGCCACCGGCCGCACGGTCGAGCAGATCAATGAAGTGATCGGGGCTGATACGCTGGGCTATCTTTCCACTGAGCATGTTGTCCAGCTTACAAAGAACGCAAAATGCGGATTCTGCACCGCCTGCTTTACCGGCGAATATGCCGTGAAGCCGGACGAGGTGCTTTCCACCGATATTCACGAACGCCACCTGAACGACCGTCCCAAGGACGAGAAAAAGTTAGGAGAGTAAGACCATGGAAAAAAGCTATTCTGAAAGCTATGCAGCCGCCGGTGTGGATATCACCGCCGGTTATCGCTCTGTTGAACTGATGAAGCAGTATGTGGCCCGCACCATGAACGAGCACTGCATTGGCGGTCTGGGCGGCTTTGGTGGCCTGTTTGAGCTGGACTGCACCGGCTACAAGCACCCGGTGCTGATCTCCGGCACCGACGGCGTGGGCACCAAGCTGAAAATTGCCATGATCATGGACAAGCACGATACCATCGGCATCGACTGCGTGGCTATGTGCGTGAACGATGTCATCTGCGCCGGTGCAAAGCCGCTGGTGTTCCTGGATTACATCGCCTGCGGCCGCAACATTCCCGAGAAGATCGCAGAGATCGTCAAGGGCGTGGCCGAGGGCTGCGTGCAGGCCGACTGCTCTCTGGTGGGCGGCGAGACTGCCGAGCACCCGGGCATGATGCCGGAGGAGGAGTACGATCTGGCCGGTTTCACCGTGGGTGTCGTGGATAAGGAAAAGATCCTGAGCAATGAGACCATGGCAGCCGGTGATGTGATCCTTGCCCTGCCTTCCACCGGTGTGCACTCCAACGGTTTCTCGCTGGTGCGCAAGATCTTTGACATTGACGCAAACCCCGATGTGCTGCACACTGCCCCTGCAGAGCTGGGCGGCAAGACGCTGGGCGAGGCCCTGCTGGCTCCCACCAAGATCTACGTCAAGCCTGTGCTCAAGGTGCTGGAAGAGGTGGATGTGAAGGGCATTTCCCACATCACCGGCGGCGGCTTCTACGAGAACATCCCCCGCAGCCTGAAAAAGGGCTGCTGCGCACGCATCAACAAGGCAGATGTCCGCACCCCGGCTCTGTTCCAGCTGATGCAGAAGACCGGCAATATCTCCGAGCACGATATGTTCAACACCTTCAACATGGGCGTTGGCATGGTGCTCACCGTCCCCGCAGAGCAGGCCGACAAGGCGCTGGACATCCTGCACGCAAATGGCGAGCCGGAAGCTTACCGTCTGGGCGTCATTGCAGAAGGTGAGGGCGTGGAGCTGTGCTGAACATTGCAGTTTTAGTCTCCGGCGGCGGTACCAACCTGCAGGCTCTGCTGGACAGCGAAGCCCGGGGCGAGAACCCCAACGGAAGGATCACCCTTGTGGTGGCCTCCAAGCCCGGTGTCTATGCGCTGGAACGGGCCGCAAAGGCCGGTGTGGAAGGGTGCGTGGTGCGCCGCAAGGATTACGCCAGTAGTGAGGATTTTGACGCAGCTCTGCTGAAAACGTTGAAAGACCACAATATCGATCTGGTGGTGCTGGCAGGCTTTCTGTCCGTGCTGGGGCCCAGTGTCATTGAAGCGTATCCCCGCCGCATCCTGAATGTGCACCCGGCACTCATCCCGTCTTTCTGCGGGCCCGGCATGTACGGTCTGCGTCCGCATGAGGCGGCTCTGGCCCGGGGCTGCAAGGTGACCGGTGCCACCGTCCACTTCGTGAACGAAGAGTGCGACGGCGGGCCCATCCTGCTGCAGAAGGCCGTGGACATCCTGCCCGGCGACACCCCCGAGGTGCTGCAGAAGCGTGTGATGGAGCAGGCCGAGTGGAAGCTACTGCCCAAGGCCGTGGCTATGGTGTGCAGCGGAGAGATCGAGTAAAAACTCCTTCCGTCACGCCTGACGGCGTGCCACCTCCCTCAAGGAGGGAGGCAAGGCTCCCTCTCCGAGGGGGCTGTCGCCGCAGGCGACTGGGGGAGTTCCGTAATA